>MDSV01108448.1_pt1 | contig 28798 bp, 31 predicted proteins | sample 810851 | NCBI WGS metagenome assembly MDSV01 (sample SAMN05326640, study PRJNA326480) | marine metagenome | isolation source: seawater | place: Atlantic Ocean: North East | collected 2012 | reverse complement strand
ATTTTTATTTGAAGTTGCTAATAAAATTCTGTGAAGTAAAGCCTCAGGTTTTTGAGTTGAATGCACTTTTTTTCCATTTTTTTTTAATCGCTCTGAACCGTTACAAATAGGCAAGTCCCAATTAGATCTCATTTGAAGATCGTCATTTAAACATTTTAAAGATTGATAGTTAAAAGTGTATTTTGATTTTTCTGATTTGGATGCCCATATTAAAGTTTCGTGAGCATTCGTAAATCTTGTTCCTCTGAAATTTGGCATTGGATTTTTTTTATTCCAAATTACATCATTTAAAATCCAAAAACCTAAATTTTGAATTGCAGCACCAACTCTGAAAATATTATGATAACTTCCGATCACCCAAATAGCTCCATTTTTTTTTAAAATTCTTTTACACTCACTAAGCCAAGCATGGGTAAAATCATCATATTTTTTAAAACTTTCAAATTGATCCCATTTGTCATTTACCGCACTTACCTTAGATCTATCTGGTCTTATTAATTCATTTTTTAATTGTAAGTTGTAAGGAGGGTCTGCAAAAATTAAATCAAAAGTTTCATTCGGAATTTTTTTTAGTTCCTTGAGGCTGTCTCCATTAATTAGTTTATTTTTTAAGTTAAAGGTCATTTATAAAAATTAATTAGACTCGAAAAAGATTCTTGGGTCAACCTATGATTGTATTAATAAGATGCTAATTGTGTACTGAATTTAAACTATGTCTATATGTTGTGTTTCTACGTGAAACTTAATTTATTAATAGGCGAGAAGTTTTTTCTATGATGTTTTGTAATGCCTAAATTTTTTATTGCTTTAAGATGATGTTTGGTTCCGTAACCAAAGTTTTGATCCCATTTATAACCTTCAAACTTTTTCCCTAATCTTGTTATCAATTTGTCACGCATTACTTTTGCAATTATTGAGGCTGCCGAGATCTCAGGAATTTTTTGATCTCCTTTAATTATAGTTTTTAATTCCAAATTATTGATTTTTGGACTTTTATTACCATCTATAAGTACCAATTTTGGTTTTTTTTTTAATTTTGTTATAGCCCTTTTCATTGCAAGCATACTAGCGTTTAGAATATTAAATTTTTCAATTTCCTCAACTGTAGCCGAACCAACAGACCAATAAGAATTTTTCTTTATATATTTTTCTAATTCTTCACGCTTTTTTTTGGTTAAAGTTTTTGAGTCTTTAATTATTTTTTTATTAATATTTTTCTTTAATATGACAGCTGCTGCGCAAACTGGTCCTATTAAGCTTCCACGACCAACCTCATCAACTCCAGCGATATATTTCTTCATTTAAAATTTTAATTTTAACTCTTTGATTTTTTTTTGCAATTCTTGCAGGTCTACCCATGCTTCTTTTTTTTTTTCGGGAAGTCGTAAAAGATATGCCGGATGAAAGCTTGCCATAGTCAAAAAAGTTTTATTTTGAACAATTATCTCTTTCCACTTACCTCTTTCATGGGTAATTTTCGCTTTTGATCCTAACAACGCTTCCATTGCAACACTTCCTAATAGTAAAAGAATTTTTGGCTTTATAATTGATATATGTTTTTTTATAAAATATGAATATCTAGTTATCTCGTCTATTTCAGGTCTACGATTATTTGGTGGTCTAAAATTTACAACATTTGTAAGATATAATTTTTCTCTATTCAGATTAATTGCTTTTAGCATTTTGTTTAATAAAATACCCGCATCCCCAACGAATGGTTTTCCAACACCATCTTCTTTTTCCCCAGGCGCCTCTCCAACAATCATTAAATCTGAAAAAATGTTTCCTTCACCAAAAACTAATTTACCTGCATTTTTTTTTATTTCGCAATCATTTATACTTTGAATTTCATTTTTAAGTTCGTCTAGAAGTCTATATTTTCCCTCGTAGGTAGAAGATGGGTTTATTCTATTTATTGGTTTATTTCCATATTTATATTTAATATTAAATGATTTATTTAACTCAAAGTTTATTTTGTCATTTTGATTTTTATTATCAATAGTCATAAAGTATTATTATGAGATTAGTAATTTTTTTAATATTTGTAATCACTCTATACCAAACAAATCTATATTCAAAAACAATTGATAACGATGAATTCAACCCAAAGTACTTATCCAAATATTTTTCTGGTTTAGTCTCCCAAGACAATCAAGATTATGAAAAGTCACTAAAATTTTTTGACTCTTCAAAAATTTTAATTGACGAACACGATATTTTTTTCAAAGAATATATTTTCTCTTTAGTCTTAAATGACAAGGTTTCTAATGCTATAAATAGAATTAAGCTCTCAGATAAGCAAAAAAAAAATAATTTTTTTGAAGGTAATTTGATTCTAGTTTTAGACTCAATTAAAGAAAAAAAATTTAAAAATGCAGATATTTATTTAAAAGAATTAAAAAAATTTAGCGAAGATGGAACATATGAGTTCATTATTTACAAAAGTCTCAAGAGTTATAACGATGTTTTTTTAACAAATAAGTTTGAAAAAAATGCAGGCTATGGAAAAATTGGAGAGATTAATGATGTTTTTCAAAATTGCTATTTAAATAATCAAAATACCAAAGTCTATTTTGAAAATCTTTTAAACTCACCAGATGGTGACTACGAGAGGTATAAATTTTTTTACCTCAAGTATTTAATAAAAGAAAAAAATTTTTTAATCGCAGATCAAATAGCAGACACAATTGATCCATTGAACTCAAGTTTGTTATTAATGCAGGCAAAATCTTGGCTAGATAACAAAAAACATGAAAAATTTTCAGAATATTTTTCATGCAATAATGAAACCGATATATTGTCCGAATTCTTTTTTTTAATTTCTAATTTATATTCATCAGATGAAAATTATAAATACTCAGAATTCTATCTTAAAATTTCATATTATCTTAATTCAAGATTCTATTTTAATATTGCATTAGAGGTTGATAATCACTTTGTTAACAAAAGTTTTGATAAGTCGAGCAAAGCATTAGAAAATATTTTAGACATAGACGGAGTCTATAAGTGGTACAAGGTTAGAAAAAAATCACAAATTATTTCTATTTTGCAAGGTCAAAAACAATCTCAAAATTTTATAGAAAAAAAGTTTAAAAAAATTAATCAGCCAAGTTTGAAAATGTATTTTGATATGGGTAATATACATAAACGATTTGGAAATTATAAAAAATCTGTTTATTATTATTCATTAGCAATATCTAAAATACAAAATAATAAAATTAATGCTGTTGATATTTTATATAGAAGAGGTGGAAGTTACGAAAGAATGGGAGATTACGAAAACTCAGATAAAGATTTATTAAATGCTTTAAAGATAGAACCAGAGGAACCTTATATATTAAATTATTTAGCTTACAGCTGGCTTGAAAGAAATAAGAATATCCAAAAGGCAATGGAGATGCTTGAAACAGCTTATAGTATAAAAGAAAACGATCCTTATATAATAGATTCAATTGGTTGGGCTTATTATATGACCGAAGATTACATCAATGCTGAGAAATTTATTCAACAGGCTGTGATTTTAATGCCAGACGATCCAATAGTTAATGATCACTATGCAGATATTTTGTGGAAATTAAATAGAAAAATACAAGCGAGGTATTTTTGGGGTTATGTTTTAACACTTGATGACTCAGATGAGAAAATGAAAAAGAGTGTATCGGAAAAAATTGTTAATGGCTTAATTTAAAAATATGCAAAAAATTAAATCATTTGCAAAAGTCAATCTCTCTCTTGCCGTATTGAGTAGAAGAAAAAATAATTTGCATAAAATAGAAAGTTTATTTTGTTTTATAAATCTTCATGATGAAATAGAAATTATAAAATCTAAAAATATTAGTCATAAAATTATTTTTTTTGGTAAATTTTCAAAAAATATCGGTAAAAATAATACTATTAGTAAGCTTTTGAAAAATCTAGATAAAGAAAGTATTTTAAATAATCAGAAATACATAATTAAAGTGAATAAAAATATACCGATCAAATCAGGCTTAGGTGGTGGCTCAATGAATGCAGCTAGTATTCTTAAATACTTTGTAAACAAGAAAGCAATAAAGATTGGAAAAGCTCAGCTTTCTAAAATATGTAAAAGCATAGGATCAGATGTTTTATTAGGAATAAAAAAAAAACCCTCTATATTAACTAGTAATGAAAAAATATTTAGACTCAGCGGAAAAACGAACTTCCATTGTGTTTTAGTCAAACCAAGGTTTGGATGCTCAACAAAATTAATTTACAAGGGCATTAAATTTTACTCAAAATCAAAATTTAAAAAACCTAGTAAAATTAAATTTAACAAAAATTTTATAAAAACTCTCGACAACGATCTTGAAAAGATTGCATTTAAAAAATATCCATCACTGGCGAGCCTAAAAAAAGAAATGGAAAAAATTGGGAAATTTGATTTTGTAAGAATGACTGGTTCAGGATCGTGTATTGTAGGGTATAGTACTAGTAAAAAAAGGTGTTTAAACGCCTTAAAATTGATAAAAAAAAATTATAATAATCACTGGTGTATAATTTCAAAAACTATATAAAAAAATAAATTTGTGTTATAGGAATATAATTTTGGGGCGTAGCCAAGCGGTAAGGCAGCGGTTTTTGGTACCGCCATCCTAGGTTCGAATCCTAGCGCCCCAGCCAATTATGAAAAAATTATTAAACCTTATACTTAAAACTAATAATATTTTATCTGAGGATAAAAAAGAATTTCGAAAATTGAAAAATAACGATGATATTAAAAAATTATTTTTGTCTATAGAAAGTTTTTCAGAAAAAAGCGAGTTAAGATATGTGGGTGGATGTGTAAGAAAGATATTAAACAAAGAGAAAATTGATGATATTGATTTAGCTACCAATATAAGTCCCAAAGAGATTTGTGAAGCACTAGATAACAGTAATATTAAATATTATAAGACTGGTTTTGAACATGGTACCATTACAGCAAGAATAAATAATAGAAATTTTGAAATTACTTCCTTAAGAAAGGATATTCAGACTGATGGTAGAAGGGCAGTAGTAGAGTTTACCGAGAACTGGGAAGAAGATTCTAAAAGAAGAGACTTTACAATTAATTCAATTTATTCAGATATAAATGGAAACCTCTTTGACCCAACAAATGGAAAGGAGGATCTGCTGAACGGAAAAGTTAAATTTATAGGAAATGCTGAAGAAAGAATTAAAGAAGATTTTTTAAGAATTTTGAGATATGTACGTTTTTTCTTAGTATATAGTAAATCAAATCATGATGAAAATGTAAAAAAGTCTATTAAAAAAAATATTTCAGGAATAAAAAATCTTTCAAATGAAAGGCTGTTAAATGAATTAATAAAAATAATAAAAACAAAAAAATTTTTAGATTTATTAAATGATAAATTTTTAACAGAGATGATATTACTAATTTTTCCACAATTAAATAATATTTTCAAATATAAAAAAAGTAGTATGGAAATTTTAGAGTTTTTACATTCAAAAGATGAAATATTTGTATTATCGTTGATGATTATATCAGACTCTGATGATGCAAATTTTTTCATGTATAAGTATAATTTGCAAAATGAACATAAGAAAAGAATATTATTTTTAAACAATGCTTATAAGACTATTAATGAAAAAATATCGTATTCAGAAAATAATTTGTGGAAAATTTATTATCAACATGGAAAAGAATTATTAATAGACTATATAGATTTTAAAATTTGTAATTCAAAAAAGATTGATAAAAAACTAATACAGCTTAAAGAAAATATAATCTCAAAAGAAAAACCAACTTTTCCAATTAAGGCAAGAGATTTAATAGAAAAATATAATATTAAAGAGGGTAAGGAATTAGGGAGTAAATTAAAACAAATTGAAAAAAAATGGGTTGAAAATTCTTTTAAAGTATCAGTAAAAGAAATTGAAAAAATAATGTCTATTTAGACATATGTGACATCAATTATCTCAAAGTTTTTTGTTCCTGCTGGAGTTAAAATTTCTACTAAATCTCCTTTATTTTTACCAATAAGTCCCTTTCCAATTGGGGATTTAAAATATATGAACTTATTTTTTAAGTCAGCTTCATCTTTTCCTACTATTTTATAATTAATTTTTTCTTTAGTATCTAAGTTGGATAAATAGACAGTAGAACCAAAAATTACTTTTCCATCGTTATTTATTTTTGTCACATCAATTACATTTGCTATTGCAATTGTATTTTCAATTTCTTGAATTCTACCTTCGTTATGTGATTGTTGTTCTTTTGCAGCATGATATTCGGCATTTTCTTTAAGATCACCGTGAGATCTTGCTTCTGCAATTGCAGACACAATTTCTGGTCTTTTTTTTTCTTTCAAAAAAATTAACTCTTTTTTTAATTTTTCCAATCCTATTATTGTTATAGGTTCTTTTTCCATATCATTTCCATTTAGCTGTTGGAGGCAAAGACATTAAAATACCCTCTACATTTCCACCGGTTTGTAATCCAAATTTGGTTCCTCTGTCATATAATAAATTAAACTCAACATATCTACCTCTTTTAACAAATTGATTTTCTTTATCACCTTTGTTCCATTTTTTTTTATTTTTATTTTTTATTGTATCAACAAAAATATTTTTGAAACCTATGCCCACATCTCTTACAAAATTAAAATCTTTTTCCCATTTTTCTTTTTTATAATCAAAAAAAATACCCCCTATACCTCTTATTTCATTACGATGAGGTAAATAAAAATACTTATCACACCACTTTTTATACTTTTTATAATAATTTTTATTATGTGTGTCACATATTTTTTTTATCTCCTTGTGATACCATTTATTATAACTTTTATCTATTTTGCTTGGCGTTACATCAATTCCTCCTCCAAACCATCCAAAAGAAGTATATATAAATCTGGTATTAAAATGCATGGCTGGCACATTGGGATTTTTCATATGCATCACAACCGATATACCCGAAGCCCAAAATTTTGGACTTTTTTTAGTACCTGGTATTTTATTTTTAAATTCTTTAGAAAAATTTCCGTATACCTCTGAGAAATTAACACCAACTTTATCAAAAACGTTTCCATTTTCAAATATTCTGTATTCTCCACCACCTTCTTTTTTATTTTTTCCTCTAAACCAATTTTTTGACTTAAAAATATTTTTTTTGTTTTCAATTATTTCTATTTCTTTACAAATAATTTCTTGTAAAATTTTAAACCAATTACTTGTTAATTTTTTTTTTAATTTATCATTCATTTTAAATAGTTAGTTTGACGTAAATTTTCAGCAAGCGTTATTGCAACAGAGGTAGATAGATTTAAAGATCTTTTATTGGACATCATAGGAATTTTTAGTTTATATTTAAGTTTGTTATGTAAGTAAATTGGAACACCTGCGCTTTCTCTTCCAAAAAGTAAGGTATCATTTTTATGAAATGGGAAATCAAAGAAATTCTTTTTTGCTTTTGTTGTCATTAAAATAACTCTACTTTGCTTTTTATTTTTTATAAATTCATTAAAACTTTTATATGTTTTAATAATTTTATTATCCATATAATCCATAACAACTCTTTTAAATCTTTTATCACTCAATAAAAAACCACAAGGTTCAATAATTTCTACATTTGCTCCAAGACATGAACAAGTTCTAATAATTGCTGCAGTATTTTGAGGAATATCAGGCTCATAAAGTGCAATTTTAGGGGTAATTTTTGTATATTCGTGTGTCATTCTAACCTTATAAATACCTTTTTTTTCTTTAAATAAATCATATATAGATCAAATATTATAAAGATGTCAGATAAAAAAAAACCTAATAGAAGAGACTTTTTAACTACTGTTACAGCTGCAACGGGGGCAGTTGGGGTAGGCGCGGTGGTTTGGCCACTTATAGATCAAATGAATCCTGATGCATCTGTAAAAGCGCTAGCAAGTACGGAAGTAGATATTAGTCTGGTTGAGCCAGGTCAATCAATAACCGTTTTATGGAGAGGTAAACCAGTTTTTATAAAGAGGAGAACAGAAGAGGAAATTCAAAAAGCAAGAGAAGTTGATTTAAAAGATTTAAAACATCCTGAAAAAGATGAAGATAGAGCAAAGAATCCTGAGTGGCTTGTGATGTTAGGTGTTTGTACTCACCTAGGATGTGTGCCTTTAGGAGATAAAGGTGAATATGGAGGATGGTTTTGTCCATGTCATGGTTCTCACTACGATACATCTGGAAGAATTAGAAAAGGACCAGCGCCAACCAACATGGAAGTTCCAAAATACGAGTTTGTTAACAATAGTACAATTAAAATTGGATAAGCAAGATGAGCGATCATAATTATACTCCTAGTACTAAATTTGGAAAATGGTTTAATGATAGATTGCCTTTGTTAACTCTTGCAAATCATTTAACAGATTATCCGACACCAAAAAATCTTAACTACTGGTGGACATTTGGTGGTATTTTAACTTTTTGCCTTATAACTCAAATTGTAACCGGTTTAATACTTGCTATGCATTATGTAGCTCACGCAGATTTAGCATTTGGAAGTGTTGAACATATTATGAGAAATGTAAACTATGGTTGGTTGATAAGATATGTTCATGCAAATGGAGCATCAATGTTCTTTTTAGCCGTTTATATTCATATTTTTAGATCACTTTATTATGGATCATACAAGTCTCCTCGGGAAATGATATGGATTTTAGGAATGATGATTTATGTATTAATGATGGCTGCAGCTTTTATGGGCTACGTTTTGCCATGGGGCCAAATGAGTTTTTGGGGAGCAACTGTAATAACTAATCTTTTTAGTGCAATTCCTTTAGTGGGCGAAAGTATAACAACTTGGTTATGGGGAGGTTATGCTGTAGATAATCCAACTCTAACAAGATTCTTTAGTTTACATTACTTAATACCTTTTTTAATTCTAGGACTTGTTGTGTTACACATATGGGCATTGCACGTTCCAGGAAACAATAACCCTATAGGAATTGATTTAAAAAAACCATCTAAAGATACTGTCCCGTTCCATCCATACATTGTAATTAAAGATTTATTCGCATTATTGATATTTTTAATCATTTTTGCGTTTTTTGTTTTTTATTCGCCAAATATCTTAGGACATGCAGACAATTATATTGAAGCGAACCCAATGGTTACCCCAGCACATATAGTGCCTGAATGGTATTTGTTACCTTTTTATGCAATTTTAAGATCGGTACCTGATAAATTATTAGGAGTAATAGCTATGTTTGCAGCAATTTTCGTCTTAATTATTTTGCCTTGGCTTGATACTTCAAAAGTTAGATCAACTATATTTAGACCTTTGTATAAACAGTTTTATTGGTTTTTAATAGCCGATGTATTAATACTTGGTTATGTTGGAGCTATGCCAGCTGAAGGTATTTATCTATTAGTAGCAAGAGTTGCTACAGCTTATTATTTCGCGCACTTTTTAATTATATTGCCAGTTTTAGGTTTTAAAGAAAAAACTTTAGAGGTGCCATTGAGTCTTACTGACCCAGTGCTCGGAGGCAATGTTGATGCATCTTTTGCCAGAAGTAAAAAAGACAAAATATGAAAAAGATTATAAAAGTTTTTTTTTATTTTTTTTTTAGTATAATTTTTTCTTTAAACGCTATATCTGCTGAACAAGCCAAAAAACCTATGGATCCTGGTTGGAGCTTTAAAGGATTTTTTGGTAAATTTGATAGAGGATCCTTGCAAAGAGGTTATCAAGTTTATACAGAAGTATGTTCTTCATGCCACTCAATGAAATATTTAAGTTATAGAAATTTAGCAGAACCAGGTGGTCCAGAGTTTACCGAAGAACAAGCTAAAGCAATTGCATCAAATTTTGAAGTTACGGACGGCCCAAATAACGACGGGGAAATGTTTACTAGACCTGCTCGTTTATCAGATAATTTTGTTGGACCATATACGAATGAAAAAGAAGCTGCTGCTGCCAATGGAGGTGCTTATCCACCAGATATGTCAGTATTAGTCAAAGCAAGAAAAGGTGGAGCTAACTATATTTATTCAGTATTATTGGGCTATGAAGAGCCACCTGAAGGAGAAGTTCTAGACGACGGTGTTTATTACAATGTTTATATGCCAGGAAATAAAATTAGGATGTCAAATCCGTTAATGGAGGATTTAGTTGAATATAATGATGGTACAAAAGCATCTGTTGAACAAATGGCGATCGATGTGACTACCTTTTTAGCATGGGCAGCAGAACCAACACTTGAAGCTAGACACAAAATAGGTTTCCGTGCAATTGTATATTTAATTATATTGACTATATTAGTTTATTTTACTATGAAAAAAATTTGGTCACGTGTTGAAACGAAAATTTAAGATATCTCCATCTTTAACAATATAGTCTTTACCTTCCAATCTTACTTTGCCATTAGATTTAGAATCTGCCCAACCATTATTTTCTACAAAATCATTAAATGATACTGTTTCAGCTCTTATAAATCCTTTTTGGAAATCAGTATGAATAACCCCAGCTGCATCTGGAGCAAGGGAATTTTTTTTTATAGTCCATGCTCTTGATTCTTCAGGACCACTAGTAAAAAAAGTATCTAACTCAAGAAGGTGAAAACCTTTTTTTATTAAATTATTTAATCCAGTATCTTTTATTTTAAGAATTTCCATATAATTTATTTTTTCTTTTATTTCTAACTGATTGATTTGATTTTCTATTTCAGCAGAAATCAAAATAGTATCTTTTTCGCCATATTTATTTATAAATGAGCTCGTATATTTATTTCCATCAGGAAGGCTTTTCTCGTCAACATTGCATACATATAGACTAGGTTTAATCGACAACAAACCACTTTTTTTTAAATCTTTGTTATCAAAATGATCATCTATAGCTTTCAGATTTTTTCCACAATTTATAAGATCCAGTGTCATCTCTAACAACTTAATCTCTTCATCAGTTAAATTTTTTTTATTTTTTTTATCTAGTCTTTTCTGAATAGATTCCATATCAGCAAGTTGCATTTCAGTTTTTATTATTTCTATATCTCTTACTGGATCAACTGATGAATTAACGTTCTGTATTTTTTCTGAGTCAAAGCATCTAATCAAATGGACTATTGCATCTACTTCACGAATATGTGATAAGAACTTATTTCCTAATCCCTCTCCTTTAGAGGCACCTTCCACTAACCCAGCAATATCAACAAAAGAAATTGTATTTTGTATTTTCTTAGATGAGTTTGAAATTGTCATTAGTTTATCAAGCCTGTCATCAGGAATTGGTACTATTCCAATATTTGGTTCTATAGTGCAAAACGGAAAGTTTGCTGCTTGTGCTTTGCTAGAATTTGTTAATGCATTAAACAATGTAGACTTACCTACGTTAGGCAAACCAACTATACCACACTTAAGACTCATTATTTATTATTAACTGAGCTTGAAAATAAATCTAACTTTTTGTCAATCAACATTGCTAAGCAAGAGGTAATATTTTCCATAATTTCTTGAATTTTTTTTTGTTCTTCTTCATCAAAATTGTCTAAAACATAATCCGATACAGAAATTTTTGATTCTGGCTTGCCTATACCAATCCTGACTCGAGAATATTCTTTACCTATAAATTTATCTATCGATGCTATTCCGTTATGACCAGCATCTGACCCACCTTTTTTGGCTTTTATTTTCCCAAACTCAACATCAAGGTCGTCGTGGAAAACAATTACATTTTCTGGTTCAATTTTAAAATACTCCAACAATTCTCTAATACAAATTCCAGAATTATTCATAAATGTTAAAGGTTTAATTGCATAAATTTTTTTTTCTTTGATATTTCCGGTAGTTAAAAGACCTTTAAATTTTGGTTTTTGTTTTGAAAGTCCAAATTCTTTATTTATACAGTCTATGACTTTAAAACCTATATTGTGTCTATTATTTTCGCTATTTGGAGTTGGATTACCTAATCCTACAAAAAGTAACATAAATTATAATTTTTTTTTGATATTTATTTTTTCTCAGGTGACGATTTTGTGTCTTCTTTTTTTTCACTTTCTTTTGGTTTTTCACCACCCTCTTCTTTTTTATCAGCTGACTCGGTTCCTGTTGCTGCAACAGCCTCTCCTTCAGCAGCTTCTCCTTCAGCAGCTTCTCCTTCAGCAGGTTTCTCTGGCTCTTTAACAATTGTTGGAGCTGCCACTGTAGCTATAACGAAATCTCTTCCTTGAATAGTTGGAGACGAATTTTCAGGTAAATTTATTGAGGAAATTTTAATACTTGCTCCGATATCAAGTCCATCTAAATCTACAACAAGTTCTGTTGGAATATTTTCCGTTATACATTTTAATTCTACTTTTCTTCTAACAATGTTTAAAACCCCACCTCGTTTTAATCCTGGTGATTTCTCATTATTAATAAATTTAACTGGAATTTCTAAAATAATTTTAGAACCTTTTACTACCCTTAAAAAATCTAAATGTATGGGTTCATCGCTAACGACATCAAATACTATGTCTCTCGGTAATACATTTTCTTCTTTACCATCAATTTTTAAAGAAATAACACTTGATAAAAAATTATCTTTTTGAATTAGGTTTTTTACTTCTTTCTTATTTACAGATATTTTTTGATTTTCTAGTTTTCCACCATAAAGTATAGCTGGCACTTTGCCGTCTTTACGTACAATATTAACTTCACCTCTGCTTTTTGTATTTCTAGAAAATGCTTCCATAGTGTCCATAAAATTTTTTTGTTTTGTAACTTAAGATTCAAAAATTTACAAGTATTATTTAAATAAATCAGATACAGATGTTGAATTAGATATCCTTTTAATCGCCTCACCTACCAAATTAGAAATTGTCAATATCTCTATATTTTTAGGTTTTTTTACTTTATCAAAACAATTTATTGTATCAGTGACGATGAGATTTTTTATTTTAGAGCTTGCAATTTTTTTTATTGCATCTCCACTTAAAACTCCATGAGTTACATAAACGTGTACTTCTTTTGCGCCTCTATCAATTAATGCTTTTGCTGCATTAACAATTGTGCCACCAGAATCAATTATGTCATCAACCAATATGCAAGTTTTATTTTTTACATTACCGATTACATTCATAACACTTGATTTTCCTGGAGCTGCTCTTCTTTTATCTATAATTGCTAATCCAACATTAAGTATTTTCCCCAATGCTCTTGCTCTTTCTGTTCCCCCCACATCTGGGGCAACACAAATTAAATTATTTTTCTTTAATTTTTTTTTTATGTGTCTAGCAAATATAGGTGTAGCAAATAAATTATCCACAGGTATATCAAAGAAACCTTGTATCTGCCCGGAATGAAGATCTACAGTTACAATTCTGTCAGCGCCTGCATTAGTAATTAAGTTTGATACTAACTTTGCAGAGATGGAAGTTCTTGGAACAACTTTACGATCTTGCCTTGCGTAACCAAAATAAGGTATCACGGCAGTAATATTTTTTGCAGAAGATCTTTTTAGCGCGTCTATACATAGTAAAAGTTCCATTAGATTGTCATTAGCTGGTGAGGATATAGATTGTATTACAAAAATACTATTGCCTCTAATATTCTCATTTATTTCTACATAAAGTTCACCGTCAGCAAATTTTTTAATACTAGAATTTACAAGTTTGTTTTTTAGAAAAATAGAAATTTTTTTACTTAATAATTTGTTACTATTACCAGTTATTATTTTCATTTTCTTGAGAAGCCTTATTTAATCATAATTATAGATATATTTCTACCATAATCGCTTTTTTTTTCTTTGATTGATCTTCTTGCACTAAAAAATTTGTTTTTTTTATCAAATGTATCTTTTTTTATCGTCTCAATATTATGGATCCCAAAACATTTAAGTTGATTTTTAATATATTCCGGTAAATTAAAATATATTTTATTCATTTTTAAATTAAAAAATTTTTTATTATTTTTACTTTGATTAACAAATTTTCTTTTAAAATCGCTTTTTACTTCATAATTATTTTTTGAAATAGCAGGGCCTATTATGGTAATCAGATTATTTTTCCTACTACCATTTTTAATTAAATATTTTACAATTTTCAAAACTATATTTTTATACGCTCCTTTCCATCCTGCATGAGCCACAGCAATAATTTTTTTTGAATTATCTAGGATTATTACAGGGGCGCAGTCTGCTGTAAGAATTCCAAGCGCAATTTTATTTTTTTTCGTTATAAGGCCATCGCCAGTTTTTTTTCTTTTGGGAATTTTATTTATGTAATAAAATTTATCTCCATGTACCTGGTTTAAAAGAATTAAATTTTTATAATTACAGCCTATTTTTCGGCAAACAATTTTTAAATTGCTCCGAATATAATTTTTATTATCCTTTGAACCAGGGCCACAATTTAAGCTTTTATAATTTCCCTTCGAAACTCCACCTATAGAGTTGAAAAATCCATGGGTAATAAATTTGTATTTTTTAAGTTTTTTTGAAATAATCATTTAAAACCTATATTAAATGAAATTTTTTTATTTGTTAAAAACAAAACCTTAAATAACTTACCCATAAACTTTGGATCAATTAATCTCTTAATTCTGTAATACAAATCTGCTTTTTTTAAAAAATTTAAATTTTCTGATATTATTTCAGCTCGTTTAAGTATTCCCATTTTCTTAAGGAATTCGCCTTGTGTAATTTGTCCAGAAACTTTCAAATCTAGTTTGTGTGCCATTTTTTTAATTTGATTAAAGTTAGGAACATAAGAAATATCAGCATCACCTATTTTATCGAAAATACTTATTTTTTTATGATCTTTTACACTTTGCAAAGTATTTACCATTTTCTTTTTATTATAAGCATAATCTATTATTAACATCCCCCCATTACTTATATTAATTTTATTTGATATTTTACGTAATAAAGAAAATAGTTGAGGGGAAAATTCTATGAAATTTTGATTTTTTATATCTACAAAACTATACTTTTTTTTTACGTTCTTTATATTAATTTTTTTTCTTAAAAACTTTTTATTTTTAATATCAATATATCTTTCGTACCATTTATTTTTTATTTTTATCAATTGTTTTATAGGAAATACATCTATGAATTCGTTGCTAATAAACAAGTTTATACCTTTATTAATTTGATTAAAATTTTTTATCCATTTTACATTAAAATTATTTAACCTTTTTTTTTGAATTGTAGTGAGATGTGGACTTTTTTCATATATATAAAAATTACAAGAATTATAAAAATCTTTAAAATTAATAGATGAGTTTAATATTTGATACATCATATCACCATTGCCTGCTCCGAGTTCTATAAGATTGATTTTTTCTGGTTTTTTTTGTTTTTTCCAAAAAGATATAATCCATATGCAAATAATCTCCGAAAAAATAATTGATATATTAGGCGATGTAATAAAATCACCATTTTTTCCAAATGGAGTTTTCTTCATATAATAACCATTATTTTTGTTAAATAATGAATCGTGCATAAATTTGTCTACTGACATAATATGTGGTTTTTTATTTTTCATCTCTAGAATAAAAAATAGTCAATCCAATAGAAAAAAATATAAGACATAATATTTGACCCATAGACATATTGAAAAACAAGTAGCCTATTTGAGAATCAGGCTCTCTTGTAAATTCAATGAAAAATCTAAATGTTGAATAAAATATTAAGAATAAAGAAGAAATACGACCTTTTATATAAACATATTTTTTAAATATAAAATTTAAGATGATAAACAATACAATCCCTTCAAATACTGCCTCATAAAGTTGCGAAGGATGTCTTTCAAATTCATCTACTTTAAGAAAAATAGTTGATAAAAAAAAATCAGTTTTTCTTCCATAAAGTTCTGAATTTATAAAATTTGAAATTCTTCCCAAAAATAAACCTATTGGGGCTACCATTGATATATAGTCAAGATAAGAAAAAAAATTCATATTATGTTTTTTTGTATAATAAAAATTAGCAACCAAAATACCCAAAATAGCACCATGAAACGACATGCCACCTTTCCAAATCATGAAAATTTCGCTGAAATTTTGTATATAATAATTTGGGTTGTAAAAGAAAACATAACCCAATCTCCCACCTACGATAATTGCCAATATTAAATAACTAATAAAATCATCAAATTTTAATTTTAACTCTTCATCTTTTATTAAAAATTTTTTGCAATAAATCCATCCTATTAAAATTCCAAATATATATGATAAAGAGTACCAACGAATTTCTAAAAAAAGGAAATTAAAGGCTACTGGGTCAAAGTTATTAATAAACATTATTAAAAAATTATTGTAAATATATATTAAATTTACATAATTAAATATATGTCAAAATCAAAATTTCTATTAGATCAAATTTCAGGATTAATTGAGAAAGGCTTGATTAATTATAAGGATATTTCAAACGAAATTATCAATATTCTCAAGTCAAAAAGAGATGAAATAATTTTTAAAATGAAACTTACTAGCAAAGAGGAAACTGAAATTTTAAAAAAAAGAGTTGAAATTTTAGAAAAAAAAATATCGAGTTTAGAAAAAAAAATTAAGAGGGTAAAAAAACTCTAACTTTCAAGCCCCCTAAGCTAGAAACCCCTAATTTAATATCTCCTCCATGAGACCTTATAATATCGGAAGATATTGATAATCCCAATCCCACACTAGACTTTGTTTCAGCTCTGCTTTTATCAATTTTATAGAAAGGTTTAAATACATTTTCATATTCTTTTTTCGGAATTCCTGGCCCATTATCTTCAACAGTAATAAAAATATTATTTTTAATTTTTTCTAATTTTATCTCCACTTTTTTTGAATATTTTAAAGAATTATCTATTAGATTATTCATACATCTTTCTATTAAATTTCTTTTTCCATTAAAAAAAATTCTTTCAGGTATTTGAAATTTTATATTTTTTTTATCATATTTTCTCTCAATAGTATTTAGTAATTCACTTAAATCAAAAGTTTCCACATGTTCCTTCGCACCTACTTTGGCAAATTGTAGATACTCATTTAACATCTTTTCCATTTCACTAACATCATCCGACAACTTGTTTGCAATTTCCTTATCTTTCAAAAAAGATAATTGTAACTTTATTCTTGTAAGTGGGGTTCTTAAGTCGTGACTAATCCCTGATAACATTTCTGATCTTTGATTGAGATGTCTAATTATTCTTTTCCTCATTCTATCAAATTCGTATCCTGCTTTCCTAATTTCTAAAGCACCCGAGGGCCTAAATTCATCAATATCTTCCCCTTTACCAAATTTTTCAGAGGCTTCAGCTAATTTTATTATTGGTCTTGTTTGATTTTTTAAAAAAATTATTGCTATTGCAATAATTAAAATAGCTGGGAGAGTAATCCATAAACCAAATAATCTTGCGGAGGTTGTCGTTAATCTTTCTTTTGGGATATAGAACTGAAAATAATTTTCTTTATGAACGATTTTTAAATCAATTAACTCCTTATATACTGTTGTGTTAAACCAATATTCTAAATTATTTGATTTAAGTTCTCTTCTTAAAGATCTATCCATAGGACTAAACCATCTTTCAAGATTTGTTTTTGGAATACTTTTATTTTTTTCTATTTTTACATTAAAATTTAAAAATGTTTTGTATAAATCGATTATAGATTCCTTATCTGATTTTTCATTTTCATACGCAGTGATAAAAGTTTTAATTTCTGCTACAAGAGCCCTAGTCATACCCTTGTTTGTTTTTATCCACAAACTGTCAAAAAAAACTATAGAAATTGTCAATTGTAATAAAATAATTGGGGCAGCCACTATAATTAAGGCTCTATAAAATAATTGTTTTGGAAGTAGATTTTTAAAAAATTTATTCAATCCATAAAACATATCCTTCTCCTCTAATTGTTTGTAAATATTTAGGATTTTTTGGGTCATTCTCTATTTTTTTTCTTAATCTAGTGATGATCACGTCTATCGATCTTTCTTTTTCAAGTTTAATCATTATTCCTATTTCTTCCCTAGAAAATATTCTCCCAGGAAAATTAATCATATTTTCAAGAATTATTTTTTCCGTATGATTTATTTTAAATTCCTTGTCACTTTTAGTTATGAACATTTTATTTAAATTTATGTTAATATTACCAAAATCAATTATTTTTTTTTCTTTATCAGATTTTGTTTTGTTTAATATATTTTTAATTCTTAGTAATAACTCTTTTGGTTCAAATGGTTTGGGCAAATAATCATCTGCACCAATTTCAAGACCCTCAATTCTATCTGCAGCCTCTCCTTTGGCAGTCAAAAGAATTATAGGTGAGTTGATCTTATTTTTATTATGATTAATAAACTCAAGTCCATTTTTACCTGGCATCATTATATCTAAAATAATCAAATCAAATTTTATTAAATTTATTTTCAATTCTGCATCTTCAGCATTTGGAGATGTAGATACTAAAAAATCGTTTTGATCTAAATATTGTTTAACAAGACCCCTAATTCCATCATCGTCATCTACAACAAGTATATGTGATTTATCATTTACCATTTATAATTTTTTTTAACACATTATCAAAATATAAAACTTCTTTCGAGGTAGAATCAAGCAGCGCCCTGTGTATTCTCTTTTTTTGTACTGCGAATATCTCCTCGAAAATCTTTTTTCCTTTATCATCTAAATAGACATGTTTAATTCTACTATCTTTTTCATCTTTACTGAATTTGATAGCGTTTGTTTTAGAAAGATCTTGTAGAACTCTATTTAAACTTTGTTTAGTTATCTTTAATTTTCTTAATATATCCGAAATTGTTATACCTTCGTATGTAGAAATTATAAGTAAAGCCTTTTGATGAGCCAATCCTAAAGAGTATTTTTCAAGCACTTTTTTTGTATCTGAGAATGTTTCTCTATAACAAATGAAAATTTTTTCTATATAATGTTTTAATTGATCATCTTTTAAATATAAAAGTTCTTTCATATTGGTAAGTTATATTGACATATTATATATACAAAGATATTTTTTATTAAAATATTAAATGATACCCTACGATAAAAGATCTGGAAAAATATGGTACAATGGCAATTTAGTAGATTGGCAAGATGTAAAGGTACATGTATTAAGCCATGGTTTACATTATGCTAGCTGTGTATTTGAAGGCGAGCGAGTTTATGATGGAGAGATATTTAAACTTGAAGAACATACTTCTAGATTTTTTTACTCTGCGGAACGAATGGGTTTTAAAATACCTTTTTCTGAGGAAGAAGTAAATAAAGCATCAAAAAAAATAATTTCAGTGCAAAATGTAAAAAATGGATATGTAAGACCGGTTGCGTGGAGGGGAAGTGAAATGATGGCAATTTCTGCTCAACAAACAAAAATACATGTTGCAATTGCAACTTGGGAATGGGGATCATATTTTGATCCAAAATTGAAACTTGAGGGTATAAAATTAAATATATCTAATTGGAGAAGACCAGCGCCAAATACAATCCCATGGGATACTAAAGCAGCTGGATTATATATGATTTGTACACTTTCTAAACATGAGGCTGAAAAAAAAGGTTATACAGATTCATTAATGTTAGATCACGAAGGCAATGTTGCAGAAGCTACAGGCGCAAATGTTTTTTTTAAGGATAAAAATGGGAGTCTTCATACACCAATACCAGACTCATTTTTGGACGGCATTACCAGAAGAACTGTTATTGAAATTGCAAAATCCAAAAAAATTAATGTTATCGAAAGAAAAATTAAACCCGATGAATTGGAAAATTTTGAGGGATGTTTTTTAACAGGAACAGCTGCCGAGGTTACCCCTGTTTCTCAAATAGAGAAATTTACTTTTAATGTATGTGATACTATTATTGATTTATCAGACAGCTATCAGATTACTGTGAGAAAAAAGAAAGCAGCTTAATCTTTGTTATCTTCTGATATTGCATGATCAATACCCTTTCTAAGATATTCATAGCCTGTATATAACGTGAGAAACGCAGATAGCCATAAAAGTATTATTCCAATTGTTTGAGCATTATATTCTTGAAAATTGATAATTTTATTTCCTGTTTCACCTGTAAGTAACATTGCAATTGCAAACATTTGTAAAAATGTTTTAAGTTTTGCTAAACTCGACACAGGCAGATTAATTTTTCCTTTTGCAAGAAATTCTCTTAATCCTGATATTAAAATTTCTCTAGTAAGAATTATTATAGCCGCAATTACTTCAAAATTTTTGATTGTACCGTTCATTACTAGAAGAATTAAAGCAGTTGCTACAATTATTTTGTCCGCAATAGGGTCAAGAAGCTCTCCCAACTTAGACTCTTCTTTATACATTCTTGCTAACAGTCCATCTAGAAAGTCAGTAAAGGAAGCAATTGTGAATAAAAGGAATGGTAACAAATCACCATAGGTTCCAGGCAAATAAAAAGTAAAAACAAATATAGGTACAATTATTATACGTCCAATTGTGAGGTAATTTGGAATTTTAAATTTCATTCGTGGAAAAAATTATATATTTTTTTTGCTACTTTTTCTTCAACGCCATCTACGGATTTAATTTCATCAAGACTAGCCGATTCAACTGCTCTAGCAGATCCAAAATGGTTTAATAATGCTCTTTTTCTAATAGAGCCTATACCCCCAATTTGGTCTAAAAGTGACTTACTAATACCCTTTTTTCTTTTAGCCCTATGAGCGCTTATTGCAAACCTATGAGCTTCATCTCTAATTCTTTGAAGAAAAAAAAGAGTAGGGTCATTTTTGGAAAATTTATACTCTTTTCCATTATTATAAAAATTTTCATCGCCACTGTTTCTAAATTTACCCTTAGCAATTGCAATAATCGGTATGTCGTGAAGACCTAGCTCATTCATAGTATCCCTTGCTACAGAATACTGACCTTTTCCACCATCAATTAAAACAAGATCTGGAAGAGTTAGGTAATTATCCTTTTCTTGTACTGCTTTTTTAAATCTCCTGTTCAAAACCTCTTTCATCATACCGTAGTCATCTTGCTTATTTTTTTGAATTTTGATATTAAATTTTCTATATCTTTTCTTTATGAAACCTTCGTCACCATATGTTATTAATGCTCCTACACTATTAGTTCCTTGTATATGACTATTATCGTAGACCTCAATTAGATTTATGTTTATTTCCAAATCAAATTTTTTGCTAATAGAGTCAAATAAATCTCTATTATTTTGACTTTCGTATATTTTTCTATTTAAGCTGTCTTTCGCGTTTTTAATTGCTTGATTTACGACTTTGAGTTTTGAACCTTTTTTTGCAACTGAGATATCAACCTGTTTACTCTCTTTATGTGATAATGTTTTTTCAATTAAGTTTTTTTCTTTTATGTCTTCGGAGAGAATTATCGAGGAAGGAACAGCTTTGTTTTCATAAAATTGCGAAATAAATGAGTTTAAAATATCTGATAATTTTTCATCTGGATCGTGTTTAGGAAAAAATGCCTGGTTTCCCCAATTTTGTTTAGATCTATAAAAAAAACTTGTATGCATGTTTTGCCAGACTCCTTGAATCCTGCTATAACATCTGCTTCTACTAAATTTGCTTCGTTAACTCTTTGAGAAGACTGAATAATGTTAAGAGCTTTTATTCTATCTCTTAAAATTGCAGCTTTTTCAAAATCAAGTTCTTCACTTGCAGTTTCCATTTGAGTTGATAAATTTTTTTGAATATTTCTTGATTTGCCAGAAACAAACTCAATAGCATTTTCTACCGTTTGTTTATAGTCCTTTTCTTTAATATATCCAACACAAGATCCTGAGCATCTTTTTATTTGATAAAGTATGCAGGGCCTTTTTCGATTTTTAAAAACCGTGTCATCACAAACTCTCAATTGAAAAATTTTTTGAATCATTTTAATGGTCCAATTCGCAGATCCTGCTGATGCAAATGGACCAAAGTAAAAACCTTCTTTATTTTTTTTTCCTCTATGTCTCTTAATTTGTGACCACTTATCTTTATTTCCAATAAATATAAAAGGAAAGGACTTGTCATCGCGTAATAAAATATTAAATTTTGGTTTGTATTTTTTTATTAAATTCGCCTCAAGCAGTAAAGCCTCACTCTCATTTGAAGTTGTGGTTATTTCAATTTTTGTTGTTTGTGACAGCATTCTCTCAGTTCTTATGATGTGATTTTTTTCAGATATATAGCTTTTTAGTCTATTAGGTAAATTTTTAGCTTTTCCAACATAAAGAATTTCATTTTTAGAGTTCAACATACGATAAACTCCTGGATTTTTAGGGATTAATGGTAATTCTTTTTTAATTACTTCTTTTCCAAAGTCAGAGCTTATCATTACTTCTTTTTTTTGAAATTTGTATCCCAACAGATTTGCAATCTTTAATAATTTCTAACTTTTCAATCTGCAATGAGATTTTGTCAATTCTTTTATCTTTGAATAATTCGTCGAATACATCTTCAGCAAGAGTTTCTAAGAAATTATAGTGTTTATTTTTCGTTAACTTTTTAATTAATCTTACTAATTTAGAGTAGTTAACGATAGACTTTAAATCTTTATCATTTGTAGGTTTTTTATCTTTATAATTAACATCTAAGCTAAATTTAACTTTTTGAGGTTTTTCTTTTTCAAAATCATAGTAACCTAGTTTTATATTTAGGATGAGTTCTTTAATAAGAACTTTTTTTTCGTAGTTAAATAAAACTTTGTTTTTATCTATTTTAACAATATTTAAATTATTTTTTTTCATTCTTTTCCACCCAAAATATCTGGTGTTTGCCAGTTTAAGCTCTGTCCACTGTCAATCGCCAATACCTGCCCTGTAATAGATCTGTTTTTAATAAAGAAGTCAACAGCATTACATACTTGTTCAGCATCAACTTTTTTTTTTAAAGGTGTTGCCAAATATTGTTTTTTGAAGTGTTTTTCAGATTGTCTTTTATTTTTTATAGTTGGACCTGGAGCTATACCATTAACTCGTATATTTGGAGCGAGACTCATTGCACTAGTTTTTGTTAATGTATAAAGACCAGTTTTGCTTATGGTATATGAAAAAAAATATGGAGTTAATTTAAAAACTCTCTGATCAATTATATTAATTATATTGTTATTTTTACCTCTGATATTTTTAGCAAATTCTTTCGACAGCAATGCGGGCGTTCTTAAATTCGTTCTTAAATGTTTACCCCAACTATCTGTTGTAAAATTTTCAAGTTTGTCATTTTCAAATAATGAAGCGTTATTTATTAAACAATCAAAATATTTAAGCTTATTTTTAGCATATCTTAATATTTTATTAACATCATTCTCTTTGCTTAAATCTCCTTTGATTAAATATACTTTAGTGCCTTCGAGTGATAAATTTCTTTTTAAACTTTCAGCTTTTGACTTTGATTTATTAAAATGTACTAGCATTTCTACATCAGGTCCTGATAACTTCTTAGCAATTGCAGCACCAATTCTAGTTGCTCCACCAGTGATAATTATTTTTCGTGCTTCCATTTCTTATCTCTTTTTTTTGTTACTTTTGTACCTGGCATACCCATAGTTGACCTTCCTCTAGGGTAAAGTTTATTTTTACCATCGTACTGTCTTATTTTTGGATTTAAAGTAATTTCTAGCTCACTACTCTCTAATTTTCTAATTTCATCTCTTATTTTTGCTGCCTCTTCAAATTCTAAATTTGATGCAGCATCTTTCATTTTTCTATCTAGCGCTTTTAAATGTTTTTTTAAATTTCCACCTACATTTGATCCCTCACTTACTTTTACATAATCTTTTTCATAAACGCTCTCTAAAATATCACTTATCTCTTTTTTAACTGATCTAGCATCAATTTTATTTTTTTTATTATACTTTAATTGAATTTCTTTTCTTCTACGTGTTTCTTGCATCGCTTTTTTGATACTTTTTGTTTCTTTATCTGCATATAATATTACCCTTCCATCAATATTTCTTGCTGCTCTACCTATAGTTTGAATTAATGAAGTTTCAGATCTTAAAAAACCTTCTTTATCAGCATCTAAAATTCCTACGAGAGCACATTCAGGAATATCAAGACCTTCTCTTAATAAGTTGATTCCAACCAAAACATCAAAAACACCCATTCTCAAATCTCTCATAATTTCTATTCTTTCCAAGGTATCTATATCAGAGTGTAAGTATCTGACTTTTACCCCGTTCTCATGAAGATATTCAGTTAAGTCTTCTGCCATTTTTTTCGTAAGAGTAGTAACTAGGACTCTGTAATTGTTCTCAACTACTTTTTTACATTCATGCATTAAGTCATCAACTTGATTTTTTGCAGGTCTAACTTCTACATTTGGATCTATTAGTCCCGTAGGTCTTATAACTTGATCTATAAATTTCCCTTTTGTTTGATTTAATTCCCATGGACCAGGCGTTGCAGAGACAAAAATAGTTTGCGTTCTCATCATATCCCATTCCTCAAATTTAAGAGGTCTATTATCCATACATGATGGTAATCTAAATCCATATTCTGCAAGGGTACTCTTTCTTGATCTGTCACCTTTAAACATACCGTTTAATTGAGGTACAGTCACATGAGATTCGTCAACAAATATAAGAGTATTATCAGGAAAATATTCAAATAGGGTTGGTGGTGGTTCACCAGGCTTTCTACCTGACAAAAATCTTGAATAGTTTTCTATTCCCGCACACGATCCAGTTGCTTCAATCATTTCTAAATCAAACTTAGTTCTTTCTTCTAATCTTTGTGCTTCTAATAATTTGTTCTCTGATTTATGTTTTTTAAGAGTAGCTTCTAACTCTTTTCTAATATTAATGACAGCTTGTTCTATGGTAGGTTTTGGAGTGATGTAATGACTATTAGCATAAATTTTTATTAAATTTAATTCTCTTACTTGATCGCCAGTTAATGGATCAAATTCTTCGATACTTTCTAATTTATCGCCAAATAAACTCAATCTCCAAGCTCTATCCTCTAAATGAGATGGAAAAATTTCCAAATACTCACCTCTTGCCCTAAATGTTCCCCTAAAAAAATTTTGATCATTTCTTTTATATTGTAAAGCTACAAGTGATTTGATTATTTGTTCTCGGTTATATTCATAATTTTTTTGCAATGTTAAAGTCATTTTGCTATATGCTTCGACAGATCCAAGTCCATATATACAAGAAACACTAGCAACGATTAATACATCATCACGTTCTAGCAAGGACCTAGTAGCAGAGTGTCTCATTCTATCTATTTGTTCATTGATCGATGCCTCCTTCTCTATGTAAGTATCCGATCTTGGCACATATGCCTCAGGAGTGTAATAATCGTAATATGAGACAAAATATTCAACAGCATTCTCAGGAAAAAAGCTTTTCATTTCACCGTATAGCTGAGCCGCTAGTGTTTTATTAGGAGCAAGAATTAAAGCAGGTCTATTTGTTTCTTCAATGACTTTTGCCATGGTAAAAGTTTTACCAGAACCAGTTACACCAAGAAGGACCTGATTAAATTCACCTTTATTTGCACTTTTAACTAAACTTTTAATAGCTCGAGGCTGGTCTCCGGCAGGTTTAAAATCAGACTTAATTTTGAACTTTTTACCACCCTCAAGTTTTCCACTAATTTTAGGATTTTTATTCTGTATATCTGTAATTAAATCTTGATAAGTATTTTCCATATATTAAATAAAGTATTAGAATAATTTTATATTTCAATGAGCATAATATCAGATAGTTTAAAAAGAATTAAGCCATCACCTACTATTGCAGTCTCTCAAAAAGCAAGGGAATTAAAAGCTGCTGGAAAAGACGTAATTGGACTAGGTGCGGGAGAACCAGATTTTGATACTCCTGATAATATTAAACAAGCAGCAATAAAAGCTATAAAGAATGGGGACACCAAATACACACCTGTTGACGGAACTCTAGATCTAAAAAAAGCTATAGTAGAAAAGTTTAAAAGAGAAAATAATTTGAATTTTTCTACAGAAGAAATTACGGTCGGGGCTGGAGGCAAGCATGTAATTTATAATTTAATGATGGCAACACTCAATAAAGGAGACGAAGTTATAATTCCAGCACCTTATTGGGTATCATATCCTGATATAGTACTATTAGCCGGTGCGAATCCTATTGTAGTTGAATGTTCTGAAGAACAAGGATTTAAATTAAGTGCAAAAGATCTCGAGAGCAAAATTAACAATAATACAAAGTGGCTTATACTAAACTCGCCATCAAATCCAACAGGTGCATGTTATACAGAACAAGAAATAAAAAATTTATCACAAGTTTTAAAAAGAAATCCTCACGTAAATATATTAAGCGATGATATTTACGAGCACATCACATACGATGAATTTAAATTTTTCACAATTGCTCAGGTCCCAGAGATTAAAAATAAAGTTTTTACAATGAACGGAGTAAGCAAAGCATATGCAATGACAGGGTGGAGAATAGGGTATGCTGCTGGCGATAAGGAAATAATTAAAGCAATTAGCAAAATACAATCTCAATCAACTACCAACCCATCTTCTATTAGTCAGGCTGCCGCAGTTGAAGCCTTAACTGGCAAACAAGATTTTATACAAATAAGATCTAAAGCATTTCAAGAAAGAAGAGACTTTGTTGTAAATTCCTTAAATGCTATTGAGGGTATTAGTTGCGTTAAACCTGATGGAGCATTTTATGTTTTTCCAAGTTGCAAAGGTTTGATTGGTAAAAAAGATAAGAATGGAAATAAAATTACTAATGATGCAGATTTTGTGCAAAGTTTACTAGAAAATAATGGTGTAGCTGTTGTCCAGGGATCTGCTTTCGGATTAGAAGGTTTTTTTAGAATTTCTTATGCAACTTCTATGGATAAACTTAAAGACGCAATGAGAAGAATAAAATCATTTTGTGAAAATTTAAACTAGACCTAATCTAACAACTGATTTAGCTGTTTCGGACATACAATCTTTTGCAGGTTTAAATTTAAACCCTAACAACTCTTCTGCATATGTTGTGTCAGTTTGCATTTCAATTTCAAGGTCAGGTATCATTGTTTTAGCACTTGTGTCTAAATAGCTAATTAATTTAACCATAAAGTTTGGCAGTTCTTTTTTAGGAAGTTTTTTTGCATATTCGGGCATTGCCTCAGCCATTATTTGTGACAATTCAATTAGTTTTTTTACTTCTTTTCCAACAATCAATCTTCTACCGCCAACTTTTAGATTTCCAATGCAAGCAACATGTGATTTTGCTACATCTTTTACATCAGATATTAAAACTCCCCATTTAGGTGCTGCTGGAAATTTACCTTTTAAAAACTGCTTTACATATTCGATTGAAGTTCCTCCTTTTTTATCCAAGGCATCACCAAACACTCCACCTGGATTAATAGTAGTTAATTTATTTTTTAATCCTTTGCTTTCCATAAATTCCCAAGCAATTCTCTCAGCCTTTGTTTTAGATAAAAAATAATCACTTACGCCTTCTATCCAATTTTCATCTGTCCAATCATTTTCACCAAATGAATATGGATTAGTTCTATTTGGCTTTCTAAACATTGCAACAATAGAAGACGTGATTACGATTTGTTCAACACCAGCATTTAAACCAGCATTTAAAACTCTTAGTGTTCCATCTACCGCAACAGGCAATAAACTTTCTCTGTTATTTGAAACTTTGAAAGGAAATGGAGAGGCAATATGCATTATATATTTAATTCCTTGTGCTGCATCATTCCAACCTTCGTCTCTTAAAAGATCTAACTCAACAAAAGATAATTTATCTATAGAGGTATGTTGATTTATAGTTTCTTTAGTTTGATTAATTAAACTCTTATTCCTAACAGTTCCTAAAACTTCATATCCTGCATTCAATAATTCAATAGCTGTATGTTTTGCAATCCATCCACTTATGCCAGTTATTAAGACTTTTTCTGCCATTACTTGTGGGAAAGGTGTTTTTCTGCTTCAAGAGCGGCCATGCAGCCCATCCCTGCAGCCGTTACCGCTTGTCTAAAAACTTTATCTTTTACATCTCCAGCCGCGAACACTCCTGGTATATTTGTTTCAGTCGAATCTGACTTAGTTACAAGGTAACCTTCTTTATCCATATCAAGTTGATTTTTAAATAATTGTGTAGCTGGATCATGACCGATTGCAATAAAAAGTCCGTCGATCTTTAATTCTTTAGTTTCCTTTGACTTTAAATTTTTAATTTTTATACCTGTAACATTTTTAGGATCTTTTTTTCCAATCACTTCCTCTACCACACTATCCCAAATAATTTCTATTTTCTTATTTTCCATTAATTTTTTTTGTAGTAATTTTTCTGCACGTAATTCATTTCTTCTATGAATCAATTGCACTTTGGATGCAAATTTTGTAAGAAACATTGCCTCTTCAACTGCTGCATTTCCACCACCAACAACTGCAACGGTTTTTTCTTTAAAAAAGAAACCATCGCAAGTAGCACATGCAGATACTCCAAATCCTCTCAACTCTTGTTCTGACTTTAAATTTAACCATCTTGCTTGAGCACCAGTTGAAATAATTATGCTATCTGCTGTATATTCTTGCCCACTTTCTCCCGAAGCCTTAAAGGGCTTTGAATTTAAATCTACTGATGCGATATGATCTTCGATCATCTCTGTACCAACGGCTTCAGCCTGTTCTCTCATTTGATCCATTAACCATGGCCCTTGAATTACATTTGCAAAACCTGGGTAATTTTCAACATCAGTAGTTGTCGTTAATTGTCCCCCCGGTTGAATGCCATGGACCAATATTGGTTTAAGCATAGCTCTTGCAGCGTAAACAGCTGCTGTGTATCCGGCTGGTCCAGATCCAATTATTAACACTTTTGTGTGTTTAGTTGGATTTTGATTCATATCAAAGCTATATAGTAATTTATGACTAAATTAAAAGGGTTATT
>MDSV01063463.1_pt1 | contig 28808 bp, 30 predicted proteins | sample 810851 | NCBI WGS metagenome assembly MDSV01 (sample SAMN05326640, study PRJNA326480) | marine metagenome | isolation source: seawater | place: Atlantic Ocean: North East | collected 2012 | reverse complement strand
TACAATATGAAATAAATGTAAAAAATGATAGGTTAAGAATGTATGGTGAATCTATAAAATAATATTATTTAAATAATTTTTAAAATATATATGATAACTTTAAATTATTATTATATAATATATAATGGATAACAAAAATAATATACATGATGAATTAAAATTAATGGAAAATGAAAAATTAAAATTAGATGAAAATATCAAAAGTTTAGAAAATTTACATTTAAATTTTAAAAATGCACTAATAGAACAAGATAAAAAAATAAAAAATCAACAAAATAAAATTTTATTAGAAGATCAAAAATTAAAAAATGAACATGAAATTAATATTTTAATGGAAAAAAATAAAAAATTAGAAGAATATATAAATTTATTATCAAAGAAATATGAATTAGAAATTAAATATATTGAACAATATTGTGATCATAAATCTAAAATTGAAAAAATTAGTGAAAAATATTCATTTATTAATTTTAAAGATATAATCCCTCTAGAAAAATCGTATAACAATGAATTTATTTCTACTAATAATAATAAGATTGATATTAATATTGAAAATCAAAAAACATATAATAAAGAAAATACATATCATAAACCTAAAACACCACCACCACCTCCAATTGAAAATAAAAAAAACGTTATATCAAAAATTGTAAATAATCCAGAAATAATAGATAAACCTGATATTCGAACAGGACCATCATTTCAAGAAGAATTAAAAAATGCGTTTAATAATAAATATAAAGCTCTACAACCTTCATCTAATAATCATTCTGAAGATGAAGATAGTTTTAGTTAAGTATATTTCTCATAAGATTTTACTTCAAAAATATTACTTTCAGTTAAAAGATTTATATCATTTTTAATTTTTGCTCTTTTATCATTTGTAAAATAAACACTTCTTGCTAATTCTATAAATTCATTATCAAATTCTTTTTTTTTTTCTTTTAATCGAATATTATCTTCAATATTCCATAGTTCTTTATTTACTTTAATCAATTCATTAAATAAATCAGTAATATTGTAGTTATTTTTAATATTATCAACATTATTTATTATATGTTTTATTTCATTATCTACATGATCTAATTTTTTTTTATCTGATAAGTATTCTTTCTTTATTAATAATATACTATATTTATCCAGTAATTCACCATTACTAACTGAAACTAACATATATATTTATATTAATAAAAAAAAATAATTTAATAAACTAAAAAATAAGGATTTAATATATTTTCTTTATTATAAATTAATTCTTCTTTATTGTTAGTATTAATTACTTTACCACCAGCATATTTAACAACCGCATGTGATGCACAAGTATCCCACTCAGAAGTTGGAGCATATCTTGGATATATATCTGCTATTCCTTCCGCAACATATAATAATTTTATACTACTTCCAACATTTAGTAAATTATAATTTTTAAATTGTTTAATATAATCTAATGTTTCGTTGTTTAAATGTGATTTTGAAGCTATTATATTTAAATTTTCTTTGTTGAAATCTTTCTCTTTTATTTTTAATTCTGTTATTTGATTATCTTTATCTATTTTATAACTTCCCAATCCTTCAGTACCATAATAAATTTCATCTTTAACTGGAATACTTACAATTCCAAAAATTGGAACACCTAAATAACATAAACCAATATTTACAGTAAATTCACCATTTTTTTTTAAGAATTCTTTTGTTCCATCAATTGGATCTACTAACCAAGTATAATTATAATTCTTTCTTTCAACATAATTCATATTTTTACTTTCTTCACTTATAATACAAAATGAATCTTTGGTTTCATTAGTTAATTTTTTATTTAATATATTTAAATAATCTACAATAATTTCATTGGACTTTAGATCAGCAACAGTAATCGGAGAATTATCATTTTTAAAATTAATTTCAAAGTCTTGTTTATAAATATCAAGGATTACTTTATTACAAATTTTAATTAATTTTACAAAATCATTTAAAAATTCTTTTTTTTGATAAAATTTTATCATATAATTTATAATTTAGTTTTAGTTTTAAATAAGATTATAAATATTAAATAATTATATTAAAAAAATAATATATTAATAGTCCAAATATTATTGTAGTTATAAAAGTTAGAACAATTAAAATAATATTTTGTCCAATTTCTGATAAATATGTCTTACAAAAAAAATGTGCGTTGATATTTTTTTTACAATCTTCGGTCCATCTAGTCATATGTTTATTTACACCAACAGCAAAAACTGAACCTATAGTCGTTACTATAGCACTTGTTACTATCATATTTAATACACTTACTTTATCATTATTTAGATTTTTAAGATTATTATTTGAATTTTTTTTTATATTATTCATATATATTTTTTTATGATATATTTTTTTTCAAATAATTTTTATAAATGAATAAAAATTGATTTTTTTTTTTTATTTTAAAAAAATATGGAATGTGTAACAGATTTTTATGATAATAATGCAAAACGATTTTCTGATACTAGATTTTGTTTATGGGATGCTGTAAAAGATTTTGGAAATAAATTTAAAAAAGATGATTTAGTTTGTGATGCTGGATGTGGAAATGGTAAAAATATAAAATATTTTAATAGTCAGTGTAACTTAATAGGATTTGATAATTGCTTAAATTTAGTGAAAATTTGTTTATCTAAAGGATTTAATGTAACTCAACAAGATATTTTACATACAACTTACAAAGATAATCAATTTAATTATATAATGTGTATTGCTGTAATTCATCATTTAGATAGTGAAAAAAAACACTTAGAAGCTATAACCGAACTTCTTAGAATTTTAAAAAAAGATGGTGAATTATTATTTACTTTATGGGCTTTTGAAACAGATACTTATTCAAAAAAAAAAAATTTTCAAAAAGGACATAATTATATTAATTTTGATAAATCTTTAAGATATTATTACATATATAGTGAAGATATGCTAAATACTATGTTAAATAAATTAAATAATAATAATATTAAAATAAATTATTGGTGGGATCGTGGTAATTGGAATATTATATTAAAAAAATATTAGTTTTGGAATATATTATTTAATAATGGATTAATTAATTTATATAATTCATATTTTATTTCATCATCAGATAATACCTTATATTTTATTATAATATAATTAAATAATAAATATTCAAATGTAATTATTAATATTCCCAATAATAAATAATAAAATAATTTTTTTATTATTATTTTTTTTATATTATTGAAATCAATAAATTTCATATTTTTATTATAATTTTCAATATTACTATCTTCATTATCACTATAAATATCATTTGAATCTTCAGTCAAAGTTCTATTTCTTACAGTAGAAAATTCAATTTCAGTAATAATATTATTTCTTTTTTTGTTTTCTAAATACTTTAAATATTTAAATATAAAAACACAAAAATAAATGAAAATAACAATAAATAAAAATATAAACCAATAACTTAATGCTTTTTTATATAGATTATAATTATAATTTTCTCTATTTTTTTTGCCATTACTATTAATATCTATATCATTCAAATTAATGATATTTGAAGTATTATAAGGATTGATTATATAATCATTATTATTTTCATTGTGAGATAATCTTTTAATTGTATTTTTATATGTTTTTGTTTCTAAAGGACCAATATATTCAAAATAAAATATGATTTCTAATAATGATAACCATAGTATATGAAAAAGAATTGAATACATAATAAATAATAATTAATTAAATTTTATATCCAAATATTACACATTAACAACATTTTTTTATATTTATATTTTTATTTTTAATTGTATCGTTATTATATTTTTGAACATCACTTATTGATCTAGCACCATAACATTTTACATTTTTTTCAATTATTTCACTATAAATAATATCTATCATAAAATCTAAAATTATACTAACATCTTCATTTATTACAGATATTTGTTTATAAATTAAATCATATTTTACAACTAAATCTTTGATATCTTCGTAATTAACTTCTATTTTTAAATCACTTTTATTACCAATTAATATAATTGGATGATCATGATCACATGAATTTTTGTCTTTTATTTCTAATAACCAATTTTCAATTGATTTAAATGATTTTTTTTTACTTAAATCAAAAAATAGAAATACACCTGATATTCCTTTAAAATAACTTAATATAATAGCCCTAAATCTTTCTTGACCAGCTGTATCCCATATATTAACTTTAATCATTTCATTATTTCTTTTTTTATATTTTATACCAAAATCAACACCAATTGTTGTGCCTTCTGAAAAATTTTCTAAATTTAAAATTTTTTTAAAAAAAGATGATTTTCCAGTATAATGATCACCTACTAAAATAATTTTTATAATATAATCATAAATCATTTATAAATATAATCAATATTTAAAAGTTTAGTTTTTGATTAATAATAAATTTTTTGAATTTTGATCAAAATCAATTAATGAATTGAAAAATGTTAGTTTATTTTTATCTATTACTTTTGATTCTTCACCTTTGAAATTCTTAAATAATTCAACTGCTGCTTTTCTAGTTTCATTTGTTGTTATTATTTTATGAAGACTAAATGTCATTAATTCATCACTAATATTTGTATTATATTTAGCATAATATAATTCTTCGATAGTTGAATAAATTTTCATATAAAAAATCATTGTTTGTATATCTGACCAATCTTTAAAATAATTATCATAAAAGTCACGGAATTCGTTATTTCTCATTAAGCTTGTAAAATCTTGAAAAAATTTATTTTTTTCTAATATTGATTTACCTTTATTACTTTGTTTTTCATATTTATTTACTTCATTTACAACGGTATTCATATTTATATTTTATTTTAAAATGAATTTTAAATCAATTTTTTGTAAAATATATATTTTAATATTTAAAAATATAAAAATATATATATCTAAAATGACAGTATTTAAAAAATGGGAATCAAAACATAAAAATTCTTGGTTTAGTTGTGTACCTGGTAAAAATGGATTTTTACCTATCGATCAACCTTTATTTAGACTACCTGAAAAATATAACAAAGTGAATGAGATTTTAAAAAATATGAAAATTACACAAAATAATGAAACACATGGATATTTACATTATAGAACACTTGGTAATATTATTGATAAAGAACTACCAATATATGATATTAGTAAAGAAACAGATGTAAAATTATTAGCAGCATTACAAAGAGATTATTATTTTTTAGCATCTGCATATTCTTTAGAAACATCACATCCAAAAGAAAATGAAAGTAATTATAATACAGCAAGAACAATACTACCAAAACAAATAGCAATACCATTACTAGAATTATCTAAAAAAAATGATGTATTTCCATGGATGGATTATGCTTATGGATATGGACTTAATAATGCACTATTAATTGGTGATGATCCTACACATTATGGATCTTATAAAACTATTCGAACATTTAATGGAAATCAAAGTGAGGAAGGATTTATTAATGTACATGTAGCTATGGTAGCACAATCTGGTGATTTATTAAAATATCAACAAGAATGTTTATATAATATATCTATTGATAACAGAGAAGAATTTAATAAAAATTTAAAAAGTCACTTTATGGTTTTTTCCAATATAATTGAAACATTACAAACAATGTGGAAAGCCTCTTCATATTCGGATTATATGTCATTCAGGACATTTATAATGGCACAAAAAGGAAATAATATTTGTTATCCAAATGAATCAATTACATTCTCTATTGAAGAAGGAGGTCAAGAAATACATAGTTATAGAGGTGAAACTGGTGCTCAAGATTCTATGATACCATCAATTGATAGTTTTCTACAATTAAAATATCCTAGAAATAAATTAACTGAATATTTATTTGATTTAAGACAATATAGACCGAAAGATCATCAGGAATATATAAATTTCGTAGAAAAAGAATCATTAAATTTAGATTTTAAAAGATACTGTTATAAAGATAGTTATTCATGTATCATATTATTAAAAAATTTAAACTGTTTAAGGATGTTTAGAAAAAAACATTGGAATTTAACTAAAAAATATATAATTGAAAATACAAAACATCCTGTTGCTACAGGTGGAACACCAATTACAACTTGGTTACCAAATCAACTTGGTGCTACTTTAGCTTATATGCAAGAAGTAATTGATGTTATTAATATATATGATTTAAATGATGATAATTTAGAATATTATAGATCATTAAAGGTTGAGTTAAGTGACCATATTCAATCAATAATGGATGAAGTAAATAGTATGCAGCGAGATTTTAAAAATCAAGATTATAAAGATTTCGTAAGTAAATAAATAATTTAAAAAAATTGATACATAAAATACATATTAGGATAAAAAGGAAAATATGAATAAATATAGTTCAAGACATAGATTACATATAAGAACATTATATAGTGAATCACTTAGGTTAATTAAAAAAATAGGTTGGAGACCAGGTGATATGAGAGAAAATACATATAAACCAATAAATTATTCAAATCTATCATTATCTGAAAGAAGAAGAATAATTAATAATTTAGATCCACAAAATTTAGGTGCGTATGTGGCTTGGAATTTAAGAAATATTTACAAATATAATAAAGATTTAAATAATCCTGTAGAAATAGAAGAATGTATAGATTATGCCTATCATTTTATTCGAAATCATCCACGATTTATACTTAATTATTCAAAAGAATTTTTAGAAACTCTTCATTGTGATTTATAGAATAATTTAATAATATTTATAATTATTTATTTAATATTTAAAAATAATTTAGGATTAATAATATATGTATTTAAGTTCTTTTAATAAAAATGTAAATTTAACATTGATTAGACACGGAACTACAAAATTTAATGAAGAAGATCGAGTACAAGGAAGTTCAGATATACCATTATCAAATAAAGGTATAGAAGATATTGATCTGATTAATTTAGAAAATACAAATTTTGATTTATTTTATCATAGTCCATTAATTCGATCTAAAGATACTTTATATGGTATTTTAGAAAAATATAATATAGATATTGATAATTCAAATATAAAACAAGATATATTAATTACAGAAAGAAAATATGGAATATTTGAAGGATTAACAAAAAAAGAAATAAAAAATAAATACCCAAATCTTTATAACGAATGGTTAAAAAATGAAAATATCAAAGGAGAAGGTATTGAAACTATCGAAAATGTAATCGATAGAATAAAATTATTCATATCAAAAGTTATATCATTTGATTTTAAAAATATATTGTTAGTAACACATTCAGGATTTTTGTATGCTTTGTACAAATATATTACTAATGAAGAATTAAATTTAAAACCAGAAGAATTAGATGTAAGATTTCCTAATTGTTGTATTTCTAAGTTAAATATTGAAATTGATGGAAATAAAATTGTAATGAAATTGGTAATTGATGAAAAAGTATTTATCAGAAGAATAGAGTTTTAAACATATAAATTCTTATTTTTTTGGTTAAATTTTTTATAATCACTAATTGTTGGTAAAACTTCGTCATTAGCATCAGTTATTAATAAAAAATTTTCATTTACAAATTCTGTATCATTTACATTGTTCTTAACAAATTCATTATTATTTTTTTTATAATTTTTAATTAATATATTTGAATTCAAATTTAAGTTTTGATTTCTTCTTAATATTGTATTCATAATAATAAAACTCATTTTTGTTAAAGCGCTTGTATTTTGATGACGATGTTCTCTACTTAATAAATCTACTTGTCCCATTACATTTAAACCAAATTTTTCATAAACTTCAATTAAAATATTTGTTTCAACTCCATATCCAGTCATATATTGTACATTTTCTAATATTTCTCTATGACCACCATATTCACCACCTAAAGGTTGAATAAATCCTGATAATTCAGGGTAAAACATATTAAACATTGGTCTAGCACATAATTCAGTTACTCTACCTCCTTCATTAGATTTGGTTTGATTATTTATAATTAAGGGTCTTTCATAAAAACCTTTAACGAATTTAATATTACTGTTTAATAAAGGACCAATTAGTCCATAGATCATTCTAATATCAAAATTTTTAATATCACTATCACAATATACAATAATATCTCCTTTTGAATAATATAATCCTTTCCATAATTGATTTCCTTTACCCTTTTTACATATATAAGTAGTCATAATGTCATTTTCAGATACAACATTTAATAATTCATATTTTTCTCTAAGCTTATTTACAATTGTTAAAGTATTGTCAGTAGATCCCCCATCTATAATAATTAATTCATCAATAATTCTAAAATTACTATTTAATTCGTTAAATATCTTCTCTATAATATATTCTATAGTACTTTCTTCATTTAAAGTAGGAATAACTAAAGAAATAGTTTTTAATTTTTTTTGTAAGAATAGATACTCTAGATTATTAAAATCTAATGAATTAAATGTATTATTATTTAACCATTCTTTAACATTATCTAAATAAAACATTATAATTAGATAATATATTTTTTTTCTGTATAAATAATTTATTAAAAAAATTTAAAATCTGACTCTTTTTACTTTATTATTCATAATTATATACAACATTAGACCAATAATAATTATTAATAAAAATATTACAAGATAAATCATATTATCTTTTTTCTTTTTATGTTTCTTTTTTTTATCTATTTTTTTCTTAACATTTTTTGATTTTTTTTTATCAATAACTTCAATTTCATCATCATCATCATCATCACTATCTAACTCAGTAATTTTAGTGTGCTTATCATTGGATGGTTCTTTAATAATTATTTTTTCAACAGGTCTATTTAAATTATTATTATATAATCCTGCTATATTTGGTATAGATCCAACATTAAGATAATCTGGTGACTGATTATAATTATAATCATTATAGTTTATATTTGGTTGATTGGGAATATAGTTATTATATACAACATTAGGTTGATGTTGTTGTTGTTGAATATTCATAGGTCTTCTTATAGGTCTTTCTTTTGAAGACTTTGAATTATCAAGTCTATTAGCATTCATCTCTAATTCCATTTCAGATTCATTATTATCAAAATTTTCTATTGTATAATTTTGGTTATATGTATTCATTTGTCTATTATGTTGATTATTTTGAATTAAAGCACCATTATAATTACCATTATTAGATGAGTATCCATAACCTTGATTAGCAGGCTCATTATTAATAAATAAATTTCTTGATGGATATGATTGTGTTTGATAAATTTCATAATTATCATTACTAGTATTAAAATTATCTGAAATATGATGATTAAATTGTGTATTAGTTATTTGTCTATATTGACGATTATTATGTTGGTTTGAATATTGATTTTGAATAGGTGCATCATAATATCCAATATTGTTAATTGGTGCTGAATTAGATAAAGAATATGAACTCATTTACTAATATATATTTATATATTTTTTTAGAAAATATATAAAATAAATAATTTAAAAGAAATTAAAAAATAAATTAACATAGTTACTCTAATTGTAAAAAAATTTTCATTAAATAATATTTAAGAAAGTGATTTATAATAGGAAAATGCATTTACGCAGACTTAAAAATATAAGTACTGTGGGACTCGATAATACCCACTAAAAACCTTGAATAAAATATTGTAATTTTGGTACCTCATTACAGTATTTTTCCATGGCGTACATAAAATAGTATAAAACAATTATTTATATTTGTTCAATATATATGAATTGTTAGACTAATGATATAAGATGCTTTGTATTTGATCATCTTTTAGTAAAATAATACTAAGTACAGCTCAACATACTATTATATAATAAATGCATCAATTTTTTTAAGCCCAACTTTTTAATGATTGTGTATATGGATTTTCTTGGTGGGCTTTCATTAAATCTGGATTAATTCTATCGGCCAAAGGTTCATTGGGAACAACATCCTTATTTTGTGTAACATTAGATATTTCAATTTGAGGAATAGAGTTATAAATTTTGGTTGCTTGTGTTCCTCTTTCATTTAAATATTGGTTTTGTGTTTCATTTAATTTAGTAGTTGTAGCATGAATATCATTACTGCTTAAAATACTATTTGGTCCTGAAGCACCTGGTGTATATCCATCGTCAATATCAGCTCTTATTGATTTAATTGTAGAATTATATATATCTTCATAACTCATTGGAGCACCATTAGAACCATCATTTCCAGCATTACCTGTATATTGTATATCTGAAGTATCTTGTTTTTTAGTTTTCTTAGCATCAACTTCTGTTACATCATAACCACCTAAATCAGGTCCATCAGCATCACCAAAATATTCTACATTTGTAGTTGTTCTTTGTGTTCCTACAGCTTGTACATCAGTACTTAAATAGGCGTCGTTTCTTGGTTCAGTTGCTATACCAAGTGAATCTTTTAATAATGTTGATTGTTTAATAGTTTTCTTTGCTTTTTCTTTATTTCTTGTGTAATTTGCTTTCTTTCCTTCACTAACATTTCCATCACGATTATTATCTATACTTGTTTCTTTAATAGTTGTTCTTGCTATATTTTCTGGATCATATACAACATTACCTCTTGTTTTTACTGAAGCGTTAGATCTGAAATTATTATCAATATTTGTTTCTTTAATAGTTGTTTTAGCTACATCATTAGGATCATATACTGTATTACCTCTTGTTGTAACAGAAGCATTTGATCTGAAATTATTATCAATATTTGTTTCCTTAATAGTAGTTTTAGCTATATCATTAGGATCATATACTGTATTACCTCTTGTTGTTACACTAGCATTAGATCTGAAATTATTATCAATATTTGTTTCTTTGATGGTTGTTTTAGCTATATCATTAGGATCATATACTGTATTACCTCTTGTTGGAACACTAGCATTAGATCTAAAATTATTATCAATATTTTGTTCTTTTAATGTAGTTCTTGCCACATCGTTTGGATCATATATAACATTTTTTGTAGAACCTTTAAGATTACCATGTCTTTTATTTTTAATTGTACTGTATTTTTTAGGTTTTTTAACTTTTTGATTTGGTCTTGAAGGTGTTAAATCATTTTCTGATTTATAGTTCATTACGAATGATTTATTTTCAACTGGTAATTTCTTATTATTTCTAAGTTTAATTGTTTTCTTTCCATAATCACTTGGAGCATTAGAAAATAAATTAAAAATACTCCATTGATTAGAACTAGCTTTATTTACAGGATCATCATATTTGTAACTGACTTTATGTGAAACTTTATATTTTGATCTAACTTGAGCTAATGTTCCACTTGTTGGTGCAGCACTACCTTGTCTATTTTTCAACCCTGTTGTTTTTCTATTTGTATGTTTATTAATTACACATGGTCTTTGTTTAGGAGCTACAACAGCACCAGTAGTAGTTAAATATCTATCAGCATCTTGAACATAAAATGTATCAGGTCTATTTTTATATAATGTACCCATTTTTCCAGGTTTAGATATTTTTTCACCTGAGTTAATTCTACCATAATATGAAATTTTAGGATTAGTTTTTACACGAATTTCATCTGTGGATTTAGGTAAAATATAATTTCTTGTTTCAGCTTGTTGAAAGCCTCCAGAAGGTTGATTTGTATATCCTTGATTTAAACCGGGACCAACATATACTTTTTCAATAGGTGTTTCATTTTCTCTTAAGTTACTAACATGATATCTATCCAACATATATCCATCTAAATTCTGAGCACCATAAATATTAGCCATATTCTTTTGAGGTTGAAAAAATGGTTTTTGTTCTTGTTTTTTTTGATAATTATCATTTGTTCCAGTAAAATTTTCCATTATACCTCTTGTTGAAAATTCGTCTAAGTTTTGTTTTATAGTACTTCCAAAAAATGGCTGCATATTATTATGTGTAAATTCATTTGGATTAATAGGTGTTCCAGTTAAAGATACTCCTTGAAATCCACCACTTTCAGGTTCTCTTTTATTATTTATAAAATTATTTGACTGATTAATTTCATTATTATCAATATTAGTTAAATTTACATGACTTATAGATTTACTAGAATCAAACTCTATTGGTAAATCTTTGTCAGCATAATCAACTTTATTATTTGTAATTGGAAATGGTGGTCCAGGAGTAATAATATTTGTATCTTCTGGATATTTTGATTTATCAAATAATTTATTTGCTAATTTTTGTTCATTTTGTCTAATATTAAATGTACCTTCATTATTATAATAATTATATGAAGATGATTTTTGTGAATAAGGTATTTTACTTTTTTTAGACTGTTTAAAAGTTTTTTCTTTATCATTATTTGAATAAATGTAACCTAAACCTAATATGCTAACTGTTATTAAGTATTCCATATAATATATAATCATAAAAATTATATAAATTAATCACAGTTAATTAAATTCTTTTTAATTCTTTTATACCACTTTTAATCCAACCTAATTCATTGTAAATAATTATAGATAATAAACCAAAAACTAAAGATATATTTTGATAGTTTTTAAACTTTTCACAATTATTAGTAATATCAATATAAAATAATATTAATGATGGCCATAAAAATACAATTCTGATTAATATTAAATAAATTAATCGAAAATATATAAATATTTTTTTAATTTTATTTTTATTTAATTCATTACAAATTAATTTTATACCTGATACAAATGACATTCCTTCACTAATACCTATTAATAATGTCAAATTATACATTTTATTAAAATTTAAAATATTCAGTACAAATATTGCTAATAAATGATGAAATAATAAATCATATCTAATTTTTTTGTTAATATTTTTATATACTTGGTATATCATTACAAAAATATCATATATAAAATAATTTAAAAAATTTCTGTGATAATCTTTTAAATTATTATTAAGATTTTCATCAACTAAACATTTATCCAAATAAACTTTATTTAAATTTTTATATGAATAAAATGCGAGACTACCACATATAATAGATCTTGTTAAATTAAAACTTAAATTTCCTAAAAATATTTTTTCAATATTATAATGATTTAATATATTAAAAAATATAAAACTTAATATATGCATTACGAAAAAATCAAATAATACATGAAACATATTATAAATTAATATTCGTTTTTTAAATTAGTTTTTTTTATAAATTAAATCATGAATATTTTATTAATAGGATATTGTCATTTAGCTGATGGATTCTTATATGCATCAAATGCATTAAAAAAATTTGGTTATGAAATATATTTTTTCCCATATTTAATTTATAAAATGGATAATAACAACAATTTATTTAGTGATTTTAAAAAATTATTAATTGATAAAAATATTGATATATGTCTTTGGTGGAATAATTCTATACCATATGCAGAAATTTTAGAAATGATTAATCTAAATAAAAATAATATTTTTTTTAATTGGGATCCATTTTTATATGATTATTCAAAGTATAATTCTAATTTTTGGAAAAATTTAATTGATAATAAAAAACAAGTTTATAAATTAATGAATAATATATTTACATGTTTTGAAAAAGAAATAACATATTTCAATGATTATTCAATTCATTACAATCCACCAGGATTTGATGAATATATTTCAACATATAGTTATGACAAAGAATATGTATGTGATATAAGTTTTATTTTAACAAATTTATATAATAATAGCGAACAATTTCCACCTGATGCTACAAATTTAAATCGTTTTGATATTGTGAATGAAATATATAAAAATAGAGATAAAATTAATTTTCATATATATGGTCCTGAAAATCTAAAAGAACTATATAATGACTGTTATAAAGGTTTTATAAAATACGATGATTGTTACAAGGTTTTTAGTAACAGTAAAATAAATTTATCAATACATCCTATAGTTAATGAATTAAATAGTACATCTTCAGAATATGAATATTTTAGTGAAAGATTACCGCAAATATTAGGATGTAAAGGTTTATTAATGACAAATAGTAATCTTAATTCTATTTTGAAAAAAAATGAAGATTATATTTATATTGATAATAATACAAATTATATTGATATTATTAATAATATTATAAAAAATAATGATAAATTTAATAAAATTAGAGAAAATGGTTATAATAAAGCTTATTTAAATTATAGGTGGTATAACTGGGCAAGTAAAATTAATCAAGTATTAAAGAATCAATAAAATTTTAATATAATTAATCGTTAATAATATTTTTAATTTTTGTTAAAATATAATTATCGTAATAACTCATATTTGAGTTCTTAAATAAATAATTATAATAAAAATCATAATTATGTAATATATCATCAATTAAATAATTCATTTGTTTATCATCTTCGAATATTAATATTGAATCTTTTATGTGAATTAAGTCAATAAATACTGAATTCTGTGAAATTACTATAACATTATTTTGAAGTAAATTAATAATACGAATTAATTCCATAGTTTTATGATTTTTTGATGAATGTATATTAATATATATTTTTGAACGACTAAATATATCATCTCTTTCTTTCCCGAAAATATTATCTAATTTTTTTATATTAAATTTTTTATTAACTTTATTAAGAATATTTTTTCTATAATCATTATTAGAAAAACTTATAATTTCTATATCTTTTTTATTATCTATTTTCTTAGGAAAATATGGAGGTAATAAAAAAATATTGTCATATACATTTTTATAAAAAGGTATATTTTCTTCACTATAATCAATAATTTTTATATTTTCATTTAAAGTTCTAAATAATCTATAATAAGAATCATGACTCATTTGTTCGATATTTAAATAATAAAAATTAGAACTAGAGTAATTTTGAATTATTTCATTAATAACTGAAATACTTCCACAAAATATTATTTTATTTTTTTTATTATAAATATTTTTAAATTCATTTAAATAATCTTTTTCTTCAACAATTATAATTTTACATGGTATATTATAATCATTTACAATGATATTTTTTATATTATATAGATATTCTTCATATAATTGAAATAACCATTTAATACAAATATTAAAGAAATATATTTCCATATTTTATAAGATTTAAAAAAAAAATAATAATTAAATTTATGATTGTTTTATTTATAAATCATAGTAATTTAAATAAAAACTTTAATTATATTTATAATCTATTTTATTATCTAAAAATTAAAATAAAAATTATTGATAATGTTGATATTTACGAATATATTGACGAAGAACACACAACAAATGATATATATTTTTTTTTTAATATGATTGATATTGATTTATTTCAATATTTAAACTTAAAATACAATAAAAATATTTATTATTTTTCAACAGATATTATTGATATAGAAAATATTAATGAATTAAATAATAAAATTAATTTTATTTTAGTATCAGATAATTATAAAAATCTAATTAATTTTAAACACAGAAAATTATTACTTTCTCATCAATTTGACATTAATGAAAATTATAATATAAATATACTAAATAGTAGTATTATATTTGATATAAATAATAAAGATTTAAAAGATATTTTTAATAATAATTATATTAATTTTGATGTATTTAATGAAAATGTTTTATATAATAATAAAATTATTGTTTTATATGAAAATTTTGATGAAGATTTAATAAATAGATTAATTACAAGTAATAATTTAATAATAATAAAAAATAAAGAATTTTTAGAATATTATTTATTCTTTAATGTATTGTTTGTTTTTGATAAAAATGAAGATGTAATTAATATAATAAAATACATTAATTCAAATAAAATTAAATATGAACAAAACTTTATAGATTATATAAATTATTCAAAAAAAAAATTATTAATAAGAAATAAAAAATTTTTTCAAAAATTAGATAAATATGAATATGTAGATAATGATTTTGGATTTATAATACTTAGACATGTTAATTCACATAGAACTAATAGGTTATGGTATAATAGTTTAAAAAATATAAGAAAATTTTATAGAAATAAGATTTATATCATAGATGATAATAGTGATTATAATTTTATAACAAATCAAAAAAACATAGCTGATGTTAAAGTAAAAAATAGCATATATAAAAAAAGAGGTGAAATATTACCTTACTATTATCTATATTTATTAAAATTATTTAAAAGATGCTTAATTATACATGATTCAGTTTTTATTAATAAATATATAAATTTTAATAAATATAAAAAAGATATCCATTTTTTATGGCACTTTGATCATGAATGTAATAATTTAGCAGATGAAAATACAATGATGAAATTATTAAATAATGATATAATAATTAATAAATATGATGAAAAAAAATGGCTTGGGTGTTTCGGTGTTCAAACAATAATAAATTATAGTTTTGTTGAAAAATTACATGAAAATTTTAAAATATTTGATTTAATAAAGTATATTGATACTCGATCAAAAAGAATGAATTTTGAAAGAATTTTCTCTGTTTTATGTAATTTATTAGATGAAAATTTATTTTATAATAAATCTGTATATGGTAATATTAAAAATTATATAAATTGGGGTTATAATTTTGATGACTATATAAATGATAAAAATTCAAATAAAATTGATAATTATTATTTAATAAAAACTTGGAATGGTAGATAAAAAATTAGATAAATTTTTTTCAAATTTATTTTTATTTTTTTCAATATAATAATCTTTGTTACTAATTGTATTATTAATTATTAAATTAGTATTATCAATATTTTCAACTAATTCAATAATTTTCAGTTTAAAATTGTTTCTATTTATTATTCCACGATTAATTAAACATTCATTATTTTCATATACTTTATCGATATCACAATCAACTAACCAACCATTATAATTATTTTTAACAATTTCATTATTTGGTGTCCAATCAATAGTTAAAATTGGCAATCCTAAATATAAAGCCTCATAAAAACCTAAACCAAGTCCTTCTTGACCACCACAATGTATATAAATATCATTTTCTGAAATATTTTTAAGATTATCAATATAAGAACAATTTTTAATAATCTTATTAATTTGAGGATGATCTTCTTTTAATTGATTTGGTATTTCAATTCCTTGAATTAAAATATTAAAATTTATATTTTTAAAATTATTATTTTCACTAAACAAACTTAAAAATATTTCAAATAAAATATCTATATTTTTTCTTGATATTGAATTTAAACCTCCAGAACAAACAAAATTTAATTTTTTATTATGTTTTAAGTTTTTTTTAAAATTTTGAAAATATTCATGTTCTAAATGAAATCCTAAATAATTACATTTATTTTGTATTAAGTTATTCATAATAAAATAAGAATTAAAATTATTACATAATATTTTATCAAAAATAATATGATAATTTATTTCAGTTATTTTTACACATTCAATATTGATAATTAAATATATTTTAATATCAAATAATTTTAATAATGACATAATTTTAAAAATGGGTTCAAAAGTTGCTTCAATTAAAATTAATTTTTTTACTTTATATTTATGTAAAAAATCAAGTATTTCAAAATAATCTATATTTTCTCTATAATTATGACTATAATAGATATTATCATATTCCCATTCTTTTTTATTATTTTGTAAAAAATTATTTGATTCTGATGCGTGGTATGGTTTAAATGAAAATATACTAACATTAAAACCCATAATTTTTAAAGTATTATAGTAACTTCTAGCTTGAATACCAAGACCTTGATCAGCCCACGGAGCTAAAATTGCCACATTTTTTTCATCAAATTTATATTTAGTGACACAAGCTTCATTTACTAATTTTAAAACTTTTTCTTTTATATTTTTTTCATAAATTTCAATAAAATTATTTTTCTTTGGTTTTATATTATTACATCTTGGATATAATAATTCTATTTCTTTTTTCCATAATTGTATATCTTGATCTAAAAATCTAGCATAATTTTTTAGTAAATATTTTAAATTACCACATTTAGTTGTAATTATTGGAATATTATTCATTCTTGCTTCATATGCTACCCTACAGAAAGTTTCATCACATATAGATGGTACAAGCATAATTCTTGTTACTTTATAAATATCAATTACATTTTGTTTCTTTTCATACAAAATATTAATATTGTTTTTTTTATTTCGAATATTCATTAATTCTCTTACTTCATCTAAATTAATTTTATCATCACATTCTGTATGAACAAGTAATAATGGTATTTTAATATTTAAGTTTTCTAGTAAATATTTAATTAAAAATCCTCCTTTTGAATAATGGCAATTTAATAATGTTACATATTTATTATTTCTAACATCAACATAATAATCATCTTTAAGAGTAATAGTTTCAATAACTTCAATTCTTTTATTGAAGAATTTATGAATTACATCATTAACAAATTCTGATGCACAATAAACGTAACTATTATTAATTACAATATCAAATGTTTCATCTTTTTCTAAATTTTTGTTTTCTAAAATATTTATATTTGAATGTACCTGTTTAATAATATTATTCCAAAAACAGAAACCTGTTATAAATGGAATTTGAAGTACATTTGCTATTTTCATAAATTCAATTCTTTTAATTCCTTGATGATTAATAATTGATGGTTTTATAATTTTTACTAATTTTAAAATTTCAACTAAATCAAATGGCATTTGAATTATTTTAACATAATTTAAATCAATTATATTTAATTTATTAAATTTATTTCCTGTAAAACCATCACTAAAACAAATTAAAAATACTTCAAAATTTAAATCACTATAAATTTTTGATAAATTTAATAACCAATTTTCTCCACCACCAAAAGGTGGATATCCCCACTCACTTAATGTTAAAATTTTCTTTTTTATTTTATTAATTTTTAAATTATAATTAGAATCAAAATAAAAAAATTTATTTAAAATATCATTTTCATTAATTATAAACTTATCTCTACAATTTATATAATTTTCAATATCTAAATAATTTTTATTAAATTTGAATAAATTAAAAAAGAAATTTTCATTTTTATTATATTTTATATCTAAATTCATACAATATGTTTTGTTTTTATTCAATTTATTATTTTCAAGATAAACTTTATTATAAAAAAATCCATCAATTAAATAAAATAATTCATTGTCATCTATATTAAAATATTCATTATCATCATCATTGTCTATTAAATCAATATTTGATACTTTATCTTTTAAAAAATTATATTCATTTCTTGCATTGTTTGTATTTTTATCTTTATTATTATCTTTATTATTGTTTTTATCATTGTCTTTATTATCTAAATGTAAGTTTTGTTGATTCAAAAAATAATTTAGTTCAAAATAATTATTATTATTATTAAAGATAATTTCATCTTCGTCATTATCCCAAATTATATTTATTAATTTTTTTTTTATTTTATATACTCCTCTATTATTATTTTTAACTATATCTATATCATTTATCATAAAATATGTATCAATCATATTATCAAACTTTATTTCTAATATTTTAACATCTTCAAAAATATTAACATCAATATAAATATTATTTTTTTTTTTAAATTTATTTCTATCATTCCACATATCCCATTTTATAATTAAATATTCATCTTCATAATAGAAATATCCCCTTTCGTTTTCAATATTTTTTCTAGAAATAATATTTTTTTCATTTAATATGCATATATCATTCCATTCATTATGAATAAAAAAACACTCCATATAATAAAATTATAATAATTATTTTACAAGTAACCTAATTATCTATAATTGATTCAAATTCAATAGCCATTCTTTCATTAGGATGTTCATAAAATTGACTATTATATGGAAAATAAGTTATATCTTCTATTGATGTAGGATTTTTATTATAGGTAGCTTTATATGTATTATTATTTTTATCTTGATAAATATAATTATCTAAATCTGGATTTGCTCTTATATTATCAAATTTTGTAATTTTTTTTATTTTTTTAAATTTATGATAGTCCAAATATTTTTTTATATTTTCAGGAAATAATTTCTGATAAACATGTATTTGTTCATGTATTAATGTTTTTATATTTTTTTTATCAGAATTAAAATTTATTTTATTTTTATTCAAAATTATGATATCATTTCTTGTATGTGGTAATCCATTTTCATATTTATTATCACATACTAATCCAATTTTCCATTTAATATTCTTAAATTTATCTAAATCAATTAAACCATATTTTTTTCTATTTATATTTTTTAATTTATTCTTAATAATTATTATATAATTTTTAATTTTATTTATAATTTCTTCATCAGGATCACACAAACTATTTTCTAATATTTCATAATATTCATTTATATTTCTTATATTTCTTACTTTGTAATCATTTTCAAAAAATGATTCAAAATATTTATCATCATCTTTTTTTAAAATTTTATATAAATTATTTTTTCTATAAAATATTATATTTTTTTCAGAATAATATTCAATTTTTCTAAAAAAATTATTTGATAAAATAAATAATATTAAAATTAATATTATTATCAATAATACCATGTATTATTATAAGATATTAAATTAAGAAAATATTGATAAAACTGAATTAACATCTTCCGGAAATGGTTTTATTTCAGTACTATACATTCTTCTTATATAATTTAAAATATTTTGTTCTCTTTTTGTTACAAAATTAATTGCTATTCCCTTTCTTCCAAATCTTCCACTTCTACCAATTCTATGAATGTATGTTTGTGGATATTTAGGCATATCAAAATTAATTACCAAACTTACTTGTTGAACATCAATGCCTCTTGCTAACATATCAGTTGTAATTAAAATTCTTGTAACACCACTTCTAAACTCATTCATAATATATTCTCTGTCTTTCTGCATCATATCACCATGTAATACACTAACTGAAAAATCTTTTGTTGATAACACATATTTTAATTCATCTGCCTTATTTTTTTTATTACAATAAATAATACCTTGTCCAATATTAATAAATTGATATAAATCAATTACAGCATCAAATTTATATTGTTCATCTAAATTTATATGAAATTGATCAATACCATCTAAAGTAATTTGATCATCCTTAATTAAAATACTTATAAAATTTGGTTTTAATATAGCATCAAATAAATCTGACATTTCTTGTGGTATTGTAGCACTAACTAAAGCTACTTGAGAATCTTTTGGTATATAACTAAATATTTTTTTTACTTGTTTTCTAAATCCTGTAGATAAAACATCATCTGCTTCATCAATAACAAGTAATTTAATTTTATCAGGTTTTAATAATTTTTTACCGATTAAATCACAAATTCTCCCAGGCGTGCCAATTATAACTTCTTCTCTGATTTCTTCTGCTGTATATTTATATTGCATATCACCACCAATACATAGTTTACATTTAATATCAGTGAAATCACTTATACTATTAAATACTTTTACTGTTTGTAATGCTAGTTCTCTTGTATTACAAACTATGATAGATTGAGGTTCTTTAACATCATAATCAATTCTAGATAATAATCCAATTACAAAAGTAGCTGTTTTACCTGTACCAGAATGTGATTGAATCACAATATCCTCACCATCTTTTAGTGGTTTTATAGCTATTCTTTGAATAGGTGATGGTCTTTCAAAACCATAAGCAAAAATACCTTGTAATATTTTATCTTTTATATCTAAATCTGGATCAGAGAAATCATCGTAACATTTTAATTCTTTACTACATATATAATTATCAAATACTTCATTATAATTCTTATTTACATTAATATTATTTGTTTCATTTATTTCATTTTCATTTTTTGTATTTTCTATTAAATCAGACATATATTATTTTAATAAATTTAATTTTAAATTAAAATTAATATTTTTTTTATAAAAGAAAAATTAACCACAAACATCATATTGATATAAAGATTTAGTAAAATTTCCACAAACATTTTTATCTACTTTAGGACAAGGTTCTTGTTTTTGATAAGGATTCATATCATTTACTTTAGGATCAACAACAGAAGGTCTATGATTATCTTTGAATACTAATCTTGTAGAAGTTAAGTATTCACCTGGAAACATACATTGCTCTTGTGGATTAAATAATAAATGATTAAATCTATTGATACCAGTTCCCCTTAAATTAGAGTTTGGATTACTAAGTCTAGTATCTTCTGTTTCAAAATAACAATTCTCAAAATTTGTTAAATTATTATCATTTGGTCTATTCCAAGAATTTCTTAAATTATTTCTACAGTCTTCTATTACACCAGCTCCACAAGGTTCTCCTTGATTATTACAATCATTTTTATCACAATTAGGAGCATATTTATTAGATGGACAAGATGATGATCTTCTATTTATATTAAATAAATCAGATTCAACATCTACAGGTCCTGAATAAAATCTCCAATCTACATTACTGTTCATTGAATCACCTACTTTTTGATTAATAATTCTGGGATTATCATTCCAACATAATTTACAGTCTTTAGGTGTATTATACATATAATTACCAGGTCCTGAAGTTTCTTTATTATATTTTTTAGTTTCACATTCATCGTATTTAAGTCTATTAAAGCTCATATATATATTTAATTAGATAATATTTATAAGAATTTTTTTTTAATTAAACATTAATTAAAATTTAATTAATAATTAATTAATTAATTAATAAAAAAAATATTTCTATATATTAATTATATAATGAGTTCTAATCGCTTAATTTACGATGAATGTGCTTACAAAAAAACTTTACAACAATCTACAGATCCATTACAATATGCTCTATATACTGGAAAATTTGAAAATACTGCTAAATGCAGAATTGAATTAGGAAGTGTCGGTGGAAATGGTGTTTCTTTATTTAATGGTAATCTTGTTGACTTAGAAAGTGATTTAAGAGGTCAAACAAGAAAAACTTCATTATGTCCATGTGATAAATACGGTCCAGATTGTAATAATTCAAAATGCAAGGACCAACAAGGAAATGTAGTTAAATATGGTAATAAAACTCCTTTAAAACATCAACCTTCTTGTCAAATGATTAATTATCCTAAAGTTCCAATGCCTCAAAATCCAGTAAATTCAAGTTGTAATTATGATAGATTTCATTAATTCTTTTCAAAATTTATTACTAAGAAATAATTTATAGAATTTTTTTGAGGTAACTTTCTGTGAAACCCATTTTGATAACTAATTAATACATCTCCTTTTTTTCCGTAAAAATTTTTTATATTATTATTAGAAAATTTTTTATTTTTATGCGTTCCTTCAATAAAACTTAATCCTCCTCCATAAATTTCTTCCACATCATTTAAGTAAATTGTAAATTTTATAGAATTATCATCAAAATGATAATTATTAGTATTTATAACATTATTACATATATGCAAATTAATTCTACTAAATTTATAATTATCATTCGTTAATTTTTTTAAAATGTTAATTATTAAATTAATATCTATAATATTACTTATTGATGGTAATATTTTATGAATATTAAAAATATCAATCATTCCTTTATCTGTTATTCTATTATGTGATAATCTATTATCAATGACAGGTAAATAATAATATTGTTGTTTCTGAAAATTATTTAATAAACTATAAGTATTATTTACAAAATAATGATTTTTTCTAATATCTTCTTTTTTCTGTAAATCTTCTTCAAGATTATTATTATTATAAAAATTATAAAATTCTTCAAGTATTTTATTTATATCTTTTTCTTTATATATTTCCTTTAAAAAAACATAACCTTTATTTGTAAGATTATCCATATTATAATTTTAAATTATTATTTTATATTAATTTAATAATTTGTTTTTCTTTTATTTTTTTAAGATCTATCATATTATTATAGTATTTCTTTTCATTGATTCAAATGATTTTATTTTATCATGATAAATTACCCATCATATTAGTATATTTCCTTCATCTTTTACCATAGTACTAATAATTATAGGTACAGTTATATATTGTAAAATTATATTTTAAAATATACATAAAAATTAATTTATTTTCTTAATCCACATGATCTTAAATAATCAATATTATTAGTTACGACTCTACTAGACATTCCACCTCTAACCCAATATTCAGGAATAATATGTTTTGGATCTTGAATATTAGCAGCAAGATGTGGTACTAATGGAATAAAATTATCAGCGCTATAAGCAGCTATATTATTATTAGATTTTTTAACTCTAGTATCTTCACCAAAATTTAATTTAGAATTTACATCAGTAAATTCCATAATACCTGATCCACGACCCATGTAAGGAGATCCAGGAAATACTCTTGTATTTAATTCTTTCTTTTTTTTTTTAATAGTTTTACTATTTCTTAATTTAGTTGCATTTACTACATTTTTTCCATTATCGAAATTTGTTTGACTATTTAAACCTTGGGTTTCTAAATATTTATCATTTTTATTATTTAATAATGAAAATTGATGTTCTAAAATTTTATCATTATTTTTATTTAAAAAATCATACATACAACAATTATCAAATTCTCTTGTATTCATATTTAATTGAAACTTATCACACATTATTATATTGTTAGAAAAAAATTTAATTTAATTAATTAATAAATTAAATTTGTGTAATTTAGTTATTCAATATGATTTCTATAGAAGATTCCCTTATCACTACAACAAAAATGTGAAAATATATAATCCATATTATTAATATTTAATAAATTATCAACTTTTTGTTTTAATAATTTAATTGAAACCTTATACGGTAAATCATTTACATGAATAGTAAAAATTTTATTTTTAAATTGAAAAGTTGGTAGATATGAATAATTATTATTTACAGATTTTGAAATTTTTTTTCTTAAATAATAATCATTAATTTTTTCTTTATAGTCATCGATCAAATATAAAAATATCTCTTTTTTTATATAAAATTCATTTATCTCATTAATTGATAAAATTTCTGTATAAATATCAGTTAAAGTGTACATTAAAATTATAATATTTAGTATAAATATGTATTTAAATAATTTATTATTAAATATTTAAATATTGAAAATAATAGTTATCTATATGATAATAACATATACCTTCATTATTATTTATATATTTACCAAAAAATAAATTAGAATTATTACCAATTTTTAAATCAATTATGCTTTTTATTTCTTCTTTTACTATTGATTTATAATAAGGCAACATATCAAAATACATAGTAAATGTTAATCCTAAAAAATTACTTTTAAATATTGTATTATCTATATAATTATTAATATAATATTTATTTATTATTTTTTTATAGTCATCAATTACAAAAGAAAATATACATCTATTAATATCGTGATTTAATTCAGTATAATTATTATTTTTTGTAATTAATATTATTTGTTTAAAAATATCAAACAAATTGTACATATATATAATTTATAAAAAACTTATAATAACTGATTATTATTTTTTACCACATTAGCACTATCTAATGTATGAACTGGATCCATTTGTGATGTGCAGTATATTGATGTTTCTTTACAAGTTGGCCCTGTAGAATAACACCATTTAGCAAAAGATGTCTGATTATTTGGAATTGTAGTTGATGGCATTGTATAAAATTGTCTTTGGCCATTTGATTTACCATATAAATCGCCAACATCTCTATACAAATTATAATTAAATTTATCTTCTATTTTTTCTTTTATATTATCATCATTCCATGATTTAGGTGCTTCTTCTTTTGTTTTATCATCAGTTATTAAATTAATATTCATCATGGGATTATCTACTGTAGGTTTTATTTCAGATTCATTTACCATTAATGCTTTTTGAATTTTATTAAAATTACTATTATCAAGTGAATTAAAAAATAATTCCATATTATCTTGTTGATATTTATAAATGAAATAAGTAAATGCTGCCATTAATAATATAATTAATAAATATTCAGTATGTCCAGTAAAAATAAATAACGCTAAACCTAAAAATATACTTAATCTCATTAATGAATTTAATTTTTCAACATTTGTCATATTCACATTTGGCATAAATTTTGATAAATTATCTTTGGTAAATAATATTTTATAATTATTAGCCCAAAAATCATCACCATAGATTTTATCATTGCTTTTTCCTTTATCTAGATTTAATTCTAAATTGTTTTCTTCATTATCTAGTAAAACATTTACTTCATTATTCATGATATCTATTTATTAGCTATAAAAAAATATTGATATTTATTTTTACTTTTTAAATAAATCACCCATTTTATCTAAATCTAAATTCATATTTTTCATTATTTTCATAGGATCTAAATCTGTACCATTTAATTTACCCATAATATCTTGTGCTTCATTAATTAAATCATTTTCACCAGAATTTCCATCCTTAAATGATGATTGTACTTCTTTCATAACAACATCCATTAAACCACCAACAGAACCTAAACCTTCTTCTGGATTTGTTAATGTTGATAATAATTTAGATGGATCAGTTAATATAGGAAAATCTTCCAAATTAATTTTTTCACTAATATTTTTCGCCATTTGTGCTATTTTAGTATTTTCTATACCTTTAATAAATTCTTCACCAACATTTTCTTCTGATTTCTTACTCTTTTTTTTATTCTTCTTTTTATCTTTATTACTGGATTCTATTCTTTCTTGGTATTCAGCTTCTTCTATTTCATCTTCTTCTAAACTTCCAATTAATAAATCTATATTCTCGACTACAACAAGCATTTTATTAAAGTTTTTATTATTTTTAAAATTCTCATTTACATATTCTAAATAATCCTCATGAAAATTATAAACATTATCATCTTCATAAATTAATAATTTAAATATTTCTAATATATCATTAAATATTTCCATTATTGTATCTCTTTTTAAATTTTCTAATACATTTTTAAATAATGTTTTGTTTCCTATTTTAGTAATTTTATTTTTAATAATCTTTACTGATCCTTTTGAATTACTTTTCTTTCTAATAATTTTTTCTTTTTGATAAATAAAATAATCAGAATTTTTATCTTTAATTTGTTCCAAACAATATAAATAATTATCCGTTATTAAATTTAAAACAGAATTTTCATTATTTTCTAGTTTCTCTTTTAAATATTCTATATCAAATTCAATAGATTTTGATAATGTTTCATGATTTTCATATATTTTGTAAATTTTGTTTAATAAATCAAAATATTTCTCGTTAATTACACTTAATAATTGATCAAAAGTCAATTCAATTACATTTTCATCATCTTCTATTTCTTCATCTTCTGATAAATTAATATCAATATTTTCATCAGATTCATTATCAATTTGAGAAAGTGTATCATTTACTTCTATATCATCATTGTTTTCTTGATTATTTTCTTGTGTAGAGTTTATTTCATTAAAACATTCTTCTAGTGTTTCATCTAAAGTTTGATTTAAAGTTTTATCTAAATTTTCTACTTCAAATTCTGACATTATTATGTTATATATATTTTAATAAAGTTTTAAATACGCATAATAATATTTATTCACCACTAATAAATTTAAAATTTATAATAAATTAAAATTCATAAAATTAGTTTTATTCTTCACAATTTTCCTTATTATTTTTAATAACATTATTAAAAAAATATTAATATATTATAATGAAACTAAAAAAAAAATTAAATGAAGATACAAATATTGAAAATGTATCAAATAATGAAAAAAATAAAAATACGAAAATAAAAAAAACTAAAAAAATTAAAAAAAATCAAAATGAATCCAAAAATATTATTGAAAATAAAAACAATAACTCAATTTCAGATTTAAAAAAAATTAATTCTAAAAATATTATTATTCGACCTTTTAATAAAAATTTAGTAAATCAATTTAGTATTAATACTAATAAAAACGATAATAAAGATTTTAAAAAAGAAATTAAAGCATATCAAGATTCATTTGATGATATTATTGCATTTTCTAAAAAATTTACTGCGCTTAAAAAAAAAGCCATAAACTGTATTATTTTTCATACCGAAAATAGTGATGGTGTAATGTCAGCAAATATTGCTATTAAATATTTACTTGAGAATAAAAAAACTGATATTAATTTAGTACCTGCTAAACCTTTTTCTGGTTATGGTAAAGTTGATCCTAGATTGACTCAATATGAAGATAAAATTAAAGATAGAAATGTTTTAATTATTGATCTTCAATATAACGATGATAATACCAATTATATTAAAGGATTAGCTAAAAATATCTACATAATCGATGATCATTCTATAAATAATAAAAAAAATAATGGTCATTTTATTGGAGATAGTAGTCATGCTTCTATAGCTTATACATGGAAGTTTTTCTATCCTAAAGTTGAAGTTCCAAAATATGTTCAAATTATAGATAATGATGATAGAAAATTACAGCTACCATATTTGACACAATATAGAAATATGTCATCCTTTTTTAATTATAGAATATTTCATAATCCATATTTAAAAATAAAATTTGATACTATTGAAGATTTTGAAAATTTAGATTCTGTAGTAAATGATGAATATAAATTTATTTCTAATCTAATTGGACATTATTATGACGAATTAGCTAATAATATAAAAGAACAAGTAGCAAGAAATGCACGATCAGCTAAATTTCAAGGACATCCAGTCCATGTGTTAAATTATAATGATCCTGTTTTATCAAGAATGGTTGCTAGACAAATATTAACAAATGCTCAGATGAGAGGTGATAATATTCATTTTGCTGTACTTTGGGGATATGAATATACAAGCAATGCTTATAGAGTTCAACTAGTGGAATTTCATGGCGGAAAACCTAAATATAATTTAGCACAAATGGCTAAAACATTAGGAAACATAGGTGGAACATCTAGAGGAGGTGGTGGTGATAAATATGTAGGTAACTTTTATTGGCCAAGATCAAAAGATAAAGATATTTGGGATTTATTTTCAAAAAATTATATTAAAAACAAAACTAACTAAAAT
>MDSV01081143.1_pt1 | contig 28814 bp, 25 predicted proteins | sample 810851 | NCBI WGS metagenome assembly MDSV01 (sample SAMN05326640, study PRJNA326480) | marine metagenome | isolation source: seawater | place: Atlantic Ocean: North East | collected 2012 | reverse complement strand
TCGGACAGATTCAGCAAGGCGGTACATTCTGTCCCTGTTCGCACGCCATGATGATCTGCCCCAAAGACGCATCTCATCATTGCAGGTCATCAGTACGGGGTGTTTGGTAGTCTTGAGGAGGTGCATCACTTCTCCCTTACCGCCCCTATCTCCAGATATCTTCTTTGATAGGTCCTCTGATTCCATCGATCTGATTATCCTCCCTTCGTTCTCCACAGCGAATCCTCCACTCAAATGATCAACTTCGTCTAGAAGAATCAAAGTTCTGCCTGATCCTCCCGAATCTCCGAAAGCCTTCAGGGACGTGTTCTGGGAGCCTATCGTAGCTGCCCTTCGAATCGCAGCAGCATTTCGTTCCTCAGATGCATTCATTTCTATGACTGACCATCCGTGGTCCGATGCAGCAGCTCTGGCGATCGTGGTTTTCCCAGTTCCAGGGGGCCCAATCAGCAGCATACCCCTCTTATCTGGGATTTTGCCGTTAGACCATTTATTCAACCATGCGCGGATTTTCCCTATAGCTTCAGAGTTACCAACCATATCCTCGGTGGTGGCCGGGCGGTGTCCCTCGCTCCAGTCATGCTCGCCCGCCACGATGCTCCACTTTGCTAGAAGGGTGATGAACACTCCTAATCAGAAGAGCATATCCGGCCCATGACTGAGCAGCATGGATTGCAAATCATCCTTGCTGCATCTTATTTGCTTACCATCATCCCTTCGTCTGAGAGTAACAGAGCCATCTTTCAGCGACTGATGATCTACAGTAATGGCCCATGGTATGCCTGCCTCATCTGCTCTTGCGTATCTTCTCCCGATTGACTTCGAATTATCATATTGTATTTTCAAACCGCGTGCCTTAGAGAGAATCCCTGCGATGGTTTTCGCCATCTCGCCCATCCCGTCCTTGTCAAAGAGCGGTAGGATCACTGCATCGAATGGAGCGGTTCTCTGTGGAAGTCTTAGGATGGAATATCGTTCCCCCTCCTTCTCAATCTCCTCGTACGCATGATCGAGGATATGCCATATTATCCGGTCTATCCCGAATGCCGGCTCCACAACATGGGGCGTGAACCATTCCCCGGTTACGACGCGATCTTCCGTCCTACGTTCTGCCATGCCTTCTTCGATAGATAACTTCGTACCATCATTCAAAGTGACTGTGAACGGCAAAGATTCAGGGATATCGTCAAGATCGATAATGGCCTCACTAACTTCAGAAGAAAGGCCCTTGAATGTAGGGCCTATTAATGATTGAATAGGGTACCATTTGTCAATCTTCACAGTCTTCGCCTCTTTGAAAGTCCTCCATGCTCTGAAATCACTCTTACCAGTGTGCGTCGCGTGTTGTTCCAAATCGTGACATGTGCGATTGGCTATGCCAACACACTCTATCCACCCATGTTCGCCATGCAATTCACAGTCCCAACAGTCGGACGCGTAATGAGCCATCTCATCCTGCCCGTGTTGCCTAAATCTCAACCGAGAAGGATCAACACCCAGTGATATCACTAATTCGAGGGTGCGTGCAATGAACCAAGCCACTGTAGGGTGAAGTATCAGCCCCCTATCGAGAGCCTCAGAGACGGATATCTTCTCCATCCGGCCTGTCGAACTTGGGATCATCTGAACAACTGTCGACCAATCACCGTCTATTCCTATCGGAGCTTCTTCCGGATCGAAGAAGTATTCCAATTCGGCCATCGTGAACTCTCTAAGTCTTATCATGCCCTGACGAGGGCTGATTTCATTCCTGTAGCCCTTGCCAGTCTGAATCCCTCCGAAAGGAAGCTTCTGCCGGAAGTGACGATACAGCATGGGGTACTGCATGAACATGCCTTGAGCAGTCTCAGGCCTCAGGTACGCTGTTCTACCCTTGCCCATGGCGCCTACCGATGTCTTGAACATCAGGTTCATCGGGACACATTCTGACCAGTCATTCTTCCTGCATCCTGGGCAACTAATGGCCTCTTTTTTCAATGATGAAGAAACCTCGGCAGCGGATAGGCCGTCTATCTCATCCACGAAACCTTCCAAGAGGTGATCGGCCCGAAATACGGATTCGCAAGATTTGCAGGTCGTCATTAGATCATTGAATTCGCCTACGTGGCCGCTCGCTACAAGAACCTCTTCTGGGGTTATCGTAGGAGATTCAATCTCGAGTATATCTCCCGTTGAGGACCAGTACTCTATCCAGACATCTATCACTCTTCTCCGGATAGACGCGCCTAGCGGGCCATAGTCAACAAGCCCCGCAACTCCGCCATATGTTTCGAAGGCAGGCGCCACTATGCCTCTTCTCCGCATGATGGAGGAAAGCCTCTCCATGCGCCTCGAATTGTCTGTGGCCATACGTCTCGCTCCGTTGTAACTGATATGAATCAAACCCGTTCCTCGGTATTCAACAGAGCATATCATGACCATCTGGGGAATACTTGGGAACGAAGTATTCATGTATCGACCGGATTCGCTGGGGTCAGATAGGTGTCAATCGTAAATGCCTAGATTGGAGTACGTGACTGAATCCTCAGAGAGTGAGGAGCTCTTGGAGAGCCTTTGCCAGCCCGTCAGAGACTGGTTCAAAGATCGCTTCCCCGACTTCACTGAACCCCAGAAGATGGCCATACCTCAGATAATGGGGGGGCATCATCTCTTACTCTGTTCACCAACCGGCAGCGGAAAGACTCTAACAGCATTTCTCACCATAATTGATGATCTAGTGAAGAGATCTATGAATGGGACACTCGAAGACGGTGTTTCATGTGTTTACATATCCCCGATAAAGGCTCTTGCAAATGACATCCAAAAGAATCTGATAGGTCCACTAAACGAAATAAGGGAATCTTACCTTCCGAAGAGGGCCAAGGAAATCAGGGTAGGCCTCAGAACAGGGGACACTTCTCAGAAAGAAAGAGACAGGATCCTCAGAAGCCCGCCTCATATCCTAATCACAACACCGGAATCTCTCGCTCTGGGCCTTGCATCCAAGAGATTCCGACCAATATTATCCGGCCTTAAGTGGATGATAGTGGATGAGATGCACTCGCTCGTCCCATCGAAGAGAGGCACACACCTCGCACTCAGTCTCGCTCTGTTGGACAGAGTTATCGGAAACCCCGTTCAGAGAATAGGCATATCCGCAACAATGGAGCCACTGAGCAAGGTTGCCGAGTTCTTAGTCGCGTCTGACGCCAGAGAGACGGAATCCGAACCACAGACTATCAAAATCGCGAAGATATCCGGTGCAAGGCGACTCGATCTCGATATATTGCTCCCTACTCCCCGATTTTCATCTGTTCCAGTCAAAGAATTGCTAGATTACAATGTCGAGGTCATCAAAAATATGGTAGAGGCGCACACTACAACTCTAGTATTCGTCAATACTCGAAGTATGACGGAGACAGTCGTCCAGAAGCTGAGACTTGCGGGGCTCCAAGGGGTAGAAGGGCATCATGGGTCGATGGACAAATCCATTCGTCTGGATGTTGAACAGAGACTCAAGAACGGACTTCTTCGTGCTGTAGTATCATCCTCGAGCCTCGAGATGGGTATCGATATAGGGTCTGTAGACTGCGTCGTGCAGGTTGGATCCCCTGGTTCAATAGCAACAGCTCTCCAGAGAGTAGGAAGAGCCGGGCACCAGGTGGGTGGGGTACCAAGGGCGAGGTTCCTCCCGACATCCTCCCACGACCTCCTCGAAATAACCGCTCTCCAGACAGGTATTCTACGCGGATCCATGGACCTGCTGAAATTCCCTGAGAACGCACTAGATGTCCTAGCCCAATTCATGATAGGGCTCACGATTGTTTCAGAGTGGGACATCGATGACGGCTACGAACTCGTGACTTCTTCGTGGCCATACAGGAATCTACCATATGATGATTATATCGAGGTACTTGACCTACTGGGAGAAGAGCGGAGAATCTGGATAGACTGGGAAGAGAATACCATTGGAAAGAGGGGCTATGCTCAGATGATTTACTACACGAATATCGGAACAATAGCTCCAGACAATAACTATCTGGTATTCTCATCGGATGGCACGATGGTCGGACAGCTATCAAGCTCGTTCGTTTCCAGTTTGAGAAGGGGCGATGTCTTCCTCCTAGGCGGTTCCACATATCGCGTATCTAGCATAATAGGGACTCGTGTCAACGTTACTTCTGCTACAGGGTATAGGCCGACAATACCGTCGTGGACTGGCGAAGCTAACAGCAGGTCAATTGAACTGTCCCAGGAGGTCCTCGAGCTCCTCTCGAATGTCTCCGATGTGCAGAAGGTCTCCGGCGACCTGCCGGAGTTCCTCCGTGAGAACTACGGCCTCGGCAAACTAGTGGCAGGAGCTCTAGCGCAGTTCTTAGATGAACACGCGGCCACCACTTTCCAGGTCCCATCAAGGCGAAATATCCTGATCGAAGAAATCCAAGGCCCCCTCCCCACATACGTGGTCACCACATGTCGGGGAAGAGGATTCAATCTCGCCTTGGGCTACATGTTTGCGGGCATGGCAGATCGTGAGGGCATTCTTGTCCACGAGGTTTCATTCGATGAGAATGGATTCATGATCAAGCTAAGTCATGATTTGGAGGTCTCATCGATAACAGATCTCTTCTCCTCGGACATAGCAGATGAGGTACTAAGAAAGTACCTTCTTGACACGCAACTGTTCGCGAAACGTTTCCGCGAGGTTTCCTCGAGGAGCATGCTGAATCCCAGGAGGATCGGAGCGGATGAGATCAGTCCAAAACAATTTCAACAGCGTGCTGAGCAGTTGCTGACCCAGCACAAGCAAGCAGAGGACTCAGTGCTGATAAGGGAGGCGATGAGAGAAATCACTCGTCACGACTTGGAACTTGATGAATTGAAAGACCTCATGTCTGGAAGAGGTTCAGAATCACTCAGCATAGTACACCGCCGCGTGAAAATACCGTCACCACTCGGCCTCACGCTCTTCATGTCGGCATTCGAGGATCTTCTTTCTCTGAGGACGCGCGCCTACCTCATCAAAGACGTTGATCCCGAGATTCTCCGGCGTCTTCTCGGAGCAAGGTCGCTGGCAACTGAACTTGATAGCAAGTCACTTGACACGTATTACCAATCCAAGGTCGAAGTCCCCTCTGATGCGGAGGGGCTCCTCAGGCTGATGGATATAGGCGGGGGCTTGGAAAGGGAATTGACACACCCCCTATACAGCGAGAAACTCTCCGGGATCAGTCTGGATACCGTCCGATCATGGGTCCACGAACTAGCTGAGCAAGGTAAGATAACCAAGATACGATCCACCGGCAACAACCAGATTGATGGTAAGTGGTTCTCACAGAGGATGGCCGGAGTTCACGGCACTCTGGGGGTCCTGTCGGTTTCAGGCGCCTCAGAAATGGATGATTTACGAGAACTATACACTGGGGGATTGTCTTTCGAGATAGCATCGAACTTCACAGGCGGCTCGCCGGATAATTGGATGAAGACAGAACTTTCTGATGCAGTAGACTGCTTACGCCTCAAACTTCTGGATATGCTGGGGTCAGAGGGCCCAAGGACACTCGATGCAATTTCAGATAGACTCCCATTCCCAAAGGCGCAGGTAGATGCGGCGCTCCAAGAACTTGAGATGAGGAACCTGGTCGCCATTGGCTTCTTCACTCAGACTGATGAAGGAGAATATATTCTCAGGTTGGATGAATACAGAATAACCGGAGGCGAACTCAATGTCGTCGATTACAGGACCCTTCAGACGCTGATATACAACAAATCATTCGAGCGCAGACTCGAACCTCTCGATGCTATACGCGACCTAGTCTTCGTCCAGAGGAGAGATGAACTCCTCTACAGGGTCAAGGATTATCGATTCAGGGATTGGATTGATATAAAGCACGACAGAGACATCGTAAACGGGCGCCTCCTCCATAATCGGGTCGGATACACACACCGCAACCAGATACCCCTGCTCCTCGGACTAAGAGCAGAACCATGGCTCGGCCCCATGGAGCTGGAACTTTTGGAAAAGATTCCAGAATCTGGCATAACGAGAACGAAACTACTGAAGATGTATCCTTCCGGGAAAGAGAACCAGCATGTTCAGAGGACAGTCAAGAGTGCACTATCGAATCTTGAGAGACAACTCGCTACGGTAAAGAGATATGAGAAGGTACCCAATAGGAAGAGATCAGCATCTTTCATCGAAAAGGTACACGGCGCTATAGAGCCCATGAGCTTCGAAGATTCCATACATCTCTTGATTGAGAGGATCGGCCCCATAAAGCCACAGATTCTCAGATTCTACGTAAGCAGGCCTGTAGAAGAACTCGCAGAGGCCCTTAGGGTGCTCGAGTCTAGCGGCAGGGTTTCCAAGGTCGTCGCACTCCAACCCGACCCTACGGATTATTACGCTTCTCCGAAAGATGCGGAAAGACTCCTTGCACCCATGCAGGAAGACAGGTCGATGAGGATACTCTCCCAGTCCGATCCTTTCTGTAGCCGATTCATTCAGGAAGTACGCCTAGTACTAAGGCAAGGATGGTACAACCCCGTTTTCAAGGGAGTAGACCCCGTTGGTAGAATACTGATGTTCGTAGTCAATGACTACTTGGAGATAAAAGACGTCCATGTCCCTCTTAGCTATCTAGAGGAATTCAAAGATGCATTTGGCGAGATGCTCGATAACTACCGGGACCGACTTGTCGACATATCGGTACTGCACGCCTTCAATGGGGTACCTGTTCATGACTGTGACGAGAATATCCAATCGGTACTCGCAGATCTTGGATTTTCTTCGATGGGGGACGGAGAGCGCTATCTTCGTGGGGGAGTGGTTCAGCCAAGACCCAGGTCAGATGCTTACAGGGCCCTATTCCATCATCAAAATATGCATCAAAAGACGAGATGGGAGAATGAGACCTTGGCCCTTGAAAACATTACTGAGTTGAGGGATGACTTTGCCCTCAGGGGAAGGTGCGAAATGTACCGCGTCGATCTCCAGTCGATGGCCTCTGCGCATCAACTCCATCAAGGTACAAATCTGAGACATCATCTGATCTGGGGGAGATACGGGCATTTCCAGCGACTTCTCACAATACGAAACTCGGAGCCACCCGAGGAGGATATGGATGTGATACAATTCTTCGACGAACATCACGATGCGGAACTCTTCATGGAACGCCACGCTCTGAAACGATCTGAGTTCAGGAAGATAATATCCCCTCTCGTCCGCTCTGGGCACATAGTCCAAGATTACAGAGGTGGATTCAGGACTGTCCAGCCTCTGAAGAATGTCGACCTCTGGGACGTGAAGCGAAAATATATCGAAGATCTCGTGGAGAACTACCCCATACTGACTTTGAAACAAACCGAGAGGCTTGCAGGATCAGCATTCTCACCAGAGGAGATATCCGATGTTATGAGGGGGCTCGAAGAAGAAGGCACGCTTACCCGTGGCTTCCTTGTGGATGATATGCAAGATGTATGCTGGGGAAGATTGGACCTCCTGGAAAGTGGAAGCAGCGCGGTCAAGACTCGAGACTTGGTGATACCGCCGAGCGATGATCTGATACACTATTTCTCGAGCATCCTCCGTAGCCGATTCGGATACGGCTCAGCATACCTCGTCTTCCACAAAGAAGAACCCATAGCGGCCTTCAAAGCGAATACCAGGGAAGGGTTGTTGGAAGTCACAGATTTCGTCGGCGACTCAGACCTTGAACGAGAGGCTCTCAGAGTTATGAAGGAATTCGCATGGGAGCACGACATGCCCCTCTCCGGAAAGATATACGAGAGACTACGATCAAGATGACTCCCTCTTTCTAAACGGCAACTCTAGAATCCTCATCACATGATAGTGGAGTTCAGGGAGAAGCCCGAAGAGTGCCAATGCCATCAAGAACATAGCCCCGAGGCTGGCTACCTTAGCAGCATAGCTGTGCGCGAATTCGAAGATATCCATTCCCAGCCACCTCCAATCTTGGTAATTTACATGCAACCATACTATTCCTGCGTTCCTGAAAGCATTGAGTATGAATATCGTTGGAACTGCTATGAAGAGACCACGTGCCTTCCTCTTCCAACTAACTCCAGACAATGCTACTATCGCTCCGACGAAGACTATCATCGATTGCAATGCCGAGCAAGAAAGTATGAACCCGATGCTAACAGGCTGACCACCGGAATTCAACATCGGGAGGTAGAAACCTCCTTCCCCAAGAGGTTCAGATAGGATGACTCTGTTACCACTCCAGTCTGAAGTTGATATGTGGCCGCCTTGAGCCAAATCGACCATCATCGGGCCCAATGAGTATGAACCAGCCCCAGAGGCCTCTAGCCACCAGACCGTTATCGAGCCCGTCATCTCTACAAAGCCCATGTTTAGTACGGGTATGGCGTACACGACATAGTATGGAATGACACTCCAAGCAACAGCGCCCCTCAGCCAAACAAGAGTCGGATTCAGTCGAGATCCATTCATCTCGACATACGCCAGAACCACACTCGCAGGGAGACAAATAGAAGTCATGATCACAAGGACAGGGTCTTCAATCTCTACATAGTGCTCTGCTAACAGATACACGGAAACTCCTGAAAGTAGCCATCCAATCGCAGCATAAATGGAACGACCCTCTGATTTCTTACTGTGAAATTCAATCGCAAGAAAAAGAGCGCCCCCCATGGTCATGAAGATTCGCATCATCTCTGGATGTACGCCCACAGCCTCCGAAAAGCGGTCGACTATGACGCCGATAGGCTCCCTCATGACACTCAACTATCCTCAAGGCGTATAGAGGATGCCCGAATCCGATGATCGTGCAACACGGTGACGAGGGGGGCCCTCGGGCGACGATCTTGATTCCAACGATCAATAATCCGCAAGAACTCAGAGTTGTGCTCGAGCATCTTCTCGAGGATTCGGACGGAACTTATGACATATTGGTTGTCGATTCAAGCAACAATTCCGAAACATCCGACTTATGCTTGGAATTGGGGGTGGAACGAATCGCGGACTCCAGCCGCACTAGGGCAGATGCATGTAACAACGGCCTCTCTGTGGTGAAAACAGCTTACACGCTCTTCACAGATGATGATGTTATACCTCCATCTGGATGGGTCAAGAGTTTGATTAGATGGTTTGATAGGGGATATGTAGCAGGTGTAGGTGGTACGAATTTCGCACCCGAAGAAGACCCATGGCTGTCTAAATGCACTGATGTAGCATTTGGAGCACGCCTAATGACTGCCGGAACCAGATACGGCGCTAGGCCGGATGCAGAACTCGTCGAAGTTACACACAACCCCGGCGTGAATGTCGCATATAGGACAGAAGTACTCAGGGAAGTTGGAGGTTTCGATGAAGGCGCTATAGGTGCTGAGGACGTCTTGCTCGATTCGAAGATAGTAAGAGCCGGCTACCGACTATTCTTGGACCCGTCATGCACCATGCCCCACCGACGTCGTCCGGCCATCATACCCATGATGAGGCAGATTCGAAATTATGGTTATGTTCGCAGACTAGCGATTGACAGGGATCCCTCGCTTAGATCCCCCACCCATGGAGCAGTCCAGATGTTTCCCTTTTTCGCTGCTATTGCTGCCTTAGCTTTGACCTACGGGGCAGCTAGTGGTGGAGCCCAGTGGGACCTTTGGTTTACGCTTGAAGGCGAATGGAACTTCTCAAGAGCATCGTTTCACTTCTCCCTTGGAGCAACATCGCTCTACTTGTTAATGTGTATAATTGGTGCTGCCACAGGAACCTCCCCACATAGGTCTGTAAGTACTGTATTTGCATCCTGCATCACCATACCGGCGGCACATCTGGCTTACGGGTGGGGGATGATGAAAGCGGAGTGGGGACTTCTGAGAGGCTCTGTTTCAATCGCAGCAATCGATGACAAGGAGCGTTCCTGATGTCAGATTCGGAACGAGTCGTTGTGAGAATAGGGCTGGATGACACAGACCATCCGGAAGGCGGTTGCACGACATACGACTTGAACGAACTTTCCAGGCTGATCATACGCAACATCGACTCTGCAGAAGAGATAGAGAGGAGGCTGGTTAGGTTGTGGCCTTTCGCTGAACGGAGAACTAGGGGGAATGCCGCATTGTGCCTCATGATCTCGATCAACTCCAGTGATATCGAGACACTTTACGAAACCCTTCAGCATTGGATTCCAGGGCCGGATAACTCAGAAATTGAGAACGCATCAAGACCAGCCATCGTAGTTGGGCTGGGAAGCGCCCCTGCGACATGGTACTGGGAAACAGTCAGGGGCCACGTCCCTCTCGATGATAGATTGTCATCCATCGAAGCATCCGATTATCGAGTAATTACCCGTAGCGATAGGCCCCATGGCGCAATCGGTGCATCTGCAGCTATCGCATGGCCAGTCTCTGATTTTACATGGGAGCTCGTTGCTTGGAGATACCCGAATCGGATAGGCACCCCACGGGCAGTTGATCCAGAACTCATCCGGGCGATATCTGTCAAACATCCAGGCACATTTGCAAATAGGGACCCTACCACTGGAAGATGCCTGATCGCCCCAAGGACACCTTGCCCGGTCCTCTATGGCATCAGAGGCCTAAATGAGTCTTCAGTGATCGACGCGCATAATGACTTGCAAGCCAATGATTCAATCGAGGATAGTATCGAATATGGGATTCACAGGACGAATCAATGCAGCGATGATCATCTCGAGAATACGTTCGTCGGGACTGTGACGAGTAAGCCCGTTATCGGTCCAGGCGGGCACGTCTCTTTGACAGCAATATCACGTGGGAAAAACGAGACTATTCTCGCATTCAAAGAAGGAGGGCCTGTAAATGCAGAGGTTCGGTCAATGCATGCCGGGGACATCATACGTTGGGTAGGCCTCCGTTCTCCCGATGATTCAATACATCTCGAGAGAGTGTGTTTGATTGATCCCGTCCCTGTTATCAAAAACCGGCCCAAATGCTGTGGATATACCATGAAAAGCGAGGGTAAGAGGTCCATGCTTCGATGCTCAAAATGCGATAAGAAAAGCAAGAGGTCTTGGGTATCTAAGCCTTATCGAAACGTAGGTCTATGGGCAGAACCACCACCCAGCCACAGGAGGCACATAGCAAAACCACTTTCAGAAGGACCACCGGATATTGCTGCTAGAATCCCTCCTGGAATGGCCCCCTAACCAAAGTGATTATCCGGCCGATGCCAACCATGAGAACATGGTCACGATTCTAGGGGAAGGCGCAGCAGCAGATATTGCACTGGTAATCCTCAGCATGGTTGCTATTTTCCTAGCGTATAGAATCCTCTCAGGAAGGCCAAAATTCGTCGAGGATGCTGATGAGAGAATTCCTGAACATTTGAGATCTAAGGAACTCACAGAGCCATCCGATGAGGCTCTTGAGGACTTGGATCGTCTGATGGGTGAAAATGCCCTCCCGGATGATGAAGAGTGAGCTTTTTTACACGCCTGTAAATTGAGACTTTCAAAAGGATAGAGAATACAACGGCGTTATCAAAGAATGAGTACGGTCATTCTCCCGCTTTCATTGCGGCTCGTGCCTCACGCTTCTTCCTGTTCTGGCGCTTCTTGTACCAGGGGTATATTGGCCAATTGGCGAATCCTGTCCACATGACTATGAAAATCAAGGTCGTTGATACCCACTTGTCAATAGGTGCATCCCACACTGTGTCTATTAGCCCATAGTGGAAATAAGCAATTCTGGAATGGTAGACAACCAATACCAGAGCAAATCCCAAATGGATATATCTCCATATGTTATTCCAATTCATAAGTTACCTTGTTCAATTTGTCTTATTTTCTTTTCCGCTTATAGTATGTGGTAGTTGGAGTTATACCAACCCCCTTTTCCGAACAAACATGAGTTTAGCACCTGAAGGATATGATTTTGGAGAAAAAGAAAATTATTCATTCGCAATGAATGTGACTTGCGCCAACGAAGAAGCACGGAAAAAGTTCGTAGAAGCATTCGGCCACATGTTGAATTACAACCATGAGCAAGCAATTGCTTGTTTCTCGGCATGCACAGAAGCTGACCCGAACTGTGCTATGGCCTGGTGGGGTATTTCCTACTGCGTATCCTCGAATTATAACTGGGCCCCAGGCCTCGGATCAGGCCATGACTCCATTCAACAGGCTCTTTCCGTCATGGACCATTGTACAGAGCTTGAACAAGATCTGATTCGAGCTCTTTCAACCCGCCACTCTGCGGAGGCTCGTGATGCAGCCGACCCATCCGTTCTGAATATGGGCAATGATCCTGAATTGAATATCGCCTTCGCCGAAGCCATGTCGCCATTGTACGAGAAGTACGAGGGCAATTTGGACGTCACTGCCATTTACGTGGAGGCTCTGATGAATCTGAAGGCTTGGCAATTATGGGACAAGAATACGGCTACGGGGGAAATCACCCCTGCCGATGACAACACGCTACTGCTTGTGAAGATCATGGAAGAGGCCTTCGAGAGCAGTGATGAAGCGAAGATACACCCTGCTTTGTGCCACTTGTACTGCCACGCCTTGGAGCTGTCGCCCTTCCCGGAGAAGGCCCTTCCTGCTGCTGACGTTCTGCGAACTCGTATGCCCGGGCTTGGACACTTGGTCCACATGCCATCCCACATCGACGCATGGGTCGGTCAGTGGAAAGAGGCCATAGAGTGTAATATCGCTGCTGTCGAGGCTGATGACAGGTATGTCGAGATTACTGGCAATGATTCCCAGTTCTACAAGTTTTATCGCATGCACAACCATCACTTCATCGTCTGGTGCGCGATGTTTGATGGCCAATATGAGACCGCGCTGAAGTATGCTAGGAAGGCCGTCGATACACTCCCTGCGGGAGATGAGAACAGCGGCGTTCAGTTCATGCTAGCTGGTATCATCCCGATGGGCGCCATTTTCTTGGAATCGTATGTTACCATGCCTTGGCATGTGATGGTGAGATTCGGGAAGTGGGACGACATAATCGCTGAACCCATGTACTCTGACAAGGATATATTCCCAGCCACTATCGCCACTCAGCATTATGCCCGTGGCGTGGCCTATGCCTCCAAGGGCATGGTTGAGGAGGCAGAGGCTGAACAGGCCCTCTTCAAGCAGGCTCTCAAGAATCCGGCACTCTCAGGCCGTGTGATGCATAACAATTTCATGTATCAGGATCCTAATGAGGGTCCATCCATCCTCAACGTCAATGATGCTATTCTCGAAGCCGAGATTGAATATCGAAGACAATTCATCTCCAAGGAGAACGGATCGTCATACGACTTCACCGCTGCATTCGATGAGCTAAGACGCGGAGTCGACCTTTCCCTCAACCTAGCTTACAATGAACCATGGGGGCAAATGCAGCCCGTTCGCCATATCCTTGGTGCACTGCTTCTTGAGCAGGGCGAGGTAGAGGAAGCCGAAGAAGTATATCGTGCTGATATCGATCTATGGAAGGACAATTTGTGGGGCTTGCTCGGTTTGAAACTCTGTCTTGAGGCTCGTGGCGATGATTCTGGCGAACTCGAGAAGGTCGCCAAGCTGTTTGAGGAAAGAAGCGTTAGAGCAGACATCAAACCTGCGAAGACTTGCTTTTGCGCCCAGGAAAGCGTCGATAAGTCCTGCTGTTAGATATCGCTATCTTGCTGTAGCCTGAAGCTTCCTTCAGACTCTGCGAATGGTCTTAATCAACAAAGCTAGCATGATGAAAATCAAGATGATTAGCCCATTTTGAAGAGCTGTTGAACTCATTCCATCGATCTCTTCAATTTCTCCGTCCCCTTCTTCGGAAACAAAACCTTCAGATCCCACTTCTTCGACAGCCTGAGCGTCATTCACAGTGGAATCATAACCCATAATATTGACTGAGAAGGCTGGTATTCCAAGAACTCCCCCGGTCAAGTCCGCTTGACCTATTAGCACAGTATCATATTCTATATCGAGAGTCGTCGAACCTCCACGATTCAACACAACAAGCAGTTCCTGTCCCTCGGTTATCATTTCATATGCAAGAAGATTGGTATCGGCATAGTATGTTGAATAGGTGCCCCTTCGCATAGCCTCGTTCTCAAGTCTAAAATTTCCAAGTAGTGCCGTGAAATCATGCAATTCCTGTTGCTGAGAAGTCAAATTGTGGTCAAGCATCCTTCGGTTATCTGGATCAGCGCCACCATGCATTCCAAACTCATCCCCCATGTAGATGACTGGTGCTCCGGGGGTCGTTAGTAACCAACCCAGAGCCTGCTCAAGACGGACATAAGACCAATCTGACGGGAGGCCAGGCGTATCTTGCTCAGTCCACTGGCTCCACTGAGTGCCGTCATTCTCTATCCTAGAGATGATTCTCGGAGTATCATGAGACCCGATATACGGAGTCATTACCGCTCCCTGAACATATTGATCTTGACTTCTGTTGGTCCAGTAATCCAGGTGTTGATAATCCATTTGCTGATTCGAAAAGACATTATCTACAACCGCATGGTATAGGACGAAATCAGCCTGTCCATCCAAACCATCTTGGGAGATGTATCGGTTGATTGTAGCATACTGCTCATAATTATCTTCCAGTGAATGACCAGCCCAACCCATTGCGGTCTCCCCCTTCAAGTAGATATCATTGCCAGTGAGCTCGAAGCGCTGTTGTATCGCTGTGGCCAATGCGGTTATCGCCTCGTCACTTACATGTTTGACGGCATCGATTCTCAGACCATCGAGATCGAATCTCTCTATCCACCATAGCGCATCTGAGACCATTTGCCCACGGACTTCATCATTACTCCAATCGATATCCGGCATATAGGGCATGAATAGGCAATCAAGCCTCCTATCAGTCCAATCGCACCCGCTTGTGCCGCACAAGCATCCTTCGTTGAACCACCCAGGCTCTTCTTGGTAGTAGACATGATCTTCATGGACATGGTTGATTATGAAATCAGCCATGACCCGTATTCCACGCGAATGCGCTGCCTCCACCAATTCATCAAGCGCCTCCTCCCCACCGTATCGCGGGTCGACTTGTCGCGGCTCAATCGGCCAGTACCCATGGTATCCCGATACCTGATGAACTCCATCTCTTGCCACGAAGGAACCATTTGGATTGGTATTGAGTGGTGAAAGCCAGATAGCATTTATTCCAAGATTCTCAAAGTAACCAGATTCGATCTTCTGCGTCACGCCCTGCAGGTCTCCTCCTTGCCAGCCTGCCTCGTAAGTGGCTCCACTAGATGCGCCGTCATTACTTGTATCTCCATTGACAAAGCGATCTACCATTACCATCTGAATGAGGGCGTCTTCCCAGATGAAACCAGATTGAGGGCCGGTCCAGAATATTGCCAACTGCTCATCCCCTTCTGATTTCAAGCCAATCGTGTGTTTTCCATCAGGAAGGGTCGATAGGTCCAATTCCCACAAAGAACCATTTTGTATGAATTCGTATGAGGAATTCGGATTCGTGGTTGCTGTGACTTTTAATCGTCCTTCATCGATGCTTTGAATCATCACAAATACCTCATCTTCACCAGAAACTGGTACCATAGATACCAACATAAGTGAAACAAGAAACAACACTATTCGCATTAGAATCGAACCCTGAACGAAACATATGGCGTACTGTTCTACACGTATATGTTATGCCTCAGCAGCAATAATAGAATTTCCAAAAACGTACCTTTCAAAGCCCAAGTTAATAATATCTAAAACTCCAAATATTAGTATTATCTAAATAAATCCCTTTGTGAGGTTAATTTGGGATTGAGTAAGATGACCTATGAAAATGGAGAAAAACGAATACCAGTAACTGTATTGACAGGATTCTTGGGATCGGGAAAGACCACACTCTTGAATCACATACTTTCAAGTACGGAGCACAAAATGAAATTTGCGATTATTGAAAATGAATTTGGGGACATAGGAATCGATGAGAACATCATAGTTGAAAGTTCCGAGGAGAGTATAATCGAGGTCATGAATGGCTGCATATGTTGTACTGTGAGAGGAGACCTCACAGATCTACTCGATCAGATGTACGAGAGAATCAAAGACTTCGACGGCGTTCTGATTGAGACGACGGGTTTAGCCGACCCTGCTCCAGTAGCACAGACGTTTTTTGTAGATGAAAAGGTCGTCAATCGCTACAAGTTGGATGGGATCATAACATTGGTCGACGCCAAACACATTATCCAACACGTAGAAGAAGAAAAACCAGAAGATGTAGAAAACGAGGCAGTGGAGCAACTCGCCTTCGCCGACCGAATTCTGTTGAATAAAATCGATCTTGTTTCCGAGGATGATTTGAAAGAAGTCGAAACCAAAATCAGATCTATTAACGGATCGGCCCCTATTTACCGTACTCAAAACAGTTTAATCGATCCAGAGAATCTAATCAATATCGGAGCTTTCGATTTAGAGAAGACGTTGGAGATGGACCCGGAATTCCTAGATACCGATGCAGAGCATGAGCACGATCAGCGTGTCACATCAGTGAGTTCGAAGTTCGAGGGAGAACTCAATGTGAACAAATTGGAAGGCTGGATTGGAGGCCTTATGCAGGACAAGGCAGAGGATCTCTTCCGATACAAAGGCGTCCTAGCAGTAAAAGGCATGGATAAGAAATTTGTTTTTCAGGGCGTACACATGCTCTTCGGAGGGGCTTTCAACGAAGAAATCGGTCTCTGGAAAGAGGGCGAAAAGCGAGAGTGCCGTTTCGTATTCATTGGCCGCGATCTAGACCATTCGGCCCTGGAGTCGGGATTGAAGGAATGCGTCGCAGAAGAACTACGATTCAATGTCGGAGACTCTGTCTACGCAAATGTCTCTGGAGGCTTTACACAGGGAAAGATCCTGAAGTGCTGGGACGAAGGAAACCCGTATAGGGTTGAAATCCAGAACAGCGATAAAACAAACGTATGGGTCCCGATCGATAACAATGATTTTGTTATGGCCGGTTGATTTTAAAATCAAAACTAATAGATATTAGGACGTAATAAATTGATAGGAAATGTTGTGGTATGCAGCGGGTGCTGCTGCGGTAATCTCGATAAAGGTCATGATGATGTTCCAGTTGATGAATTGATGGAGGCATGGAATAAGAATAACCTTCAAGGCTCGGTAGAGCTGACAATATCAGGGTGCCTCGGGCCTTGCAGTATGCGCAATGTCGTGTTATTGAAGACTGACCAGAGCCTGATATGGTTGGGCGGACTTAGTAGCGATTCACATTACGATGCAGTTGTCGAATGGGCCGTGGACTTCTCCCAGCGGGGCAATGGCTGCGAAATGCCAGAAATCTTGAGTTCACACATCTTCACGCCAAATAAATCCGTGGAAACGAGGCTATGAACAATGCAGGAGTTCACAGACAGGCTTTCAGTATCGAAATCACTGGAATTCGACTTTGACTCAAATGAAATATGGGAGATAATCAGCGAACCGGGGAACCTTAACCTCACTCATCCATTTTGCGAGTCCAATGAAGCATTCCAATGGGACAAAGAAGGCCGTTCTGACCGTCTTGTTTACCTCAATGGGCTCAATTACATTCGAAATTTCATAACTTGGGATGAAGGGCTAGGTTATACCCTCCTAATCGGCGAAGAGGATGGCCCGAAATCCTATGTAGTCTGGGAGATCGATTCCCTCGAAGGTCGAAAATCCAAATTAACAATAACGGTATATCCCTACATATTGGACAAAATACCGTATCTATTAGCAAAATTTGCACACGCCGTTTGGGTCAGGCCCCGGCTCAGAAAATATCTGGAATCAGTACTCTCGGGGTACGGATATTATCTGAAAAACCAGAAAAGAACCCCTCGAAATCACTTTGGAAAACACCCATGGTTTTCTTAGATTACTACCTATCCCATCCGGCAATTTGGAATTACTAGGATACAGATGATTAAATTTCACAGCCCGCTGATTTCGGCATGGAAACTATCGGCAAGGTCCCACTGTTTTTGTTGGGGCCAGATTTCTTTCCGGGTTTCAATGGTAGCCTCAGAGTATTCGAGCCCCGATATAAGCAGATGATGAATGATTGCATACTTGACTCGAAGCCATTCGGCTACATATCTGCAGAACCACAAGCAGGCGAGTTGAATGGTTGGCGCCAACCTGCCAAAATAGGGGTACTATGTACTGTTTCAGATTATGAGGAATCAGGCTCCAATCTAATAATACAAATAAAATCAGAAACCGTTTTTCAGGTAGATGAGATAATCCAACCAGTTCTGCCCAATCTGATGGACACCGAAAGATATCCCAGTGTCGAGGAACTTATGGAACAAGCGGATAATCCGGTTGATGGTAAATTGTACATCAGAGCAAATGTCACAGTATTAGATCCCCCAAAGCGGGATTATGCCGCAAGTGAATTTCTTGAATTTGGAGAAATCTTATCCCCTGTCAAGTCTATTCTAGAGATGAGCTGTTTGTACAAAGGCCAGGTTCTGGATTTCGAAAAGGAGTCTCAGGCGGAAGACGCCGATCAACAGTCGGAATTCATCTGGAAAATTTGTTCCTCCCTCTGTTACGATATCGAATTGCAACAAAGGATGCTTTCGGAAAAATCGATATCGTCACTGATGCAAATTTGCATTGAACGCGCTGAAGAAGTGATATTGAGGATAGAAGAGGAGTAAAACCACTCAACATATGTTCCTCTCATGTAGGGTATAGGAAACTAGAAAATGTGTTAAGTAAAAAGGAAATGGCGCTTCTATGAAAGAAGATTGGTGGGTAGGCGACAAGCCCGGAGAGTCGCCCCAAGATGAGCCGCCAGCAGTTTTGGAAAATGACGAGATCTTGATACTCAAGGCGAACAGCCAATGGGTGAATCCTTTAGGAATCTTCATCATATCCTTCGGTGCATCGGGCTACGTAACCAATACTATCTCAGAATTAGATTTTTTCCCCGAACCTTATCTATACTATTTTGGTTTGTTTTTGTCGCTGCTCACACTCAGCATCATTGGGATTTCATCCATTTGGAGTTTATTCAATAACGAGTGGTCGACCATTATCTTAGATGGCGATAATGTGTCTTTGAAGAGATATCTCCCCCTCAAAATCAGTTCATTTTCATACAAACAAATCAAATCAACGCAGATAGAGGTGGTGGTTATGGAGAAGGTCTGGGAGGATACTACTAGAGATGACAGCACTTTCGACGATGTAATAGGCGATTCTATGAGCGGTAACTGGAGTCACAAAGTCAAATTGTTGGATTCCAACGGGAAAAAAATAGCTATTTTCGACCTTGATGAGGTGAAATGGAAACCTTTCGCAGAAAAGATATCCAAAAAATTAAACAAGAAACTAATCGAAGACGACTAAATTTTCTATGAAATGTTACGTCTTTATCGTGGACATATTCAACTTGAACAGGACAGCATCGAGCATCCTATCCGATTTCTAGCCCATTCGGGCCGCTTGCTAAACCACTTACCTTCATACTCAGGTTGTTCATCATATGGATATTTCAGCACCTCATAGAGCTCTTTGGCCACAGAATAGTCCCCCTTCTCTGCAGCATCTATCGCAAGTTGGGCCATCCAGTTCCTTAGGACATACTTGGGATTGGCCTGAAGCATCACAGCCTTCTCAGGAGCGCCTTCCACCCTGGCCCACCACCTGTCCAGCCATGCGTCCCACTTCTCGGATGGAATCTCCCCCTCCTTGTAGAAGGCTGGCCTCAGATGTTCGACATTTGGCTTATGATCGATCGATAGCAATCTGAATAAGATCGTCATGTCAGTCTCTGTCATTTGGAGCATGGAGGTCAAATCGCTGATCAGCTTATCGTCGCCGTCTTCGAAATAGCCTAGACCCAGCTTTTCCGACCACATTCGACTGCTATGTTCGCGATAGGCGTTGTAGTAGGAGTCGAGAGCATCATTCATCCTCATCGGCTCCTGCATCAGAGGAGTAATGGCTTCCAGCAGGCGAGCAATGTTCCAAGCGCCGACTTCAGCCTGTCGGCCATATCTGTACCTCCTTGTCGCGGCATCGGTTGTATTGGGGGTCCAACTCGGATCGAATCCCTCCAGCCAGCCGTACGGCCCGTAGTCTATGGTGAGGCCATGGATGGACATGTTGTCAGTGTTCATGACGCCGTGTACGAACCCGACCCGCATCCAATGGGCAATAGTCAATGCCGTCCTTTCTGAAACTTCTTTCAACCACTCTAGCAAGCCATTATCGGAATCTGCAGAATGATTGGGGAAATGATGCTTAACCGTATTCTTCACCAATTCTCGCAGAGTGGCGACATCACCAGTCATGGCGTGAATTTGAAAACTCCCGAACCTGATGAAACTATCAGCGACCCTGCATACTATCGCCCCAGGTTCAGCCGCAGGCCTGCCATCGTACATCATATCGCGGACGACCTCTTCTCCCGTAGTGACCAGGGAGAGAGCTCTTGTGCTAGGGACGCCGAGACGATGCATCGCCTCGCTGCAAAGGAACTCCCGAATTGAGGATCGGAGTACGGCCCTCCCATCGGCGAAACGAGAATACGGCGTCCTCCCCGATCCCTTGAGTTGAAGTTCTAGAATTCCCTTCCCCGTATCCACTTCACCTAGTGTTATGGCCCTGCCATCTCCTAGTTGCCCTGCCCAGTTTCCAAACTGGTGTCCTCCGTATCTCTGTGCGTAGGGATCCATGCCTCTGATAATTCTATTTCCACCGAGGACCCCCTCCTCTGCTACTTCCAAGCCGAGCGTATCGGCTACCTCAGAAGACCACATTCTCAATACTGGATTAGGCATTGGTTCAGGTCTAACCCTGGACCAACATGCACCGGGGACTTGCCTAGGCCCTCCTCCTGCTTCATCATCTCCCGGCGTCCCGTCAATGAAGTGGCTTTTCCATGACAGCGAACTCAATGACTTCTGTGCCATGCTGCCCTGTTCACAATGGCGCAATTGAAGTTGTGCTTATCCTGGATCTAGCGTCTGGGTTATTTTAAAGAGAAGATACCCGCTATGTTTGAAACCATCCATGATGAGGCAGCTAGTAACTGCAACCAATCTCCTGTAGTGCTGATGCCATATGCGAACACACTGAGGATCCAGCACATACTGGCGATCGTCTGTCCAAGCCATCCGACACTCATGATTTTCTCCATTCTTATCATATTCGATACAGGCATTAGCATCACTTCGCTCGAATCTGAATTCGCACCATCACTCAACATGAGACACACTCCTGTCCACAACATGAAAGATCATCCAGATACATCCCCCAGTCCCTGTACGCTTGAACAAATTCATCAGTAGGGAGAGCCATGGATGAAGCTATGCTCTGAGCCACGACTGCAAAGCGCTGCCTGAATTTGAATATGAAACAGAAATCGTGATTGTCGTGCCGCACCGAGGGACCGCAGAGGTAGATGCCTGGGACTATTGTCGACTCATCACGCTCGTTTAGAAGTGGGAAACCATCCTCTCTCTCCTCGAAAAGGTGTGAAACCAAGGTGTGGCTGCCATCAAATCCGCCGGCTAAAAGTGGCTGCGTTTCAGATCTGAATACACGACCATCTTTGGATTTCACCTCATATATTCCATCTAATAGCTCTACCGAAGTAACGGGATTTTTTGGAAGTAAAGTGACATTCTCTTCGAAGCTAGCTTCTCTCATGCGCTCGTAGGTGAAAGTTGACAGCGAAGCACTTGGGTCTGAAGCATCTAGCCCCCAAGGATCGCCTTTGTCAAACATCGTGACCTTCTTACCGCGCTTGGATAAGTGGTAAGCCGCATCAGTCCCACTTTCGTATCCGCCAATGACCAGGAAGTCGCCCCCATCCAAATCAGCATAATTCACAAGATTAGCAGTATGCCGGCACAACTCGCTACCAGTGAATCCTCTCAATCTGGGATACAGGAACTCTCCGGCAGCCCAGATTACGTTTTTTGAAGAGATGGTCCAGTCATTTGTCTCCACGCTGAACAATCCGTCCTCATTGGTGATCCTCACGACTTCGACGTTCTCTCGGACTGGTAACTCAAAGAATTCAGCGAGACTTTGCAGATGTTCGGAATATTCCCTTCCCGTCGGGTGCTCGATCTTCATGTTGTAAGCTGGAGATACGCCGATCGCTATGGAATTCAAATCCAACATACCAATCGAGTTACTCGGAAAAGACGGCGTGATGAATCGAGTCTCCTCAGGCCATGAGGCGAAGGAGGAGCCAACAGGCCCCTTGTCAATGATGACGAAATTACCTACCCCTGAATGTGCGAGGGCTATTCCAGCCCCCAAGCCGGCAGCACCGGCGCCAATGATAACGACATCAAACACATCGGACCCTCCCTCTTCCGATCCCACGTTTTCGCTCGTCAATGATTCATCCCCAACGGTTTTCCGAGGATTAATAGTAATTTAAAATAAACTAATAATATAATACCTTCAAATTAATACATTACATTCCATGTTCATCTTTTTTTGATGATTAGAAATCCAATTATAACCCCCAGGAAAACCAATTCCAATCTTTCGTGGGTACTTGGCCAATAGAGGTAATCCAACCAAAATTCATCGAAACCAAAATTTCTTTTCTCCGCTTGAAAGTCATAAATTCTAGAGATTAGATTTACAATAGAAATTGTGATGATAAAAATTCCAGAACCGATTCTGATAGAATCAGATTTCATAATATTAGAATCTGTGAAGTAAAACCCTGAGATCACTAATATCGAAAATATGGTGGTAGTATACAATATCCAAACCAGAATATCGCCTAAATCGCCTCCGTATTCAAAAAAATCAATAATATCCATAAATTCCCCGAAAGCAACCACTAACGTAGGAATCAATAGGAAAAAACAGATTACTCCGAAGCCATAATCTATAGTGAATCTCGACTTATCTGATGATTTCGAAGAACCCTTTTGATTCATAAAATCCCATTCCGAATTATCGGCCATGAGATCACCTCAGATACCTAGAAAAATGAATCTTTTCTGTAATGTCGAGTGAAATATCAAACTTACAGCGGACTGCCGTATATGTCATAGGGGGACTCCCATATTGACATGTATGGGTGACAGGAAGTGCGGATTCGAAGGCTGCAATGCCCTGGAGTTTAGGACATCTGGTTATTGCCTCCGACATAAGGGGGGTTTGACATACGAGAAAACTCGTTACTTCGATACTCTTGATAAGACGCTCCCAGAACCGGCAACCATAACCGATCCTTTGCTAATACCTAAAATTGCTCTGGGGTATGTTCCATTTGTCTGGTTTCTTCTATTTCTAACATCATTCGGTTCAGATTCATTCGCAGGATACTATCTTTTCATTTACAGTGGCATGTGTCTGTTATTTCTACTTCCGCTCTACGCGGTCTATCTAGCCCGGCTAACTTGGCTACGATTCAAAGATGGAACACTAACCTTGTCTGTTTCAATATTGCTTTTTCTTTCGTTTATCGTCCCATTTGGCTGGTTTCTGATTTTTGCAACATTTAGCGGTTCTCCGGCATGAGGGGTCATATCTTTTTTTTTGCGTGCATCATTTTCCCTTCTCTGTGATCCGAGGATATTGATGTGGGTTCAAACAATTATGAATACGCTCAAAATCGGCGGATAGAGTGTCCAACTAGCTCCAAACTCCATAACTTGAAAGTGGTAAATCAGATAATCTGTTAATCCAGTTCGACCCGGGAGCTCGGAGGAAGAAAACCCTTGGTGGGAAGATTCCCCCGAATTATAGAGGGTAGTGTAGCGTGCAACACCATCACTCTAAACTCATTGTGCTGTAGGTTCTCATTATGATAATTCCAGCTATAATCAATCCCATACCCAATATTGCCCCAGCGTCTAGATGTTGATCGTGAACAATCACCGCGATTATTGCGATTCCTACAATCCCTACTCCTGACCAAATTGCGTATGCAATTCCTACTGGTATCTCATCCAGGGTTAAGGATAGAAAGTAAAATGCAGAACAATAGCCTACCAATACAGCCAAAGAAGGCAAGAAATTAGTGAAGCCCCCAGTCGACTTGAGTGAAGATGTAGCAACTACTTCAGAAAAAATTGCAATAGTGAGGTAATACCATTTAACCATAGAATTTTGAAATCGTTTGACTCTATAATTACTTCATCTTAGGAAATGTAGTATCCTGCAATATCCCCCTAGGGATTATACACCCGTTGATGTTGATTTTCTCTTCTTTTGAATACCCAACCTGATTCATTTACGTATTTATCATAAAGAGGGCATGGTTCGTGCAATCATGAAGATCAATGCACTAACCTTTTGCCTACTCGTATTGCTATCGACCTTCACCGGATGCACTGGCTCAGAAGATGAGGATGTAGAAGAGGAGAGCTACGCTGGCCCGCTCAAGATACTAGCCTTGCATGGCGGTGGAGACAGCCCAGAGGGGCTAATGGGTCAGCCTGGGATGCAGGACCTGATGTCTGACCTCCCTGAGTTTGATTTCTTCTTCGCGGATGCTCCTGATGAGGAAGGCAAGTGCGATCAATGCTGGTATGCTGATCCGCCTGGGGGAAAGGGGGAGCCTAACGAGGATAGGAACTGGGCAGATATCTCCATAGATTATCTCAACGGAGTTGTGGAGGAGCACGGCCCATTCTACGGCATCCTTGGATACTCACAAGGTTGTCCGATGGCTACTGTTTACATCGCTAACTCCAACACATCCTTCGAGAAAGCGTTTCTTTTCAACGGATACCTGCCTTCAACCCACTCTGGGCTCAACGACACCATCAATGAAGCGGCTCCACTGGGAGTGGACGCACTTATTTTCGGAGGAGCAAATGACGTCTTCATCTTCGGGGTGGAAGAGCTCGCTGGAGTTTATTCGGAGCCGACCACCATAATCAGCAGCAATGCAGATCACCACCTACCAACTTCGTCCGATGAAACATATGAGGATGTTCTTTCATTTTTCAGACATGGAACGAATGGAACCATCTGATCACCATAGGAATATAGAGGCATACATAATACAGTAATCCCCGTCCCCTTTTTTTTATGGAGGAGTCAGATTCAGAACCTTCAGATAACTTTACGAAAAAGAAAATTGGTCTAGTCCTCATCGTAATTGGAATCGGTTTGGCATTGACAGGGGGAGTGTGGATGTTAGATAATTACGTGGCCTCACAAATGGCGGGTGCTTTTTTACTAGTCATAGGCCTATTCATAACCTCTGTAGGAATGAAATTGAATGGCAGAGAAAAAATTGACACAGGATTTCTATTTCCAACTTCAACGAATCCCTCTATGAAAACAAGATTAGTTTGGATAATAATTGTAACAATCTTCACCATTGTGTTTTATGCATACGAAGGCGCGATCTAGGGGCCCTGATAGATGATAGGTTGTTGGTGGAGATCGAGGCAAGCGCGATAGTTAGCTCGAACTCCTGAATTATAACAAGATCAGGGATTGTAATTCTCACAGCCTAAGCCGATTCAATCGTGTAATCCAGAGTGATAAGCTCAACCAAATATTCTACCTCTTCGCCATTATCGGAGTGGGAGCATCCGGGTGAACCGCCTGTTTCTGCTGTGACACTTAATTCCAGAATATACGGGCCTAGCCCAGAGTTGCCGCCTTCAAGCCCATCAATAATATCAGATTTAGATAGACCACTAACATTTCCTATTAGCGATTCATTGAACCACTCTAGTTCTACCATGTGAGACGAGGGGCCATCGCCTGAATTTTGCCCACTGGAAGATCCGTTGTTCTCGGCATTGGAAATTGTTCCAGTTATTGTATCTGGATCAGGGCCAGAGGCCCCGGGTAACCCGCATCCAAATCCTGAAGTGGATTCATCCTCTGAGTACTGCAGAGTAACTCTAACACCCACGACATTCATATTCTCGGATTCTGCCACTGAATCTGTATGCATATTTACGGTCAGTTTCTCTCCGTCATTTACGTATTCGATTCCATCAGATAGTTGCTCACTACCAAAGTTGCCTTCAACCATCCAATCTCCCGACGGGCCGCTGTTTGATTCTAACGAGTTCGGCCCTGAAATGAAATAGGTAGTCTCTATTGCGGTAACTGGTGCTAGAATTAGCATTACACCTACTGTGAGAGTCCTAGAGTCAGGCAATTCATAGCGACCAAGGGGGGAAACATCAGAGTTACGTAATTGGTTCATCACAATGTGGGTGATGAAAGCGGCACCCATGCCTGGAACAGAAGGGAATATGTCCTCTCCGAATCCACTAACGGACCACAATAATACTGAGACTAGTGCTGCTAACATCATAGCTATGGTGTGCATCGTATCGGGTTGATAACCAGCCCATCTTATGATCAATATCGGAACAAAAATCGATCCCAGGCCATAAACCGCCAGTACGACTAACAAAAACACCGAATCTCCGCCAGGAACATACAAACCGAAAATCGAAATAACTGTTGCAAACGCTGCGATAACCAAAGTCACAATCTTGGTCTTTTTGTGATCCTGGCTTATACTGGGCATCACATCATCGGTAAATGCTGCGGTACAGGCTAGGACCTGACTATCCGCTGTCGACATTGTGGCGGCGAATATGGAGGCAAGAATTAATCCGACCCAAATTGGCCCAAGCGTTTCCATAGCCAGCATGGGAAGGCCGAGCTCTGGATCGAAATCCGCTCCAATGAAAACAACTCTGCTGGCCAATCCAATTAAGGTCATTATAAGGAGAAATGGGGTCTGCCAGACAAAGAACCAGATCATGGCTGTCTTTCGGTCTTGATCGGTTCCCAAGGTCATGACTCGACTAACTACCTGAGGTTGTCCAGCAACGCTTAAGCCACCTAAAAAGAAAGCGAATATCCACAGACTGGCTCCAAAATTTAGATCTGCAGGAAGCACGCTAGTTAGATTAGCATTTTGAATAGCCAAACCATTATGCAATCCAGAAAACCCCCCTACCTCCTCTAAAGCTACGTAACAAAGTACACTTGAACCAATTATCATCACACTAGATTGGGCAGCATCTGTCCAAATTGAAGCGCGAATACCGCCTGCATAACAGTAGGCAACAACCAAAACAAAACCGATTAGTATGCCTAAAACTTCTGACCATCCGAGCATCACGTAGAGGGCCTTTCCTCCACTGGTTAGTTGGGCTGCGGCATAAACAGATAAAAAAAGGACAGAAAGTATTGCAGCGAGTTTGGCTTCTGGCGAACCTGTGACATCCGAAACCAATGAAGAAAGTGAACGCACTCCTCGATTATTTGCTGACTGTTGGATGAATTTATACAACCATGTCCAAGCCACAATCTGACCCAACATACTCCCCAGGCCAATCCAAATGATAGAATAGCCCATTGTAAAAGTAAATCCGATATAACCGATGAACATGTAACCGGAATTCCAAGTGCTCACTGCGGACAGTGCAGCCAAGGCAGGATTCATCCCACGTCCCGCGACTAGGTAGTCATCCGTTGTATCCTCTTTGACCCACATACTTGCTAGACCAACCCCTGCAAATGCGGCCATGAATAGGATGAAAGAGCCTATTAGTACCAAATCCATAAACGGGTGCTAGAACATATTCATTATCAATAATGGGTATAACAACCATTAGTTTACAGATCAGTATAGTGGTGTGTCCTGTTATCATATCCGCTTAAATCGATGAATTCTGAAATATTAATTTGAATATCTCTAAATAATAATACGGTTATCCGAGAACATGCCCTGTAATTGCTGTAACTGTGCTCCTTGCGGCAGTAATTGTCCTTGTGATGGATGCTGTTGAATATACAATGGAACACGCAGAAGTACACCTACCTTTACTTAATCGACATGTTCCCTGCCCAGTCATGAAGAATCAGTATTGGAATTGTACGACTTCCCCATAGCGGTGGGCAGAAGCCCAATCGTCACAATGAGTGCCAGTAAAACGGATGCCTGGACCATCCAGATATTGTCCGCTGTGAATTCTCCAAGCAGGAGTGATGCTGCCATCGCCGCAGCCTCAAGGCCGGCGGTCGTCGTCTGGACTCGACCCATGTCCAGGCTGGGATTTCTGAGCCATAGCCAGCTACCTAGAACATTGGTTCCTAGCAAAGCAGCACCTATGGTCCTCAACCATGCAGTGTTTACCGCATCCGCCTGAAGTATTTCGCAGAACAGGTCTGGTGCTAGAATCAGAGCTAGCCCATAAGCGAGCGACGCCCAGAGATTCACCACCATCGTGGCCCTCCCTACAGATTTGACCATCATTGAACAGGCGATAATCAAAATGAATCTATCATAATATCGAAGACCTATGGTTGATTCCTGTCCATCGATCGAATACAGACTAAAGAGTACCCTAGATGATGCGAGCATCGATTTCGAGTTTCCCAATACTTCAAATTTGAATTCATAATCGCAGGTTTGTGTATTACAGAATTACCAAAGCAAAAGTACAATTGGATAAGTTTGAGGAAGCGATGGCTACAATGGAGTCATTGAGAGAAAGCATCGGCAAAATTAACGGCCTTGTAAGCAGCAACCTAGTACGTATTAATGAAACAGAAATGATAGGAGTTGCAGCTTATGAAAGTAAGGAGCACTTAGAATCATCCCAGAAAGAATTCAATGAGCTTATGGCCAACATGATGCCATACATGGCAGGAGCACCAGAGGTGTCTTTTGGAGAAGGAATATTTTCCTTCAACTCATGAACAACCCTCTATTGCTCATCCGAAATATTGGGTAACCTGTCTTCATTTTTGAAGCGCAACAGATAGAATGGTCATGGGCAGTCTACCAGCATTCATCGTTCTGATCATCATGACAATGGTGTCTGTCGGACTCAGCATGTTCTGCCGTATTGTTCTCCTCATGCTGATGATGATAATCTTCAT
>MDSV01180142.1_pt1 | contig 28820 bp, 23 predicted proteins | sample 810851 | NCBI WGS metagenome assembly MDSV01 (sample SAMN05326640, study PRJNA326480) | marine metagenome | isolation source: seawater | place: Atlantic Ocean: North East | collected 2012 | reverse complement strand
GTGAGGGTTGAGCGGAAACCCGCATGACCACTTAACCACCTTCTCTCCACCTAGAGACCCTACGCCCGATATGTCGATATCTGCCCAGGCAACTCAGGTCAATTCCCAGAAACGTCCAGTGAAAAGGTCCACACCGTGGGCGCGTCAGCATCTGGCCGATCTCCCCGGGTCGCCCGCCCGCCAAGGATAGTGATGTACTGGCGCCCATTGATAGCGTAGGTCATCGGCGATCCTGTTCCGCGACCGACTTCTGCTGCCCAAATCTCCTGACCCGAATTCGCATCGAATGCGATCATTCGGTCACCACTCCCCCAGAACACCAGATTCCCTGCAGTAGAGAGCGCGCCTCCGTTCTGTCCCTGAGACTCTACGCGCCAGACTTCATGATTCTCAACCGGGTCCCAAGCTAAAAAGAATGTTCTAGGTCCCTGAATCTGTGGCCGGATCACCCCCTGCCCTCCTCTCAAGACAGTGCCCGTGTTCCAAGCACCTTTTGTGTAGTCGAACCCCTCAGTCATTGCGTAGAAGTAGTTGTTATTCTTCGCAGGTAGGTAAACGAGACCGGTCTGACGATTGAAAGCCATCGGTGGCCAGTTATGTGCTCCCGTGGGGCCAGGGGCCAGATAGACACCTTGGCCAGTCTGCCCATAGCGCGCCTCAGGTGTCTCTATGGGGCGGCCCGAGTCATCGATGCCGGACGCCCAAGTAACGTCATCCGCGAAAGCTTCAGCTGAGATAAACTCACCGTTCACCCTATCAATCACGTAAAAGAAGCCGTTCTTAGGCGCTTGAACGATGACTTCTCTCATTTCACCTTCGATCTTAATGTCTAGAAGCATGAGCGGCTGCGTAGCCGTATAGTCCCAGTCGTCGCCCGGCGTGGTCTGGTAATGCCAGCGGTACTCCCCCGTGTCTCCGTCTAAGGCCACAATCGAGGACAAGTACAAGTTGTCCCCCCCTCCCGGACTGCGATGATCACGATTCCAAGGCGATCCATTCCCCGTGCCTATATAGAGGAGGTCTAGGTCGTGGTCATAAACCATCGCATCCCAAACCGTGCCTCCACCACCTATCTCCCACCATCTACCATTCCAGGTCTCCGCAGCGACCTCCATAGCCTGGGTCTCAAACCCGTCTTCCGGGTTGCCTGGCACAGTATACGTGCGCCACAGTTGCTCTCCGTCCTCAACGTGATAAGCCGTCACGTAGCCCCGGACACCGTATTCGGCACCGCCATTGCCAATCACGACCTTGTCCCGAAAGACGCGAGGAGCACCCGTGATGCTGTAGTCCTCTCCAGCAGGCGTAGTCTGAACACTCCACACGACGCGGCCATTTTCCCTACTTAGTGCTACTAGTCGTCCATCTAGAAGTCCGACGAAAACCTTGTCTCCATGCACCGCAACGCCACGGTTCACATCTCCGCAGCAAGCCCTTGGGCCACCAGCCTGCTCAGCCGGGATCCCCGGATCCCAGTACCAAAGTTCCCTGCCAGTGATCGCATCAAGGGCAAAGACCGTGCTCATCGGCCCCGTAGCATACATCACGCCATCAACAACTATCGGCGTCGCTTCTAGACGAGCACCCCGACGGGGAATGTCGTAAGTCCACGCGATGCCCAGACGGTCCACGTTGATCGTAGAAATCTGATCAAGCGGGCTGTAGCGCTGCTCCCCCAGATCCCGTCCATGGCCTCTCCATTCGTCATCTGAGGCAGGCGCAGCATCCATGGGGGGGGAGAGTGGCACATGAGCTGAAGACTGGGCCGGTAGATCCTGCATGCCAGACAACCCGGGCGGCAATGCGAGCGGACTTACGAGCACAATACCAAACACAGCCAGCACGATCGCGTCACAGGACAAACACTTCATCGATCAAACTCCGAAAGGGACACCTGATAACATGATAAGCGCTTGGATCTACCAATGCACCGAAACACCTTGAATAATCGGCCCATAACAATCAGCGATTGCGACACATTGATTAGGTACGCATGCTCCACTCCTATACCTACGCCTCCTGAAGCGCAACTTCGATCATGAATAAAGCCCATCACCTGACTTTACTGACGTCCCTCCTCATTCTCACAACTTCGGGGTGCACCAGTTCAGACGCTCCCATTTCCCTCGACTCTTCCGGAATCAAGGCCGCGCTAGCCTCAATTGAACCTTCTGCTATCGAGTACCACATGAGTGTCCTCGCAGATGATTCACTTCAGGGCCGAGCCCCTGGAACTCCTGGCTATGAATCGGCAGCCCGATACGCTCAGGCGGAACTCCAGAAGATGGGCCTTCAGCCGGCCGGCGTTAACGGCACCTGGAGACAGGATGTGCCACTGCGCCACAGCACAGTGGTGCAAGACGAGAGCAGGCTTTCAGTCTGGACGCCGGTAGGCACGAAAACCATGACGTATGATCAAGACTTCTATCTGGCAGCTGACCCGGTGCGCGAGGAGGCAGAGATTGAATTAGCTGAAGTTGTATTTGTCGGGTTCGGCGTCAGTGCTCCCGACCTCGGGTATGACGACTACGCTGAAGCCGATGTAGATGGCAAGGTGGTTATGTACCTGAGCGGAGCACCTTCCTTCTTACCGAGTAATGAGCGCGCATACTATTCCTCCGGTGCCACAAAAACTTCCGAAGCGATCAGCCGTGGAGCGATCGGCACTATGACCTTTTGGGCCCCCGACGACCCACGTCTTCGCTGGAGTGTGAACGCGGCCCGGTCAAAACGGGGAGCTTACGCCTGGCTAGACCCTAACGGACAGCCTAACCGTGGGCATGACCAGATCCGAGGAAGCGCATCGCTCAACCAATCGGCCGCTGAGTCCCTATTCCAAGGCGCCTACGTGGCTCTCGAAGATGCTATATCATCCGCTCAGTCCGGTACCCCTCAATCGGTGCTTTTAGCTACTAGGGTCTCGATCTCGACAACAACGATCCACCGCAACGTGGAAAGCTGGAATGTGCTCGCCAAGCTAGAAGGGAGTGACCCTCAGCTTAAAGACGAGTACGTCAGCTACGTAGCCCACGCCGATCACTTCGGCGTCGGTGTAAACTTTACAGGGGATGACATCTACAATGGAGCGCATGACAACGCATCTGGAAGCGCTATAGTGCTTGAAATCGCGCGAGCTTTTAAGAGCCTGCCTGAGCCACCACGCCGCTCAGTCCTCTTCATGATTGTGACGGCCGAGGAATGGGGGCTGCTCGGATCAGACTACTTTGTTCAAAATCCAACGGTCTCACAATCAGGACTCGTCGCAAACTTCTCTCTCGATATGCCGTTTCTTTTCCACCCGCTGAGAGACATCGTCCCGTATGGTGCCGAGCACTCCAGCATGGGGGAATCAGTAGCTCAGGCTGCCGAGCACATGGGAATAGCTATTGGTCCAGATCCAATCCCAGAGCAGGTGCTCTTTATCAGAAGTGACCATTACAGCTTCATTCAGCAGGGTATTCCTGCGCTCTTCATAAAAAGTGGCTTTGAGACCGGGGACCAGCGAGACGGAGGAGAGATAAATACGGCATTCCGTCAGGAGAGTTATCACACTCCCTTCGATGACATGTCACAGGCCTTCGACTTCGGAGCCGGCGCAGACCACGCTCGTGTGAACTTCCTGACGGGTTACGTCATCGCCCAGGAAGAAAAACGGCCAACGTGGAATGTGGGCGATTTCTTCGGGGGGCTTTTCGCCGGGAGCTAAACGCAGCAGTCGGATAATCGGTTACTGCGCAACTTCCGCTTCTTATTCCTCGCTAGTCGTCTGCTCCAGAATGACGTTATGTGCCTTGAGTCGCAGTGCGTTGAGGCGTATAAAGCCACGAGCGTCTTCCTGATCGTACCCACCTGCCACATCCATCGAGGACAGCTCCTGATCGTAGAGCGAACTTGTCGAGCTGCGTCCACGGCATATGACGTTACCCTTGAGCAGTCGCACCTGGACTTCGCCGTCAATCAACCTTTCCGACTGACGAAATGCTGCCCGAATGAAGTCCATCTCTGGAGAGAACCAAAACCCATTGTAGATGATCTCTGCGAATCTCGGTGAGAGCATATCGCGCAGGCGAAGTACTTCCCGATCCATGGCGATACCCTCAAGATCACGGATCGCGTGGTGAAGGATCGTCCCACCAGGGGTTTCATAGACACCCCGAGATTTGATTCCAACAAATCGATTTTCCACCATATCGACTCGGCCGATTCCGTGTTCCCCACCCTTGTAATTCAAGTAGTTGAATAACTCGACCGGCTCACTCAAGTCGACACCATCGTGTTCACACACAAGGCGAACCGGCATCGCGTTCTTATAGTGTATGATCAAATCCGTCGGTCTATCGGGTGCATCCTCGAGTGAACGGGTCAGCTTAAACATGTCGTCCGGAGGGATCGCTTCAGGGTCTTCCAGCATACCAGCTTCATAAGACCGGTGCATCAGGTTCTCGTCACTGGAGTATGGCTTTTCTGCAGTCGCCTCAACTGGGATTGCATGGCGCTGGGCGAAAGCGAGCAGGTCGCTCCGGCCTTGGAAACGACCCAAGAATTCGGGATCTTTCCAAGGCGCTATGATCTCTAGGTCAGGAGCTAGAGCCGCAAACGCAAGCTCGAAGCGAACTTGGTCATTTCCTTTGCCCGTCGCCCCATGCGACACCGCCCCAGCGCCCTCAGCAAGTGCGATTTCGACCTGACGTCTCGCAATCACCGGGCGAGCTAGTGCCGTGCCTAAGAGGTAGCGATTCTCGTACACCGCATTACCTGCAATCGCCGGAAAAATGAACTCGGTCACGAAATCCTGCTTGAGGTCTTCCACAAACACTTTGGATGCCCCAGTAGCCTTAGCGCGCTCCGAAACATCAGCAAAGTCGTCTTGCTGTCCCACGTCCGCCACATACGCAATGACTTCGTACCCTTGCTCTTGCAGATCCTTGAGGATGCACGCGGTATCCAAACCTCCGCTGTATGCTAAAACGACCTTTTTCTCTGACATATTCTATTCTTCCCGATTCCGATTTCCGGTTAGTGAAGCCCCGGCTTTATCTAGCTCTGCGCCATATCGGCTAAGTACTCGCGCATAGCAACCATGCGCTCCTTAGAACCCGGCCAATCCGCTGCGACTGCCTCCACGTTCGTTAAGCGAGGACGAAATCCAGAGCTCTCTCGGAGATCGTCAATCATATGCTCAAGCTTGCAGAATACAGCCAGCATCTCACCACTCGCATCATAGAACATCGCCCGATCGATCGCTCCATGGACAACAAAGGAGGCGGCCATTTCCCAGTAACTTAGGACCATACGGACGTAGGTGGCGCTCTCCTCAGTCTGCATCAGGGAGGAAACGTCGTCGAGCGAAGCAGGATTGAATGAGCGAATGTACCAGTGTCTCGCTTCTCGCATCTTCTCTTCGCGACGCAGGTCGTAAAGTTTCATCAAGGACTGCGCACTCTCGTGTGGGGTTGCCATTCGGGCCTCTAGGTATCGAAAACGTGATGTGGCGACATGGTTTAGCAAGCGGACTTTGTGTACCGAAAGCGCACCATGATAGCCGGTGAATCGGAACTAGGCACCGCCTCGACGGATCATGGCTCGCAGGACTTGATCGATACGCTCCAGACGAGATCCCTCATCCTGAATCTCGAGTAGCCGCTGGTGCCACGGAAACTCCATCTGCATCGCCTGGGCTAGCGAGTATGAGAGCTCTGAGTGGACGCTGAGCGCATCCAGATGATCTGGCCGATCAGGAAGAAGATCGAGGAGCTCATCTAAAAGCTGCACCGATTCCCCCCTTCTGAATTCCATCTCTTTACCCCGCATTGCGGAAGCATCCTTGTAATCGGTAACGATCGCCTCGAAGTAAAGGGACTTTTGGTCTAATCCCTCGTCGATTGCGAAGCGACCTGCGCCCCGAACGATCAAAATAAATCGGCCGTCTTCTAATTCCTCGTGCTGCTGGATCTCAGCCAAGCAGCCGACACGGCCTTCCTCACCCAGAAACGGGCCCTGCTCGTCCCAATCGTGGAAGATCAGTCCGAAGTTCCGATCGGTCTTGAGCACGTCGGCAACCATTTCTCTGTAGCGCTGCTCAAATACATGGAGCGGCATGACCGCACCCGGCAAGAGTACTACAGGGAGAGGAAAGAGAGGAAGACGGTAGCGGTTATCAGGCATCGAATGGAGGGTAAGCAACAAGGGTGAGGCGATGTGTAATTTGCAGCGAGATCTTATCCTTAAAGAATGATCGACAATGAAAAGCTGAAGCCAGAACCATGGGGTCTTCACCTACTTGGCCTAGGCCCTGTATTGGCAGTAATAAGTGGGAATGTAGTTGGTGGAGCATGGGTCCTGTCAGGGATTGTCTACATGCTTGTCATTGCCCCGATCCTCGATTTGGTCTTCGGGCGAGCGACTCAACCACGTCCTCCGCGAGACTCCGGAAGACCATTCGAGGCACTACTCTATGTACACGCAGCCCTTCAGTTCGCCGCAGTCAGCACGCTTCTGTACCGAGCTGGCCTCGATGCGGGTCATTGGACCATGTGGGGAGGTGCCCTCAGCACAGGTGTTAGTTCGGGTGTGTCCGGTATCATCGTCGCCCATGAACTGGGGCATCGCAAACCGCGATCACTAGGTTGGTGGATTGGTCGTATAAACTTGCTCACAGTCCTGTATTTGCATTTTACGACAGAACACAACCACACACACCATCGCCACGTTTCGACGACTATCGACCCCGCATCCGCTCGCCGCGGCGAGTCTCTCTGGGCCTTCGTAATCAGGACCATACCTAGCCAATTCCAAGACGCAGCCCGAGTACATACCAAAAGAGGGAAAACAGGCCTGCAAAACCCGGTGCACCGAGGGGCAGTCGTTCAGATAGTAGCGATCGCTGGAGTCTGGTCCGTGATGGGTATATCAGCAGCCTCAGCGTTCCTGGCCCAAGCCTTATTCGCGATTTTCCTGCTCGAATACATCAACTATATCCGCCACTATGGGCTGCACCGTGAAGTAGGAGAGCGACAGACCGAAATGCACTCTTGGCAGTCTGAGGAGCGATGGTCTCGCTGGACCCTGCTTGAGCTGACACGCCACCCAGCACATCACCTGAAGGCCAGCGTACCCTTCTGGGAACTCAGACCGTACCCTAATGCGCCAACCTTGCCGACGGGTTACTACGGCTGTTTTTGGCTCGCCGTGGTGCCCCCAATATGGCGTCGCATCGTGGATGGCCGTATTCCATCAGAGATTAGAAATTCCGCTGTGGATTGACCTCCGACCACACGGACCACACTCTGATTGTCCCATCACCATCAACGAATGGAATGAGGAAGGGAATGCGTATCCGCTCGATTCTACTGACCTCCGCGTTCGGGCTCTGCCTGATCGCCACTATTACACACTCGCTCCATGCGCAGACGGACGTGTCCGAACCGTTCAAGGTCGGCACCTTTGAGATCGAAGGAGCCCCAGCAGTCGGGATCGTCCTCCGCGACCAATACGTCGTGGCGCTGAACCGAGCAAACACTGCCTTGGAAAGGGACCCAGCGTTCCCGGCAATTCCAGAACCAGCAGATATGCTGGACTTGATCTCACGCTACGAGTATGGAATGAAGGCCCGCCTCTACGAAATCGTCAACCACGTTGTAGACAACGACATGGTTACAGGAACACGGCCCGATTATGTCTACGATCTTTCGGAGGTTGGGACACTCCCTCCAATTATGTACCCAGGAAAAATCCTGAACGCGGCCGTCAACTTCTACAGCCATGTTAACGAAGCCGGAACACCAGAGCAGCAAGCGGAGGCCCGGCGACAACGCAGTGAAAATCGAGGGGTACCATACCTATTCCTAAAACCAAGCCGTGGGGCCGTAATCGGTAACGGTCACGAGATCGTCATCCCGTGGGGGCGTGACCATATAGATTGGGAAGTCGAACTCGGAGCCGTAATCGGAAGAGCCGGCAAATACATCTCGGCTAACGATGCAGAAGCGCATGTCTTCGGCTACATGGTTACCATCGACGTGTCAGACCGAGGTGGGAGGCCTCCAGGAGGCAACCCGATGACGTCCGATTGGTTTGTCGGCAAGGGCCATGACACCTTTGCACCCCAAGGCCCTTGGATCGTACCAAAAGAGTTCTACGGAAACCCGATGGAGATTCTGCGACAAACCCTCTCCATAGGAACCGAACAGCTGCAGGAAGCAACCGCTGGTGACATGATCCACTCGCTCTGGGAGTTGATTGAATACGGTTCATCGATCATCACACTCTATCCCGGAGACGTCGTAAATAATGGCACCTCCGGCGGCACAAACGCCGGGTCAGATCGCGGCTACCTGCAACCCGGCGAAGTCGTTTCGGCAACAATCGACGGTATCGGAACACTCACGCTGCCAGCAATAGCTGAGGCAGAGCCACAGGGACTGTCAGGAGCACAGCTAACCCCAGTGTGCGATTACCGGAACTGCAACCGGGACTGATTTTAAGGGGGGGGTGACAATTAGCCCTCCTAAAACTATGAGAGAACGCTCACGTTGCTCGCGACGTGAGCGTTCTCTCATAGCGGGGGACAGCTTTCAGCTGGCTAGCGGTTTTCGAGAGGCTACTGGGCCCTAACTACCTGCGAAAGCGATAGCTCAGCTTTAGAAACAGTCCGTCTCGTACCGCTTGGACTTCGTCGAAACTGAAGGCAGAAGTGTCCCGGAACTGACGCGTGTATCCGAAGAACACCACCGTCCCCGGAGACGGTTCAAACCCTAAAAGGCCTTCTAAACGAAAATCGTGTCGGTCTGATCCGACACGAGCCGAACAACCCTCAACTGAGCACTGGTAGATCTGTTCGCCCGTCACGGGGTCGAGAAGTCCACCCCTCCGCTGGCTCGAGTATTCTCCAATGCCGCGAACATACATTGCTCTTGAGACCTGATAGCGAACTTGGAGCCTAGGGATCGTGGCCTGCGAGTACGTGGAACCATCGAGGCTCCTCACAATCGTCACGTGGCGCGCGCCGATCCCGGCTTGGATAGCACCGGTTGGATACAGTGTGAGCCCGAGGTCACCACTCCACTGCTCACCAACATCTAAAGGCAGACCCCTTGAGAAAATGGGGGTTTGATTCCATCCAGCCCCCATCGAAATACGAACACGCTCGAACGAGCTGATCCATGAGCGCAAGCTCACGCTGTGAAGTCCCGAATAAAGTTCACGGCCGCGGCTCACGGGTGCTACTGCATTCTCGGAAGAACCGGCGAATAAACCTGCGTATAGGACTGGATCTAAGTTGAAGCCTCGCCGACGAAAGTTCAGGAAGCCTCCAATGTTCCCCCGAAAAGAGGCGCTCAAGCCGCCCCCGAACTCCGTCTCTTGCGGGGCCCCTCCTGTCCAGAAATTTTCACGCAGCCAGGTAATGTCCGCCTGGAAAGAAGGTCCCCAACTTTCAACCAGGGATCCTCGTTTCCCACGGAAAGTGTAGCCCACTCTAGCATCCATCTGAGTAACACCGACACGACGGACGAACCCGCTACCTGCGCGAAATTCGTCAGACGAGTCCTCGAAGGACACGTTCATTGATAGGTGTCGGCTGGAGCGCCGCGCACTAATCGACAGCATCGAGCCCCACTTGGCTTCGGTACCTGCTGCGCCATCTGCACTCCCGGCCGCAAGCATTTGAATTGTATACCTTCCACCTAGAATGAACCTCGCATCCGCGCCAAAAACTCGATTGAAGTCCACTCCCGGCTCGGTGCGGTCTGTGTAGACCGCACCAATCGTAGAAGAACGACCTACATCTCCGCGCACTCGCATGAGATTGACTATCGGATTCGAAGCACCCGCATTCACATCATCAACAGCACCGAGGTACGCGACTTGGAGACCTCCAATTTTACCAGCGACCTTAGCCGCACCAACGGGATTTACGATGGATCGGGTGTACACAAGCTGTTTGGGCATCCGGAAGACGTCGGTGCCCTCCAAGAAAAATGGACGCTGCTCCGGGAGGAAAAGGGCGAAGCGCTCGTTGACGGCGATCTGGCCTGCATCAGCCTCGATCTGACTGAAGTCGGGATTGTATGTGCCGTCCAGCGTAAGGTTCGAGGTCAGGCCGTATGTGAGATTCATCCCCACTTCACCCTGACCAGCCTCGTGGATTAATCCGTTACCAGAAGGGTTCCGCTCGCCCGTACGCGACCCGACAACGGTCGGATTGATTTCCAGGAACAGGCCCGCATCAAGCTCATGTAAGCCTGTTATTAATCCGGCCTGTTCTAGCTTGTTCGCTCGTTCTTGAGTTATGGGAGCCCAAGAGGATTCATAGCCCGTTCTGCGAATCGTTCGCTGGATCTGAATTCCCCAGTCTTGTACCTCTGATTCTGGAAAACGAAGTGACTTAAGTGGGATCTTCATTTCCGCCGAGTAACCAGAAGCATCTACCCGCCCGCTGGACTCCCACAGAAAATCCGGACTCCAATCAATCGGATCGCCAAATCGTCCTCCCCCACCCTCGACCCAGAGTCCGTCGCCTTGAACGCCAAACGGATTTACCATGAATACGTAGGCGCGCCTCTTATCATTGAACGTGTCTAGGATTACGCGCACGTAGTCATCGGAACGTCTATAGCCGTCACGCTGGGTCAATGTGGCACGGACACCTCCACTCGAATCTTTCGCTCGAATCGCGAAGTAAAGAGCGTCATCCGTGACGAGCATCCGGACCGTTGTTTCTTCCGAGGCTGCTATACCCTCTACCGGCTCGTACTGGGAGAACCCAGTCAGGACGGCAGCCCCCGCCCACGCACTCTCATCCAATCGCCCATCTATCGCAATGCCCGGGCCGCCCGACTTGCGAGCCGGCACAACCAGCTCCCGGGCCGACCCGTTGTATTCTGTGGCTTCGACCACCCCTGAAGGGTACGCCGGATCGGAAAAAGCCACCTCTGGATCCAAGTCACCCAGCCCAGAACTGATCTGAACGGCTAGAGCAAGAATGAGTGGTGATGTGTTCATGGCCGGCCCGTTTGTACAACTTTTGTTTTAGTTTTTATTGAACATGAGTATAGCCGCGTTTAGTCATAGGGCAAGAGTCTTATGGACGCAGTGACACTGAACGCCAACAACGGTACCTTGGCTCGGCTGTTCCAAACGGATCATTACTAGAGTCCCAATGAGAGAAGCATTCGAAATCGGAAGTGACAGCATCCTGGCCGGCACGATTGGCACTTCCGCATTGCCAGTGGGAGTAGAGGCCGATGGCCGACCCAAGCGAATCCCACTCTTGGTATGCCATGGCTCAAGCGATGGGCCGAGGCTTTGGATCAATGGCGCAACGCACGGCGACGAGCCAGAAGGTGCCTTCTCGATCTTTAAACTGTTCGATCAACTAGACCCGGATCAGGTCTCAGGAACAGTGATCGGTGTGCCCGCTATGAACGTGCCTGCTTTTGAAGCTGGGAAGCGAGGAGATCCACTAGACTCGTTTACCTATGACATGAACCGGATGTATCCGGGACGCGCGGACGGATACCCGACTGAGAGAGCCGCTTGGGCTCACTGGATGGGGATGAAGGACAGTTGTGACCTACAAATAGCCGTGCACTCGGGTGGCGAGCACAGCTATCTCGCTCACATGATCTTCGCAGCGGACAACCCCCAGAGTCTTGAACTCGCCGCCGCTATGGGAAAGCCATGGGACCTAGTCTTCAAATCTGGGGTCGGCGGCGCGAACCCTTCGTCAAAAATGGCAGAAATCGGCAAAGCGGGTGTGACCGTAGAACTAGGTGGGAATTGCCGGACCCTGACGAACGATTTTCACACCATTGCGGACGACCTAGCCGCAGGGTACCTGAACGTGATGCGTCACTATAATATGGCGCCAGGCGAAGCAGCCTACGCCCCAGAATGGCGCATGGGCTACCAAGAAGCCTTGCTTGCACCTGCATCCGGAATGTGGGTAGGCGACCGCGAGCTGGTCTTCGAGAAACTTATGCCCGCTGGGACACCACTAGGCAGGATCTATGACCTGTACGGCAAGATCACTGCTGAAGTTCTCGCGCCAGAAGAGGGCTTAGTATTCGGACTGCGTTCGCGTCCTTCTGTACTGGAGGGCGAATGGTGCTGCTTTTACGGCATCATTGACGAGGTGCGGACGGACCTACTCCCCTAGCCCTGGTAGAAAAGCTCTAGCAAGGCGCGCTCGCTGCTGGAGCTAGCTGCTGCGTTAAGAAGTAGGACTCATTTCGATCACGGGAGGCTCGGCCGGTTAATCGGGACCCGCTCAACTAGGCGCCCTCGCCCCCGCTCTGCGGAAAGATCTCCCTCATCAATGATCACCTGACCACGAGATATCGTCCACGTCGGAAATCCATTCAGCTTCATACCATCGTAGGGACTGTAGTCGATATCGGAGTGAAGCACGGCAGCACTTACCGTCAACTCCCGGTCTGGATCAACCACGATCAAATCTCCATCAGCTCCCGGTTCTATCCTTCCTTTCTTAGTCAAGCCGAAGATCCGAGCAGGCGCAGTAGACGTAAGCTCCACAAAACGCTCACGCGTCAGCCGACCCCGAACAACGCCCTCAGTGAAGACAATCGGAAGGCGTGTCTCGACCCCAGGCAATCCATTAGGAATCTGCGTAAAGTTGTCGCAACCACCGGTCTTCTGACCCTCGAACCGGAACGGGGCATGATCGGACGAAACTTGCTGAATAGAGCCCATCCCAAGCGCTTCCCAGAGAGCATCGACATGACTGTGATCACGCATCGGCGGACTACAGACGAACTTAGCCACTTCACACCCTGCCCCAGGGTCGTATACGGAAGAATCAAGCACTAGATACTGCGGACACGTCTCTGCCCACACAGACACACCACGCGCTCGAGCTTCGGCAACATGTCTGGCGGCACCCGAAGAGGTCACATGTGCAATGCAGATCGACGCACCCGCGAGTTCGGCTAGCATAATCGCTCGGTTAGTCGCCTCTGCCTCTACCTCCGGGGGCCGGCTGGTAGCATGGTATGCTGGGCCTGTCTTGCCCTCCGCGAGGTGTCTCTCAATCAAATGAGTTACAGCACAGTCGTTTTCACAATGTGCGTATATGAGTCCGCCGTGCTCCGCAGTTACTTCCAAAAGACGAATCAGGTCGTCGTCACCGATTTTCTTGTCTCCATAGGTCATGTAGATCTTGAAGGACGGGAAACCTGAATTGATTAGCCCCTCCATCTCACTTAAGACACTCTCGGTAACGTCAGTCACGATGAGATGGAATCCATAGTCGATGACGGCATCGGGTGCGATCACGGCAAGCCGCTGGCGACGGGCTTCCCCTAGGGTTCCGCCTTGCTCCTGCAAGCCAAAGTCGACGATCGTTGTCACACCGCCGAAAGCGCCAGCTACCGTACCTGTGTAAAAGTCGTCAGCGGTAGTAACACCGAGTCGGCCAATCGGGTGAGCGAGATGCGTGTGAGTGTCTATCCCCCCTGGCATTACCCAGTGTCCGGTTGCATCAATAACTCGGTCGACACCTTCGGCCGCCCCGTGCAGACCGGGCGCCACAGCCTCTATACTTCCATTTCGCACGAGCACATCCGAATGAGAACTTCCCGTCGCTGTCACCACAGTGCCGCTATGGATTAGCAGGCTTCCCTTGTCATTCACCTTAGAACCACGCTTCATAAATATGAGCCGACGGCGGCCATAGTAGACCCAAGCCCCCAGACTTCAAGGGGTCACATCATGAATATTGATCGTAAACAATTCACGAAGATTGCAGGCGCAGGTGCCGCCGCGATGGCGGTCGCTTGGCAGCAAGCTTGTGTTCAAGTAGCCAATTCAGGGGAAGTCTCGACGGAAACAGTCCGTATGTTGTTAAACGTCCAAGGCCAAGGGGGATTCTATGAGGAGCCCGAAGAACTTGAGCGTCTTAGGCGAGCGGTAACCAGCAGCGTTCGGATTTCGCAACAGTTGAGATCCTACCCCCTAGATGGTGATGAACAGCCACTCACCATCTTCCGGAGGGGCTGATGCAGTCCACTCCAATCCATTTCATGACGGTCAGAGAGCAGGCCGAACTCCTAGCATCAGAGCAAATCACATCGGTCGAGCTCACCCGCATCTTCCTCGACCGAGCCGAAGCGCTCGACCCGCCACCCTTCTCGCTTCCAAGCGAACCTCGACCAGATCATGATGGCATGCTCGCCACCATGGTAACAATCGCCCACGATCACGCCCTCGAGGCCGCGCAGAGAGCCGATGAAGAACTGCGCGCAGGTCGCCGGCGCAGCATCCTTCATGGAATCCCATACGGAGTGAAAGATCTACTCGACACCGACGGTATCCGCACAACCTGGGGCTCGGGCATCTTCGCAGACCGGGTACCAACACGAAATGCCGCCGTAATAGAGCGTCTTGCCGACGCTGGCGCAGTTCTCATGGCTAAGATGTCACTTGGAGAGTTCGCAGGAGGAAATACGAGTTCAGCGCTCAACCCGTGGAAGCTAGACCGCAGTAGCTTTGGGTCTTCTAGTGGGACGGTGTCGGCCTCGGTAGCTGGCCTGATCGGTTTCGGGATCGGAACCGAAACCGGGGGCTCAATCGTATTTCCAGCGTCCTCCGTGGGCGCGTCTGGCTTACGCCCGACCTTCAGCCGAGTGAGTCGTTACGGATGCATGCCGCTGTCGTGGAGCCTCGACAAGATCGGACCTGTCGGACGTTCAGCCGAAGACTGCGGGTATATCCTTGAACAGATCGTCGGATTCGACCCGCGAGATAACTCTTCAACAGATCGTCCCTTCAGCTTTCGCGCCGACCCCGGCTCTATGCGTGGCCGACGACTCGGCGTGCATCGGCGGGAGTTCCTGTTAAGCCAGTCTGATCACAACCGCCAAGTATTTCAGACAGCTTTGGATGTATGGGGATCTATGGGCGTTATAATCGAAGACATTGACTTACCGACTTACCCGACCGGGGCCTTGTTCACCACCATCGTCACCGTCGAGAGTGGTACGATTTTCGAACCGCTTTTCGCCGACGGGCGGGCGGGCGGCATGTTTTCCTTTAATGAAGATCGCGCCGCAGGATGGATGGCGGGCCGGATGATGCCCGCTTCGGACTACCTGACCGCCCAACGTATTCGAAGTCAGCTAACTCGAGAGGCCGACGACATTCTGTCTAGGTACGATGCCGTTATCGCACCCACGTGGCCAAATGGAGCGGGTATGCGAGAAGTGAGCGACGGGTGGCCGATCCCGGCTCGACATGAGTGGGAACCACCTGAGGAATTTGATATTAACACGCCTCGGTTGAATTACATCGCCAACCTTGTCGGTCACCCAGGACTGAACATCCCCTGTGGCTTCGATCTCGACGGAATGCCTCTATGTCTGCAAATCGTCGCATCGCCCTTTGAGGACCAAACCGCTCTCGACTTCGGAATTGCATTTCAGGAAGAGACAGACTGGCACTTAAGAAGGCCCGAATACCCTTGGCGACCCTAGAGAAAACCTAGAGCTAAATCCTAAGGACTAAACTCCGCCTCTTCGACAACTCCCGTTCGATCTCCGTGCACGAACGACACGTAATGCTCAGCTAAATCGCGTGCCCAGATACCTGGCATTGGCTCTAGGCCTACCTCTTGTCGTGATTCTGCAACCCATCCTGGGCTTACCACGTTTACCCTGTATCGACCCTGAAGATCAAGAGCTGCTGCTCTAACAAAAGCTTCGATCCCGCCACCTACCATAGCGACAGCCGCAGCACCTGCGGTCGGCCGAACACTCAGAGTTCCACTTGTCAGCGTAAAGGAACCACCCGGCAGAACCGTATCGAGACCAAAACGCACCAAGTTTACCTGCCCCATAAGCTTGTTCTCAAAACTCATTCGATAGGCTTCGTCGTCGAGATCTTCCATCGAGCCGAACTGGGCCACACCAGCTGCGCACACTATCGCATCAACAGGCCCTACAGCATCAATCAGCGCCCGCACCGCTCGTGGTTCCCGCAAATCAACCCTGTGATCACCTGACGAGAACCCAGCCGCAATCACGGAGTCCCCGGCTGACTCAAGCGCGTTACCAATCGCAGACCCTACAGTTCCGGTCGCACCCACTAGGAGCACCCTCACCTATGAAGCCAAGCTTGCGAGACTGGTTGAGGCTATCCCTAGCTGACCCTCACGGGATAACCCGATTAACTCAGGGCTTCGCACCAAAAAGATCCGGTCAATTGTTTCCCGTACCACCAACTACACTCGCTCTATAATCGAGAGGCGGATCCCGGTCCCCGAGCAGTGGCTCATAGACGTAGTCCGGACCCCTGCGACGATCAAATTCTTCATGCGCCGCATCGATCAGCTCTGGGGTGGTAAACAGGTCATACATGGTAAACGCTAGGGTCTTAGCGGCGTTGATCATGCCCTTATTCCCAATACTCATACCGCCAGCAGCAACAGCCTGCCATGAATGTGCCGATGTTCCAGGGACCCACGTCGCCGTCCCTAGGCCAGCAGTCGGCACCACCCAAGAAACGTCACCAACGTCGGTCGACCCTCCCTGTCCCACTTCAATCACCTCGAAAGGCTCTATCATCTGAGCTCGCTCCAGAGGCGGAGCAGCGCCAAAGAAGGTGCGATGTATCGCCTCAGCGAACGCGAGCTCTTCAGCGTTATACTCGACGCCCCCGACATCGTTGAGGTTATCAAACATTGCACGCGCCAAAGCTTCGTTTGGTAGCACGTTATAAATCCCGTGAATCACCTCATGCTCCATTCGGGTTTCAGTCCCCATGGCTGCAGCCTCTGCCATCTGAGTCACCCAGTCGAACATCCGCCGTGACTCTTCAGGGTCGGGATGCCGAACATAGATGTATGACTCAGCGAAACTGGGAACCACATTGGGAGCGGACCCCCCCGACGTTACTACATAGTGAATGCGGGCAGCGGGGGTGACATGCTCTCGCATGAGATTGATCATGTAGTGGAATGCCTCCACGCCATCCAGCGCTGAGCGCCCCCTCCACGGAGCTCCAGCAGCGTGCGATGACCGGCCGTAAAACCGAAATTTGCCAGACTTGTTCGCAAGTGAAGATGAAGCGCTGGCGCTATTAACTGAACTAGCATGCCAATGCAGCATGACATCCACATCGTCCATCAGCCCCTCACGCACTAAGTACACCTTTCCGGCCCCACCTTCCTCGGCGGGTGTGCCATAAACGCGAATTGTTCCAGGTGTCCCTGACTCATTTAGCCAATCCCGCACAGCGAGAGCTGCGGCTACTGAGCCGGTCCCGAACAAGTGATGTCCACAAGCGTGACCGGCGATCTTACCTGGTATAGGATCAGGCGACGAGGACCGGCTCTGATTAATCCCGGGCAACGCGTCATATTCCCCCATAATCCCAATGATCGGACCTCCACCGCCATATGTCGCCACAAATGCCGTCGGCATTCCGGCCACACCCGATGCGACCTCAAAACCAGCATCGCGCAACACGCCCTGAAGGGTTTCAGAGGACTCGGTTTCCATGTATCCGACCTCAGCGAGGTCCCAAATGTGCTGGGCTGTCGCCGCATACTGGTCAGCGTTGGCATCGATGAAGGCTGCTAGCTGCTCCTTCACACCTTGAGCCTGAGCGTACTGCGGGAGTAGGCCAATACACAAAACAGCAGCGGCGATCTTCTTCACTTCGAGAACTCCTGATTTAGCAGTTTCGCGGGGGCGAACACGGTAGTTTCAACAGCGAAACCATACAAGGTTTCATTCACAACACTTTCTGCGTCGTTCAGACTCAAGCCAATCTACCTCTCCCCGTACTAGGCAGTATCGCTCTACATTGGTCTCCACAAGTCTACTAACCGAAATCGACCTAGTACCATGAAGCCATCCCCCTCCTCCGCCTTCTTGCTGTCCCTGCTTATGGGCATAGCCAGTGCGTCTTTGACAGCTCAGTCTCCCCAGGACTACGACCGTCAGATAGAGCAACTAATGAACCACCCTGCAGTCCGTACCGCGCTCGACCACATTGTCGAAACGGACGAGCAGACAATGGATGATCTCGTGACACTGACGCAGATCCCGGCCCCCCCTTTCATGGAGGAAGAAAGAGCCGCGGCCTTCCTTAAGACGATGATCGAGTTGGGTGTGGACAGCGCGTGGACAGATGAGGTCGGTAATGTGATCGGCCTACGGCGTGGGTCAGGTACGGGCGAGGTTTTGGCAGTCGCCGGACATTTAGACACCGTCTTTCCACCTGAGACAGACGTTACCGTTCGAGTAAGTGGTGATACGATATTCGCCCCCGGGATCTCAGACGACACTCGCGGCCTAGCCACCGTGCTAGCTGTACTCAGAGCGATGAATGAGGCCAATATCCGCACTGAGGCCGACATTCTATTTATCGGGAACGTGGGCGAAGAGGGATTGGGTGACCTGCGAGGTGTAAAGCATTTATTCAGGGAGGGTGGCCCCAGGATCGACCACTTCATTTCCGTGGACGGGACGAGTCCTAACGGTATAACCCACATGGGCCTGGGCTCTCACCGATACCGAGTGACGTTCAAGGGCCCGGGAGGGCACTCATGGGGAGCGTTCGGCTTGGCGAATCCAGCCCACGCAATGGGCCGGGCGATACGTTACTTCCAAGATGGAGCGGCTCCATACACCGCTAATGCACCATACCGGACTAGCTATAACGTAGGACGAATGGGGGGTGGCACATCCGTCAACTCAGTCCCATTCGAATCGTGGATGGAAATCGACATGCGCTCGGAAGGAGACGAGACGCTTGAGGCCGTCGATGCCATCCTCCAAGGCGCAGTGCAGCGAGCTCTTGCAGAGGAGAACTCTCTACGCACGCGAGGAGAACCACTTACAGTCGATGTCGATATGATAGGAGATCGACCGTCAGGGGAGGTAGCATTAGATCATCCATTCGTGGAGCAAGCGACGGCCGTAACTAACGCACTCGGGCTGTTCCCGGGCTATGGGCGATCGTCGACCGACTCCAATATCCCGATCTCGCTCGGCATTCCCGCTGTCACGATCGGTGGTGGTGGCCAAGGATTCGGTGGGCACTCACTAGACGAGTGGTTCCGAAACGAAGACGGAGCGCTCGGTGTGCAGCGAGTCATGCTCATTGTACTCGCTCAGGTAGGACTGGCACAGATGAGTTAAGCCAAGATTCGCGGGAAAGCTCATGCGCCCAAGCTAAGCGGTCTCGGGCCAAAGTGATGAGTCACTCTAATCATCGTTCTACACCGAAAACATTTAAGGACATTGCCATGTTTGAGATCCTATCTCGAAGAGGACTTCTTCGCGGTGCCGCCGGTGCTTCGTTAGCCTCTCTCGTACCAAGTGCCGCGCAAGCTCAGCAAGGCAGAACTGAGGCGCCCTGGCAAGTAAGTCCAGAGGCAAGACTCAGGGAACTGGGAATCGAGCTTCACACACCTCCTCCCCCAGTAGCCACATACGTCGGCACTCATATCGTTGGAAGCATGCTATATGTAGCCGGGCACACGCCCCGGATGCCCGACGCGTCTCCCGGACATCAAGGAATCGTGGGCAAAGACCTCACGATCGAAGAGGGTAGAGCAGCGGCACGTCAATGCGGCATCAACATACTGGCCACCATGAGAGCAAGGATCGGGAGCCTTGATCGTGTCGCGAGACTCGTCCGTACATTCGGCATGGTGAATGCGGTCCCCGGATTCGCGCAGCAACCCGAAGTCATAAATGGCTTCAGTGACCTGATGGTCGACATCTTCGGGGAAGAGGCTGGCACAGGAACCCGCGCCGCCGTCGGCATGGGATCCCTGCCAGGTAACATGGCGGCAGAGGTCGAGACTTTCTGGGAACTTAGAGACTGACAACCACATAGACCTAGCTACTCTCAGGTCCCAGATTCTTCTACCGGATCCCTGGAGGGCGAAGCTCATTCCATCTACCGATGAAGCCAATGGCTGCAGCGACCATTGAGGTCGCCTCAATCCTCCCCCTCTGAGCTGTTGCCTCTCTTGGGTGACGAACGCCCCAAACTCCATCTGAAGTCATTTCGATAGCTGAGGTTCCTTTCCCTGTGACCTCGTCTTTTAACCCTTCAGCCAAAAAGAGCGTGAGGGCAGTCGGGTCACCTGCCAGCACTTCTGGAACCATTGCTTCTAGATGAGGCAGGAGGAATAACTCTGGTTGTTCCGCTGCCTCTAGATCCACGAGTTCCGGGGTTAAGTACATCGACATAGATGTCTCAGCAGTCCCGCCATGTCGGTCCAAGACTGGAGGACCCGGGTCTGTCGGGCGTTCGATACCCGGCAGGAACGGGCCAAGGACAGAACGAAGGTCAACGGCGATACCTGCCGTTTCTTGATTAATACGATCCACTATGAACCGAGTTGTTGCTGTATTGCCGCCGTGAGCGTTCAGCATCAAGAACCTTTTAAACCCATGATGGATCAAGCTCTTCACTGACTCGACATAAACCTCTTGAATCAACGTTGAGGGAAGCGTCACCGTTCCCTCAAAACCCATGTGATAGGGAGACTGTCCTGGGAAAAGGATGGGTGCCACAAGCACATCCTCCTCTTGGGAAATGAGCTTCGCGAGCTCAAGTCCATTTAGATAGTCTGTGCCTATTGGAAGGTGATGCCCGTGCTGCTCAAGAGCAGCTACTGGTATGATCACCATGTCGGACCGGGTCAGAAAATCCTGAACCTCCGGACGGGTCATATGTGGGAGATAGTTCTTAACCTTTTCGATACTTGGCAGAGGACTTTCAGCGGGCAGAAGCTCCTGAGCATGCACCGAGCGCCACGGAAAAAGCAGAGCCGAAGCAGCAGCTATTAAACAGAAGTCTCGACACTTCATGGCTGATCAGTCCCTAGCATTCTGGCTGAAATCCCTGGTCGGTCGATCTTTTCGCCATGCAAATACACGTCAATAATTCCTCTAGTGTTTGTGATGTCATCTAGTGGGTTGGCCTGAAGCACTATGAAATCAGCACTTTTACCCTGCGCAATCAGCCCCGTCTCATCGAGCCCCATAACCGCCGCCGCCGAGCTGGTCGCTGCAACCAAAACATCAGAAGGGCTGAGTCCGGCCCGGACCATGTCTTCAAGTTCCTGGTGCGCAGTCCATGAATTGCCCCCGTCGGTACCGAAGGCAACTCGGATCCCCTCTTGGTGCAAGCGCACAAGATTCCGCGCCTGAATCCCAAACGCTTCCGAAGCTTGGTCACTGAACGACGTCGGAGTCGATTCCATCTGAGCAATCCGCTCCGCGGACACAGTCCCGGCAGTCCATGACATGTCTCCTGCGGGGAGGCCCGGCCCAGGCAAGTTCGGAATTAATACAACCTCCGGACGTGCCCTCCACATCTCAATCACCTCATCATCGACATCTACATCCCGGATCCCGTGAGCGAAAACATCTACGCCTGCTTCAAGGAGTCCTTTTGCGTCTTCTAGCCTAAATACATGAGCTGTGACTGGGATACCATGAGCGTGTGCCTCATCAATGATCGCGCTGTACAGTGCAGGAGACAGCCGCTGGTATTGTCCCGCGCGACTATCCACCCAGATCTTCACAATGTCGACCTCCTGCGCCGCTAGCTCCTGCACGGCCGCGCGGGCCTCTTCCTCGCTTGTGACCCAGTGAGGCACTTCGCTACGTCCTGGCTCAGGGGCCGTAATTCCTCGACCTGCCGATAGAGAACGAGCTCCGTCCTGGATAAGCTCTGCCCGCATCTCAAGTCCAGTTGCGCCCTCATCAAGTCCAAAACTGAACGTCGCACCTGTCCCATAATAGGCGGCCTGCTGAAGCTCACGTATGCGAGCTTCTCGCTCAGAAGGAAGATGAAAGTGCGCGTTGTTGAGCGTTGGCATCACCGTCTTCCCCGAGAGGTCAACCTTAGACCCTACCGCTGAGCCATCTATATCTGACGAAGGTCCAACCTCTACGAAGGTACCGTTCTTCACGATCAGGGTCGCTTCTTCTATCACGGTGCCGTCACCTGTGATCACGCGGACACCTTGATAAGCGACTGCGTCTGACATATCAGATCCGCCACACGCCGTGGCTATCATCAGCATCAGAAACAGAGACGAAGCCCGAAAAAAGAGGGAACCGAAACGGTACTTTGAGCAGTTCATGGCAGAGTCACTCTTGTGGATAAGGATACATCAGTGCTACTGCACAGACTTCCGACCAGCAAGTGCCCACACTACCTGTATTCCATCAAAGCCCTAGAATATGCCTACCGTTACAGCGGACGACTCTCCTTCGAGTGGCAACATGATCATACCAATTCTCTCGACCCCTGCTCGGTCGGTCGCCCTGACCGGACTAGCTGCACTGGCACTGGCGAACACACTTGTCGCCCAAACGGTTCTGCATCCTGAACCACACCTCCAGTCCAAGTTCCATGACTTTCGAGTAGTCGAAGTAGCCGACGGGCTAATCAATCCTCACTCACTCGCGTTCACACCGGACGGCGACTTACTCGTGACCGAACGCCCCGGACGGCTTCGGGTCATCCGAGATGAGGTTCTACTGACCGACTCGGTTCAGGGGCTTCCGGATATTATCGCGTTAGGAAGAGGGGCTCGTGCGATGAATGGTCTTGAGCAGGCCGGACTCCGCGATGTAAGACTACACCCTGAATTCGAACATAATCGCCTCTTATACCTCAGCTATGTCAAGCCGGGTCCAGACTCACTCGGAACCCTAGCGGTTGCGCGAGGACGCTATGAGGACGGCCGGCTATACGATCTTGAGGAGATCTTCCATGCTAAGGCGAGCGGGAACGGAAGTGAGCGCAGTTCAATGTGGGGTGGTCGTATCGCGCTGGACAAAAAAGGCTACATATACGTCACGCTCGGAGATCGGCAGTGGCCATCGTCAGGCGACCTATGGGCCCATCCAGCACAGAGCCTAACCAGTCACAATGGCACGACGATCCGTCTTCATCTAGACGGTCGCGTCCCCACCGATAACCCTCTAGTAGGCCGAGAGAATGCGCTTCCAGAAATCTGGACATGGGGGCACCGCAATGCCCAAGGCATAGCTATTCATCCGGAAACAGGGGATGTCTGGTCTAACGAACATGGTCCCCAAGGTGGTGATGAGGTCAACCTACTCCGAAGTGGCTCAAACTACGGTTGGCCCGTCGTAGGCTATGGTGTGAACTACCGAACGGGTCTAGCGATCCATCACGGGACACAGCAAGACGGCATGGATGATCCAGCTCATGTCTGGGTGCCATCCATAGGAGTGAGCGGAATGATCTTCTACACGGGAGATGCTTTCCCGGAGTGGAAGGGTGACATGTTTGTCGGTGGAATGAGCGGCGAGCGTCTTGTCCGCTTGCGAATGGACGGACAAGAAGTCGTAAGCGAGGAGGTTATTCTCCAGGACATGGGTCGGATCCGCGAGGTCCAGCAAGGAATAGACGGCCTCATCTATCTAGCGATCGACGGCGGAACTCGATGGGAAGATGGGCCTCCAACCCAGATTCTTCGTCTTGAGCCAGCAGGAATGCGATAGGACCCAAGCATCAATCTTGGTGCCTTAGGGTTGAAGGGCTAGAAAACTATCCTTCGCCCGACAATCGGCACTCCGGGACGGGCGCCGTCGACGTTTTCTCCTTCTCGCACAACGAACGATCCATTCACCAACACGTACTCCACACCGATTGAATACGACAGGTCATCCTCAAACGTCGCCGTATCTATAATGCGTGATGGGTCAAAGATGGTTATATCGGCGTCACTCCCAACCTGGATCCTCCCTTTTCGTGTCATCTGCGGTGAAATCGACTCTAGCCGTTGAGCTGGCATGAGAGTCATCTTCCGGAGCCCCTCCATCAGGGAAAGGGTGCCCTCATCTCTGACGTATCGGCCTAAAAATCTAGAGAAGGTGCCAGCACCACGTGGATGCGCTCCTAGGGCATAAGGCATCCCGTCCGAGGCCACCATAGTGTGAGAGGCCTTGAGACCCATTTCAATCCAGTCCGGCTTCATCATATGAATGATGACTGTCCCACCCTCTTCCCTGTAGGATCGGAAGGTTTCTTCAGTAAGCCGCTCCCCCGTATCCTGCCACTGAAGGTCCCCATAGTCGATTCTCAAGTGCTCCTGCCATCCCTCATCAAAGATGGCCGACTCTAACGAAGTTGAGGCCGCAGTGTATGGATAAACTTCTGTTGTCACGTCGACCCCAGATTCCTGGGCGCCCCGTATCAGGTCAAGATTGGTTCCGATCTCCCAGAGGCTAGAGCTGTTGAGGTGGACGATGTGCAGAGGCGCACCCGTCGAGGCGGCATTGGCTACGACTTCTTGAATCGCATCAATGCCCATCGACCGAACGTGGGTATAAATGGTGAACTGCTCTCGCCCTGCGTATTCGAAGACTCTATAAATCTCGTCCCTGCTGGCACCCGGGTAGTACTGATGCGCCATCCCAATACCTAACGCGCCCGCGTCCATGCCATCCTTTACGCGCTTAAACAATTGTGGATAGAGGGCTCTATCGAGCTCGTCATAGTTGCCCTGAGAGAAAACTCGCCCGAGCTCCCTTAACTGAGCGCCGGTCGGCTCCGAGTCTACGCTCGCCAAAGTTTCCCGGACTTCCTCGGCATACTCAGGCATCACTGCCGTCCTAGCAGCACCGTGACCGATCGTTGCCCCAAAATTTAGGATCGCGTCACCCTCGCGCTCATTGAGGAAAAGTCTGAGATCGGAGACGCCTGACTCTAACTCAAGGGCTGTCGTGACACCGTCTCGTGCCTGGAAACGATTAGCATCGTTCGACTGTCCGTGAGCGTGCAAATCGATAAAGCCTGGAGATACCACAAGACCGGTCGCATCTATAACGGTCTCTCCTTCGAGCTCATTCTCAGAGATGGCTACTATCGTTTGACCATTGATACCAACATTCCGGACTGCATCGAGGCCGGTCTCAGGATCCATCACTCGGCCGCTACGGATGACCACGTCATAAGATTCCTGAGCTTCCAATAGCTCAGGAATGGGACCTAGAGCCACGATGGCCAGAGCCATAGCGGCGAGTCGATTGGCATTGTCTAGCATGCTGATCTCCTATGGAGTATTGGATCCTAGGCCGAGAAGGTCTCGCACTGAGCTCTCGAGACTGGTCAAGCCAGAGGCGAGACCCAATTCTAAAGCTTCCTCAGCCGACTCGCCGTCAACCCAGTGTGCCTTCAAGGCCAGCATCGCACCAACCCGATTGCTACTGGCGCAGTATAGCATCGCGGTTTTTTCGCCGACCTCGTCCATGATCGCAGCGAATGCTTGGACGTTATCGCGGGTCAATGATCCTGAACCCGAAATCGGAAGACGGTCGAACTGAACTCCTTCACCGGCCATCAGCTCCTCCTCCCATCCAGCACCATCCTCTGTCGTCGGGCGAAGGGATACGAAGTGCTCTATACCCGCAGATTGAAGACTCAGAAGCTGCTCCGGCATCGGCTGTCCAGAAGTAACCAGTCTGTCCATTGGCATACGCGCGTTGCGCACGCCCATTTCTGCAACGACCGAAAGCAGAGTGTCCGGGACACTCGCCATCACCGCTTCGGCCGGAGGAGAAGGATCATCGGCACACGCCAAGAATGCAAAAAGTGTCATTAGGAGTGCTAGGTGGAGATTCCTGTTTTTCATACACTTCCGATACCGGTTAATGGTTAGAAGCAGAACATAACTGATGACCCCAAACACGGACCACGGCCGCGAATAGCGCGTACTATAGCTTTACCGAGGCCAAGTGCTTATCCCGCGGAACCATCTCAACCGAGACCCTTATCGTGCAACGAGCAATCCCCACACTCGCAGCTTCACTCATCATCATAGCAGGGCACGTGCCACTGGCCGGGCAAGAACCGCTCTGCGAGGGCGCAGAGCGGTTCTTGCAAGAGACCATGTTCATGATTGCTCTCAGCGAATCGGACACGATCGACGACTGGCGAACTCAGGCAAAGGTTCCAGGGTGCCGAGTCACAGCTGCTGGCTCATCCAGTCTGCCCTCAGCCGAGGTTGCAAGGGGTTTCTACCAGATTATCGCCGAAAGTGGCTGGTCCCGAACTCCGGATCCGCGCGACGCTCCGAATGAAGCATCGCTGCGTTTTCGTCGGGACAGCGTGGACTGTTTATTCAACTATTACGACTCCAGTATGTCGCTGGGCACAGACGCAGAGATGATGGTCAGCGACGCTATCTATGTAGAGGAGGGTGAAAGTCTTTACAACTTCCTTGTACTATGCATGCCCGCCGCTCCGGCAGCGCCAAGAGGCTAGTACTCCGTCCCTAATCGACTACCGGATACATCTCAAAGTTCTGAGCGTCGAGATATTGAAGCCTAGCTGGGATTGCAGTCTCGATTATCGCTCGCAGGAAATCGGTGATCCCGTCACCGGCCCACCGGACAGCGAGCCACGCTCCAAAACTCTCCGCTAAGTCGTCAGTGCCGGGAGAGACATCAGCAACGCTGGAAATAAAACGGAGGTCACTTGCCTGAGCTGCTTTCCAGCCCGGAGAAGAACTGTGTTCCGCATCGAGGGATATGTGCACCGTCTCGTGCGCCATCACCTCTTCCAGGAACCCCTGTATACGGTGAGCCTCGCCCTGATCCGCATGCACAACTAATTCCCGGTTCAAGCCGACGATACTCTGAATGCCACCGTGAACCGATAGTGTCTCGACACCCTCCCTGAGCACCTGAGGTAGTACACCAAAACGCTCCGCATATAGATCTGCCAGATCTGCCGCGGAAAGACTGTCGAACTCGGCGTTGACCCGAATCTCAAGAACCAGAGAAGGACTGAAATTCGCCTCAAAGAGCCATGTATCGTAAGTGGCCTCAGCTTCTATACGCCCGTCATACATGACCCGGGAACCTGCCCCGAGCGGCATCACACCTGTTAGAGCATTTGGACCCTGCACCGTTAGGACGTCCGGATCTATAAAGGCTGTACCATTCAGGGGTGGTGGCGCAGGCCCTACGGGTTCGATGATCGGTTCCTCACTGCACGCGGAAACGAGAACAGCTGCGCTCAGGCAGGCGGTTAGCACACAGGGCTGCTTCATTTTAGTAACGTGTCCAAGTCCAGTCCGGGTTCACCATGCTCAGCTCGTTACTCAAGCTAGGCGCGATGTGATCTGATCAGAATCTATACTGCCTTCGACTAGCGCGTCTCATGGTACGTTACAGACAGGCATTGGTTTCGCTAGCAACCAAACCGGCGCACGATGCAACAGCCCGGAGCCGCTTTCGCGACTCCGGGCTCATAATCGGGACGGCCGGATTCGAACCGGCGACCCCTGCAACCCCATTGCAGTGCGCTACCGGGCTGCGCCACGTCCCGAGGACCGAGATAATAAAGACTTCCTGGGGGGTCGGGAAGCGATAAGGCGCTCCTAGGTTGAAAAGGAGGCATCACACCCCATCACACTTCGACCGATCCGGCTTGCTAAATCCGCCGTACTCAGTATGAAAGGCAAGCAAGTGCTCACTCAATAACTAACGAAGTTGTCACACAACACCTATGCCAAATGGGTGTGAACTGGGTTGACCTTTTCTCAAAGGCTCAACTAAATTCTGCGTCCTGTTGCGGGGTGGAGCAGTCTGGTAGCTCGTCGGGCTCATAACCCGAAGGTCGCAGGTTCGAATCCTGCCCCCGCTATAGCTTTTGAAACGCCGCCGAATGGCGGCGTTTCCCACGTGTGGGACCTGAGGGAGGTGCGGATGCAGATATCTGTTCTCTGGAAAGAAACCCAGACGTGGAGCCCGCGAACGTGGGCGGGAGTAGGGAGGCGTCAGTAAATCTGCCTCTCGAGACGCTCCCCGCTCGTGCCGCTATAGGCTCGGGCGGGTTTTTCGTCTCGGCCAGGTAGCTCAGTTGGTAGAGCACATGACTGAAAATCATGGTGTCGGCGGTTCGATTCCGCCCCTGGCCATGATAACCGCCACTAGGCGGATGTAGTTAGAGTAGGAGGAAGGCACCAGAGGTCCGTAGCTCAATTGGTAGAGCACCGGTCTCCAAAACCGGGGGTTGGGGGTTCGAGTCCCTCCGGGCCTGTAGGGAAAAGGTGAGAGCCCCGGTCGTCTAATGGTTAGGACACCAGGTTTTCAACCTGGCAATCGGAGTTCGATTCTCCGTCGGGGTACTAGTTAAGGACAGCTTTTTAAAAACTGGGGGTTGTAGCTCAGTCGGTTAGAGTGCCGGTCTGTCACACCGGAGGTCGCGAGTTCGAGTCTCGTCAGCCCCGCTCGTTTGTTTTTTGAAATACCGAAGCCGCTTTGCCTTCGGGCGAATTCCGGCTTCATGGGTCTTGTGGGAGGGGGGCCGTAGCTCAGTTGGGAGAGCGCTTGAATGGCATTCAAGAGGTCAGGGGTTCGATTCCCCTCGGCTCCATAGCTTCGGGCAGAGCCCGACGAAATAAGACAGCGCTCGGGTGGCGGAATCGGTAGACGCGCAGGGTTCAGGACCCTGTGGGGGTTAACCCCGTGAGGGTTCGAGTCCCTCCTCGAGCATCTTCGCCCATAGGGCGATTTTAAAATGAATTGCCCACGTGCTGGAATTGGTAGACAGGCTGGTTTGAGGGACCAGTGCCGGAAACGGCGTACAGGTTCGAGTCCTGTCGTGGGCATCTTGGATTTGTAACTGCGCCCGTAGCTCAATTGGATAGAGTGCCTGACTACGGATCAGGAGGTTGGGGGTTCGAGTCCTCCCGGGCGCATTTTATTGATTTTAAATCGGGTTTCGGGCGCGTAGCTCAGTTGGTTAGAGCGCTACGTTGACATCGTAGAGGTCACAGGTTCGAATCCTGT
>MDSV01182967.1_pt1 | contig 28849 bp, 18 predicted proteins | sample 810851 | NCBI WGS metagenome assembly MDSV01 (sample SAMN05326640, study PRJNA326480) | marine metagenome | isolation source: seawater | place: Atlantic Ocean: North East | collected 2012 | reverse complement strand
TCTAATAATAAAAAAACTTAAATAGATTTTAGTATGACTGAAGATGATGAAAAAAATATTATTGATTCAGCAATTAAGAAATTTGAAAGTAATGAAATTAAAGCATCTGAAACTTTATTTTTTAAAGCATTATTAATCAATTCTAACTCAGCTAAATCATTGTCATACCTTGGATTAATAAGTCTAAAAAAATCAAAATTAATTGACGCAGAGTACTACTTTACTAGAGCAATTGAAATTAATAAAAATGATCATATCCTTTTATTTAATCTTGGTCTTATAAAACACCAATTGAATAAAAAAGAAGATGCTAAAATATTCTATAAAAATTCAATTAAAATAAAAAAAACAGTTATGGCATTGAATAATTTATCATCAATTTATTGGGAAGCTAATCAAAAAGATGAGAGTATAAAATGCCTGAAAGAAAGCATAAAAATTGAAGAATATCCAATAACATTAGCAAACCTAAGTAATTTTTTATTACAAACTGAAGATTTTTGTGAATCATTAAAGTATTCAACAAAAGCTATAAGTTTATCAAAAGAGTTTAAACTTTCGATAATTGTAAATTTTATTAATGCCCTTAACGCATTAAAAAGTATGGAGTTTCCAGAAAATAATAATGAAACGTTAGACGCATTAGAATTTATCTTAGAAACTAATTCTGAAAAGCCAATTCTTAACGAAAATTTTTTCAAAATAGTTTTTAAAGATTATGATTTAACAAGGCTGAAAAGTCACAATGTTATCAACAATAATGAAATAATTGAAGCAGCTGTTGTTTCAAATTCTTTAAATAAAAGTTTTAAAATTTTTGATGATTATGAATTTTTAAAAAAACTTACATCGCATATTTTTTGCTTATACCTATCAAATGAATTGGTTTCAAATAAATACCTTGAAAATATTTTTTCAAAAGTAAGAAAATTTATAATTACAAAAATAAATAAAGATAAAAAAATTAAATTTCCAAATTTAATCAAATTTCTTGAGTCAATTTCAATACAATCTGAATTTAATGACTTTATTTGGAGTATAAGTGATGAAGAAAAAGAAATTTTGGATAATTTAGAAAGAAATTTTAGTAAAAATAGCGGCGAAGAAAAACTCATTAATGCTTTGATTTATTCATGCTATTCTCCTTTAAAAAATAATAAAGACATTTTAGATTTTTTAGAAAATAATAAAAATTATTCCTTAGGAATTAAAGAAATTATTGATAGACAAATCCAATTACCAATAGATTTGGACCACGAAACAAAAAAAATTAAATCACTAAGCTTAATTAAAAATAATGTCTCAAAAAATGTAAAGAAACAATATGAAGATTTTCCTTATCCACTCTGGAAAAGTAAATTTCTTAAAAATTATGAACAACAAATATATACAGGTAATTTAAAGGATATTGCTGATGATATTTCAAGTCCCAATATTTTAATTGCTGGTTGCGGAACAGGAAGAGAGGCTATTGGAATGGCAAGATTAAAAGAAGATTCTAATATCTTGGCAGTTGATTTAAGTATGAAAAGTTTATCTTATGCAAGTATCAAGTCAAAAGAGAATGACATTAAAAATATAGAGTTTTTAAATGCCGATATCTTAGATTTAGGAAAGTTAGGGAGGAAATTTGATATTATATCTAGCTGCGGAGTGTTGCATCACATGGAAAGTCCAGAAAAAGGATTAAGAACTCTTTCAGGAATTTTAAAAAATAATGGTTATATAAAACTTGCCTTCTATAGTTCTTATGCTCGTGAAGGACTTACTCAATTAAAAGATTATATTTATAAAGAAAATCTTACAAATGATATAGAAGATTTAAGAAAACTAAGAAGAATTATAAAGGATAAAAAAGTTAATATTAAAAATAGTTTATTAGAACAAACAGAAAATTCATTGGATTTTTATTCCTCAAATGAGCTCAGGGATTTATTATTTCACCCCAACGAAATCAATTATAATCTGATTGATATTGATAAATTATTAAAAAATTGTAATCTTCAATTTATTGAATTTGATAATAAATATTTAAAATTAAAAAATTACTATAGCAAGATATTTCCTGATGATCCAAATGGATCTAATTTACATAATTGGGATTTGATCGAGAAAAAACAACCAACTATTTTTAGCAGTATGTATATTTTTTGGGCAAAGCTATCAAATGAATGAAGAAAAAAAGAATACTTCTCAAAAAGAACCTTCAATTGAGACTATTAATTTAGCAATAAAGTCTATTAATGAAAATGATCATATTGGATTAAAAAAAATTGTTGGCCAGATGATAGATAGTTTTCCTAATGGATCAACAAGCTGGTTATTCTCAGCTATTTATCATAGTCAAATTAACGAACTTAATATAAGTGAAAATCATATTATTAAAGTCTTTGAAATTAATCCAAATTATGGTGAAGCTCACAGAGTTTATTCAGATATATTAAGGAGAAAGAACAATAAAAGAAAATGTTTAAAGCATGCATTAAAAGCAGTGGAAATAAATACAAGTAATGCAGCAGCGCTTGATACTCTTGGAACAGCATATGCATTCAATAATGATCAAATAAGTGCAGAAAAATGTTTTTTAAAAGCAATTAATTTACAATCAAATTCTTCAGTTATATACAATAACTTAGGAAATACTCAAAGACACCTTGGTAAATATAAAGAATCAATTTTATCATTTAAAAATGCTAATAAACTAGATCCAAATATTATTGAAATATACACCAATCTATCATTAACTTTTTTCGAAATTGAAGAATATAAAAAAGCATTAGAAACTTTAGATATTTGTCAGAAAAATATTAAAAATTTTCTAAACAATAATTATGTTGATTTATATACATCTTATGGACATATTTTTTCAAAAATACATCAAAATAAAAAAGCAATAGAATATTACAAAAAAGCATTGAAAATTAACAATCATTACTCACCTGCGAATAATGGTATTGGTGAGGCTTACCTAAATATGAGAATGTATTCAAACGGATTAGAACACTTCAAATTAGCATTTGAAAATTCTCCAAATATACAGAATTCAATTTCAAATTACCTGCTTTCATTCAATTATCTTACAGATTTCAGTCGACAGAGAAAATATGAAGAAACTCTAAAATATTCAAATTACAAGATAATTAAAAAAAACAAGACTTTTAAAAATAGTAAAATAAAAAATAAAAAATTAAAAATTGGTTTTGTTTCAGGGGATTATTTTCATCATCCTGTAAGTTACTTCCTTATTAACTTTATTGAAAATATTGATACAAATAAATTTGAAATAATTGCATATAATAATAGTTTTAAAAATGACTCTTTTTCTGAACGCTTAAAAAAAAGTTTTTCTGACTGGTTTGAAATATATCACCTTAGTAATGAAGGTATTATTAGTAAAATTTTTGAAGACAAAATTGATATTCTTTTTGATTTATCAGGACATACAGGAAGAAACAGACTTGAGATTTTTAAAACTAAAGCTGCTCCCATTCAAATTTCTTGGTTAGGATATTCAAATACTACAGGTATCAAAGAAATTGATTATATTCTATGCGATGAGATCTCAATTCCAAAAGATGAAGAAAAATGGTTTGTTGAAAAACCATTAAGAATGTCAAAAAGTTATTATAACTTTTCAAAACCCCTAAAAAATAATTTAAAAATAAAAAATAGGGATAATAATAAAAATATAGTCTTTGGTTGTTTTAATAATCCTAAAAAAATTAATGATAATGTTCTATCTTTATGGTGTGATATATTGCAAAATATTCCAGAAAGTAAGCTAATTCTTAAGTATAAATATTATAAAGATGAAAACATAAAAAAAGGTATATTGGAGTTTTTTTTAAGCCAGGGTTTAAATCAAGATAGAATATCTTTTTTGACCGCCTCTGAAAGGAAAGATTATCTTAATGACTTTAATAAGATAGATATTTCCCTTGATCCCTTTCCTTACCCAGGGGGAACAACAACTTGTGAGTCTCTTTACATGGGTGTCCCAGTAATTACTCTTGAGGGGAATGATTTCTTATCAAGGAATTCTGAAAATATTTTAATCAATTCAGATTTAAAAAAATATATTGCTAAAAGTAAAAAAGAGTACAAAAAAATTGCAATCAATATCTCTCAAAATATTGGTAAATTAAATAAAGAAGAAATCAGAGGGCAATTCTTAAAATCATCAATAATGGATGGTAAAAATTTTACGAGAGAGCTAGAGTTAAATTTAGTAAAAATTTGGAATACGTATTGTCAAGATAACTAAAATGCAAAATCAATTAGAAAAATTAAAATCTGGTATTTTAGAACATAAAAATAAAAATTATGCTGTCGCTGAAAAAATTTATTTAGAAATTTTAGATGATAATTTTGATCATCCAGATGCAAATCATAATTTATCAATTCTTTTAATAGAGCAAAATAAAATTAGTGAAGCAGAAAAATATATAGATAATTGCACAAAAAGTAAGTTTGCTATCACACAATACTTTCTTACTGCATCAAAATTTTTTTCAATAAAAGGTGACTCTAAAAAAGCCCTTTTAATGGCTGATAAATCAATTGAAATCTCTCAAGATAATGAAAGAGTTAAATGTTTTTATCAAAAAGCAACTGTTTTAAAATCTATTAATGATAATGATAAATCATTACATTATTTTAAAAAGTGTTTGGAAATTGATCCTAAAAATCCAATTATTTTAAACTCATATGGAGTAGGATTGTGTCAAAAGGAAAAATTTTTTGAAAGCATTCCATACTTTGCTTCAGCGCTAAAATATAAACCTAATTTTTTTGATGGAAATTTAAATTTAGGATTAGCCTACCAAAAAACAAACAAAGCAAAAGAAGCAATTGAATATTATGAAAAAGCTAAGTCAATCAACCCTAACCATCAAATGTTGAATATTAATATTGGTTCTATGTACCAACAACTTAGAAATCCAGAAAAAGCCCTACAATATTATAAAATTGCCCAAAAAATTAATCCAAATTTTCCAGAAATTTATAATAATATTGCAATTGTTTATGGTGAAACTGGTGAAAAAGAAAAAGCATATGAATTTTATAAAAAGGCTTTAGATCTAAATCCTTATTATACCAAGGCATTTAGACATATCGCTTTAACAAAATTGGTTAGAAAAAATGATCCAATAATAAAAAAAATGAAAAATTTATATTATGAGGATAATACCTCGGATTCCGATAAAACTGAAATAGCATTCGGTCTGGGTACAATATCTGAATTTAATAAACAATATAGTGATGCATTTAAATATTTTGATGAAGGAAATAAAATTATCAAAAAAGATTTAAATTACGATATTGATCAAGTGATTAAAAATATAAGAAAAATGTATGATTTCTTTCCATCAAATTTATCAGTTAAAAATAAAAGTAATTACTCACCTATTTTTATTCTTGGTATGCCAAGGTCTGGTTCAACACTTTTGGAGAATATTATAACAAATCATCCAGATGTTGAGTCAATGGGCGAGCTTCCATTTATCAGTGATTTAGTTACAAATACAAAAAAAAATAATATTTTTTGGCCTGAGATTATTAATGAATTTTCAGAAGAGGATTTATTGAAGCTTAGGAATAGTTATTTGGAAAGAGTAAAAGAGACTTCGTCTAATCTAAAAAATATTTTTACTGATAAAATGCCCTATAATTTTTTATATATAGGTTTCATAAAAAAAATATTCCCAGACTGCAAAATAATTTTTACATCTAGAGATAGTAGAGATAATTGTGTTTCAATATATTTTTTAAAACTATTTGGAAGCCATAAATATAGTCATGACTTAGAGGATCTTGCTAAATATTATAATATACATTCTGAAACTATAAATTTTTGGAAAAAAATATACCCTAATCAAATATATGATTTCAAATATGAGCAATTCGTTAAAAATCCTAAAAGTGAGACAAAAAAATTATTTAATTATTGCAATTTGAAATATGAGGAAGGTTTTGAAAGGTTTGATCTTAATAATAATATGATTAGAACCGCAAGTAGCCATCAAGTTAGAGATAAAGTAAATTCCTCATCAATAGGCAAATGGAAAAATTACAAAAATGAACTTAAAGATTTGCTTAATGAGCTAAATAACGATAGCTTTCATGATCGAAAAAAGGGCGTGTAGCTCAGCGGCAGAGCACTACGGTGACATCGTAGGGGTCGTTGGTTCAATCCCAACCACGCCCACCACTTAAAATTAAATAATTAGCCTATAAGTTAGGCGAATCTGCTATTCTTGATTATTAATTCAAATATAAGGTTGCAATAAAAGATAATATAACCATATAAGACATAACATTCACTATGGGAGAGAAAAATGTTAATAGAAAAAATCAATTCTGCATCTTTTGCTAATGGAATTCTTCGCTTAGAAGTGGCTAAAACTAATGGCAAAGGTGAATGGATAGAAGCTGGTACACTTGAAATACCAGGAAGTTTAGTTGCTAATGTAATTTCGCAAATATCAACAGCTGCTACAGATATATCTGGCCAATTAGTAAAAACAGAGTCAAATAATGGTGTTGATGCTAGTGAAACAAAAGACAAACCTAAATCTAAAGGCAAAGGCAAAAAATAACTTAAAAATATAAACCTTGAGTTCTGGGTATAATTTATGAAAGTCTTTTTGAAAAAGTATAGAATTTATTTTGTTTTGCTTCTCGCTCTTAAAACGAGTGAACTAACGGCACAAACTTTTGAAAATCCAAATTATTTAGATATTCAAACTTTGTCTTTTGCATCTATAGCTCAGGATAATAATTTTTTAAATGAAGATGATTATGTTGAATTCATTAAAGATCATATTTTTAGTCAACCAGAATTTAAATTTGCATCTGCAATTCGAAATGAAAAAAAATTACTTCTTAGAAGCGCTAATAGAGAAAGATTTCCTACTATTTCAGGAAGAATTATTAATGATGAAGTGTTAGATAGAAAAATAAATGATTTTAATTCTATTAGAAAACGTCAAGATGATAGTTTTGATGCTGTGGCAGAAATTAATCAGGCTCTCTATTCAGGAGGAAGAATCAATAGTCAAATAAGGTATGCTAGACATGAAGCGTCTAATTCAATAATTGAGAGAAACTCAACAACCTCTAAGTTAATATTGGAAGCAAATAATATTTTTATCTCTGCTGTTATTTATGATTATATTTATGCATATGCCTCCGATCTGATAAATGAGTTATTACCCCTTAAAGAAAAAATGGAAAAAAGAGTAAAATCTGGAGCAATAGATCCTGCTCAATATGCGCTTTTTCTTGCTAGATTAAATAAGTTTCAATCAAGTATTTATACTCTTGAAGCAAGAGCGCAAACAAGCAAAACAAATTTTGAAAATATTTTCAACAAGCCATTTTTGTTTTCTGGGTTTCCTCGAGTTGTTATAATTATCGATGGAAACATTGAGTTAAAAGACTCTTTTAATTTATCAATAAAAGAAAATTTATATCTATCAAGCTTAGAAAATGTAAATATTACTAAGAGTGATTATAGACCTCAATTAGGTGTAAAAGCAAGATATACGGAATACGACATAGATGAATCAGGTGAAGACTCTGATATCAGAGGCGGTCTGTATTTTAATTTACCAATTTTTGATTTTGGAAGAGGAAGGGCAAAAATTAGAGCCTCAGAAGCTAAAGCCTATGCCGCTAAGATTGACATAGATATAGAAAAAAAGAGTGATAAAATAACTGAAAATGAAATTATTGCCATTATAGAGAGCTCTAGTAAAGCTATAGATAAGTTAAAAGAAGCATACAATGATACAAAAACTCAAAGGAATATTATTAGTGATAGAATCTTATTAACCGGTTTCTCACCAACATCATTAATCGATGCCTCAGAAAATGAATTAGCACAGCTTCAAATTTTACTCGAAACAGAATTTACAATGATGACAAAATTTTATGAATTACTTCATCATAATCAATCTTTAATTAATCACTTTAAATTGGTTTTGTAATGGAACAGAATGATAAAAAAATAAAGGTAGACCCCAGTAAACATTGGTTTTGGGGGGTAATTCTCCAAAATAAAGGAATATATACACAAGTAATATTAGCCTCTATTTTTATCAATATTTTTGGTTTTGTGAGTGCCTTTTATATAATGACCGTATATGACAGAGTTCTTCCAAATTATGCCATGAACTCACTTATCGCCCTTACGATTGGAATGGCTGTTGTAATAATTTTTGACTTTATTCTTAAAATGCTTAGATCGTATTTTTCTGATATCGCAAATAAAGAATTAGATAAAAATGTTAGTGAAAAATTAATTGATAAATTACTTAGTCATGATGAAAAAATCATCCAATCTCCAAGTCAAATTTCAAGCACAATCAGAGAATTTGATTCAGTAAGAGATTTTTTTACCTCTGCAAGTCTCATGGCGTTAATTGACCTACCGTTTATGTTTCTTTTTATTGGGGTAATATTTAGTATAGCTGGGCCCTTAGGTATTGTCCCATTATTAATAGTCCCATTAGTTCTTGGTGTATCTGCTCTTGTTCAGCCTTTTTTGAAAAGATTTAGCCAGAAAGATTTATCATTCAAGCAAGGAAAGGCAAAAGTTCTATCTGAATTAACTAATAATCTTGAAAGCGTAAGAACTGTAGCCGGAGGTAAAGCTTTAAAATCAAGATGGCTAGACTCTGTCAATGATCAAAACAACTCATCAATTTCTGCAAAAATTGCATCAAATGTCTCTGTAACATTTGGACAAACTGGTCTTCAAATTAGTCAGGTTGGTATAATTGTTTATGGAGTAGTCCTGATTTCAAATTTAGAAATATCATCAGGGGCACTAATTGCTTGTGTAATTTTGTCGGGAAGGACTTTGTCACCATTGGTTCAGGCAGCACAACTATTAACAAGAGCAAACTTTGCATTTCAGGCCTATAAAAGTGTTGATAAATTAATGTCGTCTGACTCTAGAGATGAAAAATTTGTTAAAAATAAGTCCATGTCCCTTAAATCAGGCGACATTGAAATAAATAATTTAAATTTTTCTTTTACTGATAATCCAATTTTAAAAAACGTTAATATGTCAATAAATAGTGGTGAAGTAATTGGTGTCGTTGGTAACTTAGGATCGGGTAAGTCAACATTATTAAAAAGTATTATAGGTTATCATCTTCCAGACCTTGGAATGGTTAAAGTTGGTTCTTTTGATGTGAATAATATTTCATCAGATGTCTTAAGAAATGAAATAGGGTATTGTCCTCAAAATATTCAACTATTTTCTGGAACAATATACGAAAATATTGCATCTGGTATTGATAATGCCTCAGAGGATGATGTCTTTTATGCAGCAGAAAAAACTCTTTCACATGGCTTTATTGCCTCATTACCAGGAGGCTATAATTATGTTCTTAAAGAGAATGGCTCTAATTTATCAGGTGGACAAAGACAGGCAATATCTCTTGCTAGGGCTATTATAAAAAAACCTAGAATATTAATTCTTGATGAACCTACAAGCTCAATGGACTCTGAATCAGAAACAAAAGTTATGGAAAATTTATACAATCTTGAACAAAAACCAACTCTTATCATATCAAGTCACAAATTAAATATTCTAGCAAAAGCAGATAAAATAGCTGTAATATTAAATGGTAGTTTAGCTGCCTTTGGACCAACAAATGAAATTATTAAATCTGAAAAAAGATAGGAATTTTTAAGTGATAGAAAAAATAAAAACATTTTTTAAAAATATTTCAATAAATGAAATCTTAGATTTTTTTAAGATTTCAAACTCAATAGATATTAAAAAATCTCTTATTTTAACTTGGGTAATAATGATTTTTACTGTCTTAACTGTTTTGTGGGCAAGTTTATCGAATATAAATCAAGTTGTAGTTGGAAATGGTGAAGTAACTCCAGAGTCCCAGGTACATCAAATTCAAAGCCCGTTAACTGGACCAATTGAAAAAATAAATATAAGTATGGGTGATAAAGTCAAAAAAAATGAAATATTGTTTTTAATTTCGAATGCTCAACATTTGCAAAGCTATGAAACATCTTTATCCGAAGTACAAGAGAGGGAGAAAAAAGTAAAAATTTTAGAAGACCTTTTTAATCAAGGTGCTGAGTCTGAGGTAAGGTTAATTGATGAAAAGCTTACTTTAATTGATGCTAAAAGAAGGTTAAATAATGCTAAAATTGCACTAGACTACTCTCAAATTAAGTCCTCAGTAAATGGTACTGTAAGTCAAGTACTAGCAAAAAATATTGGCCAGGTAGTTAATACAGGAGCAAATCTCGTAGAAATAGTTCCTGATAATGCTGATCTTAGATTAAAAGTTTTAATACAAACAAAAGATATTGCATCCGTTAGACCAAATTTAAAAGCTAAAATTGCTTTCACATCTTTTGATATGGCTGTTTATGGTCAGTTTGATGGTATTGTAAAAACTGTATCGGCAAGTACAAGTGTTCCTGGTGAAGATGGTATTGCTTACTATGTAGCAATTGTTGAAGTTGATAAAAATGAGATAAAAAGACTAAAAAATATTGAAATCTTAAGTGGTATGGCAGCAACAGTTAGTATAATAGGTGATAGAAGAACTATTTTAAGTTATCTTTTTAATCCAATCACAAAATTAGCTAAAACTGCTTTACGAGAATAATCATTAAAACAAATCGATTTTTTTACTCTTTAATTCTTTAACAATTGAAGATGCTTCAAATAAAGACTCTTTAGTTCCAGCATCCAGCCAAAAACTATCACCATCTATTAATTCAATAAGTAAATCAGAATTTCTTAAATATATATTATTAATATCAGTTATTTCTAATTCACCCCTATTAGATGGCTTTAAATTTTTTGAGTATTCGATTACTTTTTTATCATAAACATACAAACCTGTAACAGCCCAATTACTTTTTGGCTCAATTGGTTTTTCCTCAATGCTCAAAACTTCTTTATTTTGATTAAAATCTACTACGCCATATCGAGAGGGATCATTTACTTTATAACCAAAAATTGTTGCACCTTCTTTATTTAAATAAGCTTTTTTAAGTTTTTCTGAAATATCCCCTGCTAAAAAAAGGTTATCACCTAGTATTAAAACAGATGGTGAATTATCAAGCCAAGGCTCAGCTATGTGAAATGCTTGAGCAATTCCTTTTGGTTTAACTTGCACTTCATAGTTTATTTTAATTTCAAAGTCATCACCATTACCAAGAAGTTTTTCATAGGTTTTTACATTTTCTGGATTTGTAATTATTAAAATTTCCTTAATACCTGAATTTATTAGTGTATAAAGGGGATAAAAGATCATAGGCATATCATAGACTGGTAATAATTGCTTAGAAATAACTTTAGTAAGTGGATAAAGTCTACTTCCTAGCCCTCCAGCCAGAATTATGCCTTTATGCTTTCTATCTTTCATAATCTATAACCTTTAGATATCCCTTTAAAGCCACAATAAGGGAAGTTTTCCAATTTGGCATTTTTAATTTACCTAAGTTAGGAATTTCACCATAGAAATTTAATCTTGAATCAAGAGATCTTTCTGTCTTACTGCCCCAATCTTTATATAGAATTGGGTTCACTATGAAAAGATTATCGACTTGGTTAATTTTATTTAAAGTCAAGGATATGAAATTAGCTACCTCAAACCAGGTTGTATGACCTTCGTTAACCATATGAATAATATCAAGAGAACTATTATGCATCCAAGCACTAGATTTATCTATCATAGATAGTAATTCAATAATAGCTAATGATAGATCATAAGACCAAGTAATAGAAATCATCTGATCAGCAACAACATCAATTGTTTTTTTAGATATTAAAATATCAAGAAAAGTTTTAAAAAAGTTTTTTTTATATTGCCCATATAGTGATGCAGTTCTAATTATTATTGCCTTATTAGAATTAGAGATAATTTCTTTTTCCCCTAATAACTTTGAATAACCATATTTATTCAATGCACCAACTTCACTATTTATCTCATAGGGTGCATTACCATACTTACCAAAAACATAATCAGTAGAAATATGAATAAGAGGCTTATTATTAGAATTAGAGATTTTAACTAAATTTTTTAACGCAATGTGATTTGTCTTTAATGCAAGCTCATATTCGTCTTCAGCTTTATCAACATCAGTGTAAGCAGAAAAATTTAAAACTAGGTCAAAGGAATTATTACTAAAAAAATTTTTTAAGTTCTCAATATTTGTTATATCCAACTCTTTAGAATTAGGGTGCAAACAATCAAATTTATAGTTCTTTATTAATGCTAGGAATTCCGTTCCTAACTGACCTGAACCACCAATAAGTAATATTCTCATTCCCTTATATTACCCAACCTGCTTCCATCATACTTACTCTGAGTTTCAAAAAATAACCAATCTTGATTATTTAAATACCAATTAATTGTTTCTTTAATTCCATCATTAAAATTAATTTTAGGTACCCAGCCAGTATCTTTTTTAATTTTATTAATATTAAGAGCATACCTATAATCATGTGCAGGCCTATCTCTAACAAAATCAATAAGTTCATTATATTTTCCAATTTTCCTAGGCTTAATTTCATCTAAAATAGAACAAATTTTATTAACAATTTCGAGGTTTGTAATCTCATTATTCCCTCCAATATTATATTTTTCGCCTATTCTTCCTTTTTCTAACACTGTTAAAATACCAATTATATTATCTTCAACATTTATCCAATCCCTAACTTGTTTACCGTCTCCATAAACAGGTATCTTTTCCTCGCTTAAACATTTTTTAATAACCAAGGGAATTAATTTTTCAGGGAATTGCCAAATACCATAGTTATTAGAACTATTAGTAGTGATTATTGGAAAATTATAAGTTTTACCCCATGATCTAACCAATAAGTCACCAGAAGCCTTTGAAGCTGCATAAGGACTATTGGGTTTTAAATTACTATCTTCGGTGAAAGAAAGATGTTTATCCTTAATTGATCCATAAACCTCATCTGTTGAAACATATAAAAATTTGAACCTTTCTAATTTCTTACTTTCAAGAGAATTCCAATATTTATAGCAGCCCTGTAACATATTAAATGTTCCCATAATATTACTAAAAATAAAACTATCAGGATTATCAATTGAACGATCAACATGTGACTCAGCAGCTAAATGAACAATATAATTAGGCTTATAGCTCTCTAATGTTTCACTAATAAGATTAGGCTTATTTATATCTTCTTCAATAAGTATATATCTTTTATTATCTTCTGTATTTATAGAGTTTTTATTTGATGCATAGGATATTTTATCAACATTAATAATAATATTTTCTTTATCCCTTAGTAAATAACGGATTAGGGCTGAACCTATAAATCCACAACCTCCAGTTATAAGAAATGTATTTTTAATTTTCATAATTTAAATTTCGAATTGCTTTAAATTTTTATCTTTTTCAGATAAATGAATAAATTTATTATCAATTGGCCAATCTATGTTTAATTTTTCATCATTCCATATTATACCTGACTCTGTATTTTTATTATAATAATTATCAACTTTATAAAGAACATTTGTATTATCAACTAATGTACAAAAACCATGAGCAAATCCCTTAGGAATATACAAAAATCCATTTGTATTAGTTAATTTTACTGAAAAGTAACTTCCAAAAGTTTCAGAATCTGGCCTAATATCAACAAAAACATCGAAGATCTCTCCAGTTAATACATATATTATTTTAGCTTGTTCATAGGGAGATTTTTGAAAATGAAGACCCCTAATGGTTCCTTTAAGCTTTGAAAAAGACAAGTTATCCTGAACACTTTTAAAATCAATACCAGCTTCTTTTAATTCATTATAATTAAAGTTTTCAGTAAAAAAACCTCGGTCATCAAAATGTTTCTTTGGTATAACATGCTTAACATCAGAAAAAATTTCTTTAACTTCCATCCTTACCCTCTAAGATATCATTAATTAATTCTAAAGTTTTAGGTAAACAAATTTTTTCTAAATCATAATTTTCAATCATTCTTTTACGAGCATTTTTTCTTATAGACTCAAATTGATTTGGATTAGTAAATACTTCGTTTACTTTTTTGGAGATATTTTCGTGATCAAAAAAATCAACTAGTAAACCATTTTCACCATCACTAATAACTTCTCTAACTGGACCAGTATCTGACCCAATTACTAAAAGACCACAAGATAAAGACTCTAATAGCGACCAAGATAAAACAAATGGATAAGTTAGATATACTTGAACAGTTGCTAATTGCATAAGCTTTGTCAAATTTCTATGATCCGGTAAATATCCAGTATATAAGACTCTACTAACATCAATATTATCCTTTACCTCATTGAAAAATTTTTGCCTCCATGTCGTACCCTCTTCTGGTTTTTTTCCATAACTAACAGACTCTCCACCAACTATAATAACAAGAGCATCAGGATGTTCCTTAAAAATTCCTGGCAAAGACCTCATAAAAATATGATAACCTCTATAAGGCTCTAAATTTCTATTAACAAAAAGAATAATTTTTTTTTCTTTTGTTAAGTCAAAATCTCCAACTTTCATTTCAGCATTTTCATTAATAAGACCTACTTTTATTTCTGGATTATCTGCTGGAATAAATCTATTAGTATCAATACCTTCATGAATAACGTTTATTTTACTTTTTATTTTGTCTGGAAAAGAGGATTTTTGAAACTCTGTCGGCGTTATAAAATAATCGCTATTATCATATTGGCTAAGAAAAGCAGCATTTCGTAAAATTAATTTTCGCCTTGTAAATACCTCATCTAAATCTTCACCCTCCTCATCGTCAAATCCAATATCGAAACCATAAAGGCTATAATGAAATTCTAAATAAGATAAAATTTTAGTGGATGGCCATACTTCCTTTAAAAATAGTAATTCACCCCAACCCGGGTGTCCAATAATCAAATCAGGATTAAAACCATTATTTTTTAATTCATAGGCTTTGTTTGCACATCCCTCACCTCTTATAATTTTTACTTCCCATTCTTTAGCAAGTATATGAGTTGTATCTGATGAACCCTGACTAGGATAATATTTATGGTGAGTAACACCTTCTATATATTTATCATGCAGAGAAATTGAGTGAACATTATTATCTTTACATAGTTCGCTAGCGATATGCTTAAATTGACCAGGAAAGTGCTGGTGTACAAACAAAATATTCTTATTCATTTATTTAACCTCAACCAAATCAATAATATCAAATTTTAACATCATAATAACTGTTTTATTAATGTCTCTTTTTGAAAAATCTAACAAATTATATAATGTTTTTATTTGACTATCATTATCAATCAATATTTTAAGTATTGAATTAACAATATTAATATTAGCATCCAATTTTAAATAATTTGTGTCTAAATTATTCATATCTTGGGATATTCTTATACTTTTTGAGATAAACAAATAATGATCCTCTTTTAATAACTCTTTATTACTATATGAAATCATATGATTTTCACTTAAAGTAAAAGATGGATAACTTTTAAATAAATTGTTTGGATCAAATGCTTTAATATAGTTAAATGTATTTTTGCTAGAATCACTAAAATTTCTTTTATCATTAAGATGATCTTTTAAATTAGAATAAGAATCTAAAATTACCTTCCATGAGTAATTCTCCTTTACTCGCGCTTTACCATTAATGGACATTTTCTCTCTCAATTCGTCATTTTCAATTAATTCACTAATTTTTTGAATACACTTTTTTATATCAACAGAAACTCTTTGACTCGCATATGATATATATTGGTCATAATTGATGATATTAGAATGATAATAGTAACTTAAATCGTCACTTTGTCCACTTTCTAGAGATAGGGTTGGTATTGTAAAACCATCTAGATTATTCCTAACAGTATCACGATAACCATTCCAATCAGTAACAACTACAGGAAGACCAGCTGCCATTCCTTCTAATGGTGTTAAACCAAAAGTTTCTTGGAAATTATCAGTCAATGAAATAAAAATATCACTTGAAGAAAGTATCAAATTTTTATTTTTTTGATTTAATCCATCTATAAAATGACACATTACATCAGGACAAATCAAATCAGCATCTTTCTGAAAAAGATCTTTTATATGATCATTAGCAAACCATCCAACCTGTAATAAATGAATTTTTTTCTTACCTTTATATTTTTTTGCTATTTCTTGTAATGATTTATACATCGGAAAATAATGAGCTTTTGCATGAAAAGATAATCTACCAACAAATACTAAAGCTATATCCTCAGGGTTAATACCGAGACTTTCCCTTAATTCAAACTTATCCTTATCGCTAAAATTAAAATCTTCGTCATGAACTCCTAAAGGTATTACCGGGAATTCCGGTAATTTTAGGTCATCAATTTTAAATCTTTCTTTAAAGCCTGTGGTAAAATCCTTTATTAAGGTTTCAACAGTGTCTTTTACACAGTTTGAAGTGCAGATAAGAGCATCCCACTCTTGAGTAGGCTTAATAATCAAATCTCCAATGAAGTCTATAATATTTCTGGACATTGTAGTATGGGTAATACCTACAATGCTATAGGAATTATGACCAAAATTAGATCTTAAAAGAGAGAAATTTCCAATTTGTGGGTCACCAATAAAAATTCCTCCAAACTCTTCTGAGAGAATTGGCTTATCCCATGGGTACATATTCACATCAATTTTTGTATCTTTAGGAATAAATGACTTAAACAAATTAATAAAATTTTGTCGCTCATTATTGTTCCTTACTAAAGCAGCAACCTCTGAGAATTGATTTTGAGCAATAGCTCTCAGATAAGCAGATCCAGCAGCATGCCTACCCATTAATTTTCCACCTTTTGCTATAAAAGCATCATCATTATAGTATATAGCCCAAGGTGCTTTATGAGATAGTTTTGTCAATATTTATTGGCCCAATGGTAAATGATCTCTTAGCCTTTGTGCTGCTAATTTATCTAAATTTTCAGGTTTCATTGCAAGTGCGTATAAATTAAAGTCACCTGTGCCCGCAACAATAGTACCAAAACCAGCAGCTTTTAGAACACCCATAAGAGCTTCTAACGTAAAAGCGCATTTATGAGCCATATATTCATTCCCAGCAGCAATAGAGGCTCGATGCCCATATAAGATATCTATCGGGGCTATTGGTCCAGCTGGTGACTCATATAGCGCTTTAAGGTAATTACCTTCAACGATTGCTTTGGCCACTACCATTAAATCTGGACATATAATAACTAATTCTCCATCAGCGCTTAATACCCTAAAAAATTCTCTAAAAGTATTATCCACTTCATGAGGGAAAATATGCTCAATATTATGCGAGGAAAAAATTCCTTGGTATTCATCATCCTCAATCATAGAAAGATCAGTCATTGATGTTAATATATCAGGATTTGCTTTTTCATTTATATCAAGACGAACCTCTTCCCATTCATCTGTTGCAAAAATTTTTGAGGTATTACTTTTGTAACTATCGCCTGGTCCAATATGTAAAAATTTTTTCATAACGCTTCCTATATAATTTAAAAAGTAGGTTATAAATATACTATATACATATAATTAAAGTTAATTAAAATTGAATTAAATGGAATTAAATAAAGAAGATAAATTTAAAAGTATTGTTAGAGAATACTCATCAAATTCATTTGAGGTTGCTGAAAAAATGTGCCTCGAATTTTTAAAAAAATATCCTGAAGAAATTAGAGTTTTAAATATTCTAGGAGCTTTATTTGTTCAGAAGGAAGATTTTAATAAAGCAATAATTTATTTAGAAAAAACTATAAATATAAAGAAGGATTATGCTATAGGATACAATAACTTAGGTCTTGTTTACCGTTCATTAAACAAAGATGAAACTGCTCTTAGTTATTTTAAAAAAGCTATTTTTTATAACGACCAGTATAAAGAAGCCTATAATAATATTGGCATAACTTATCAAAGCTTAAAAAAAATTAGTGAAGCAATTAAATCTTTAAAAAGAGCCATTAGTATAGATAAAAATTACTTCCAGCCCTATTACAATTTGGGAAATATTAAGGCTGAAAATAAAAAATTTAATGAAGCAATAGAATTATATAAGACTTGTTATGATTTAAATCCAAATTATTATCCATGCATAATAAATATGGGAAATGCTTATTCAGAGATGGGGAATATTGGAGATGCTATTTCATGTATGAAACAAGCACATAATATTGACCCTAATAACTTTCAAGCAAGTTATAATTTGGGAAATATTTTTTATAAATATGGTAAATTAAACAAGGCTATGAACTTTTATAAAAATGCCATAAAAATAAACTCAGAAAATCAAGAAATAAAAGTTAGATTAGGAATTTGTTATAAAGAAATCGGAGATAGAAATACTGCGCTTTCAATCTTTAAAAATGTTATTTCAATAAATTCAGAACACTCTGAAGCAAACTATCACATTGGCTTAATGCTCTACGAAAATGATAATGATAATGACGCTATAAGGTATTTTGAGAAATCTAAGTTCAAAAACTTTAATGAGCTAAGTTTAGTAAGTTATTATCGATTGGAAAAGTTTGAGGAATTTCAAAAAAAATTAAAAAAAATTTCTAAAACCAATAAAGACTCACGAATTATTTCCGCTCTCTCTGCTCATTATTCTTATAGTTTTGATAAGGATGATAATTATAATTTTTGTCCAGATCCACTAGAACTTGTATATAAGAATAAAATTAAAGAATTAGAGGAAGATAAAAAATTTAGAGAAAATATTTTAACAATAATTGATAATGATAATAGTGACTTTAGAAAATCAGGTGTAGTCGTAAAAGGTATCCAATCAACAGGAAACTTTCTATATAATGATAATGAAAATATTGAAAAACTAAGAAATATTATTATTAATGAAATTGAAAAATATAGATACGCATTTAAAGACAAGGGAAATATCTTAATTAAGCATTTTCCAAAAAAAATTATTTTCAATAACTCTTGGTATATAAAACTTAAAGATGGCGGTCATCTTAATTCTCACTACCATCATTCAGGATGGATTAGTGGAGCAGTTTATTTAAGTATACCAGAAAAAAATAAACAATTAAATTCTGGTGACTTCGTTGTTGGAATTTTAGGTGATAAATTCCCAAAAATAAAAGATAAGTATATTGAAAAAACTATAAACATAGAAACTGGTAATATAGTTTTATTTCCTTCTTCACTTTTTCATCGAACGATACCATTTGAGTCAGATCAGGATAGAATTTGCATTGCTTTTGATGTAGCTCCTGAATAGATAAACTAAGATAAAGGATAGTAAATAGTGATTGATAAAATTAATAAAATAAAAGAAATCACTAATCTATATAGTGAAAAAAAATTTCATCAAGCTATTGATGAAGCAAAAAAATTTATCAAAAAAAGTGACGACTGGAGTATAAGAAATATTCATTCAGCAAGCCTAATGGCTTTAAATCAAGATAATGAAGCTATCGAAAGTTACAAGGAAGCAATTATTATTTATCCTGATATTCCTGATTTATATAATAATCTAGGAGCTGTTTATAAAAAAATTGGAGAAAATAAATTAGCGCTAAAAAATTATGAAAAAGCAATAAAATTAAAAAATGATTATAAGGATGCAAAATTAAATGTGGCAAATGTATATCAAGAAATTGGAGAGATACAAAAAGCTATTATAATTTATGAAAAATTAATTCAAAATAACAATAATGATTATGTGAGCTTATATAACCTAGGAGTAGCGTACTTAAATATAAATGAAAATGATAAAGCTTTAAAAATATTCCAAGAATCAAATAAAATTTTTCCTACCCCACATACACAAAATAATATTGGATTAATTTTTTTAAAAAAAAATATGACTCAAGAAGCTCTTAAGTCTTTCAGTGAAGCAATTAAAATTGATAAAACGGTTTTAGAACCTTATTTAAATATTCATAAGGTGCTTATTGACCAAGGAAGAAATATTGAGTCTTTAAATTTTACAAAAAAACTTATAAAGGAATTTCCAGATAATTTTATGGTTCATTTTTGTCATGGTTTATCTCTCGAGAAAAATAATTATTTAACAGAAGCATTAGAAAGTTATGAGAAAACAATAACTTTTAATCCGCAACATATAAATTCATTCAATAATCTGGCATCTATATATGCAAGAAAGAGACAAACCGATAAGGCTTTAAAAATTTATGAAATGATTAAAGATCAGGGGTTTTATAATGGTGATATAGCCTATAACCATGCAAATTTACTAACCAAATTAGGAAACAAAAAAGAGGCAGGTAAAATTGCTGAAGATTTTTTAAAAAAGGATCCTACATACACTAAAATGAATAATATCTTAGCGTTAACAGGAGAGATGAAAAATAATAATCAAGAATTACAGAGGTTATTTGAGGTACATAATGAAATGGAAAACCATTTAGAAGATAAAATATTCCTTGGTTTTAATATAGCATCAATATTAGAAAAAAATGGTAATTATAAATTAGCAGCTAAATACATAAGTGATTCAAATAAAAATAAATTTAAGAAATTATCATATGATATCAATAAGTTACAAAAGCTGCATAATGAAATTAAAAATTTATTTACTAAAGATTATATTTCTAAATACAAAGATTGTGGCAATAAAAATAGTAAGGGAATTTTTGTGCTTGGTATGCCAAGGTCGGGATCAAGTTTAGTTGAACAAATTCTTTCAACACACTCTCAAGTTGAAGGATTGGGTGAATTGAAAGATATGCCCTTTAGTATAAATAAAAATAGTAAAAAATTTAATGAATTAAGAGAAATTGAGCCATCATACTATGAAAAAATTGGAAATGATTATATTCAATCGATAGAAAAAAATTATAATCCAGAAAAGATTTTCGTTGATAAGGCACTTATGTTTTCAAGTATTGGTTTTATAAAATTAGCCCTACCAAATTCGAAAATTATACTTTGTAAAAGAAATCCAAAAGATCAAATATTATCTGTCTACAAAAACTATTTCCTGGAGGAAGGTCATGCTTATTCATATGATGCGGAAATGCTAAAAAAATACTACCAAGAGTATGAAAAATTAACCGATCACTGGCATGAAATATTTAATGATCAAATATTAGAAATTTGTTACGAAGAATTAGTAATGCACACCAAAATAAATATAGAAAAAATTCTAAAATTTTGTAATTTAAATTGGGAAGAAAATTGTATGAATTTTCATAAAAATAAAAGGTATGTTGATACAATTAGTGCATCCTCGGTTAAAGAACCAATCTATAAAAAGTCAATAAACTCATGGAAAAAGTATAAGGATTATTTACAAGATTTATTTTAGTAAAAATAAAAATGTTAAGAATAAATATTGATTATAGAAGATTCTAACAATGATATTATTACATTATCTATATCTTCACTATCAATTTTTAGTTTATAAATATCTTTTAATTTTATGGGCTTTTCAAATTGATTTACTAATAAAGTTTCATTATCGGTTAATTTCCTTTTATAATTGGAACTTATTACAAATGTTTCCTGACTTTCAGGTATTTTCTTTATAGCTAAATTATTTCTTAAACAAACAAATGAGTTATTATTTTTTAATAAAGTATTACTAATAAATTCATGATCTTTATCCTTTCTTAAAGTAAAAGTATGAGAGTATCGATCATTAGAAGATTTAAATATTTCACAAACAAAATCCCATTTTTGATTGTCAGGCAATTGGTTTATTCTATTGTATAAAGAAGAGTGTTTTGTAGATTCCTTTCTCAAAAGAGCTGAGGGATAATACAATGAATTTGAATACCAAGACTGAAAATAAAAATTAGAATTGTTTATCAATGAAAAAATATCTGAAATACTAAAACATGAAAAGATTGGAACTAAAAATCTTGATACAAAATCTTTTTTATCAATAAATTTATCTCCATCGACCATCCTTATCCTTGCAGGATGGATGCCTCCTAAACCAGAAACAATATTAAAAGCTTCGTTAATATTATCCTCATCTAAATATGAATAACCTAAATTAATTAATCCTTTTCTTATTATATCAATTTCAGAAAAATAGTAGGAAGAAGGTAATGAGCAAACAACAGCACCAGATTCATTTAATAAAGAATAACTTTTATGAAAACCTTCTATAGGATCCTCTAAATACTGAAAAACATTATTTGCATAAATAATATCGAAGTTAACGTTTGAATTAAAATCAATTAAACTAACATTCTCAATTTCAATATTATTTAAATTATTTTCATTAATAAATTTATTAGCTGAATTAATGGCTTTTTTAGAAATATCAACACCGACGAAATTAATTGTTGGATTTCTTAAGGCATGAAATAAAGCTTCAGTATGACCACAACCAAAAATTAAAACATTTTCGACAGAATTTTTTTTTGAACCTTTATCAGGAAAAATTAAGTTATATTCATCAGCTATATCAAATGGTTCTCTATAACCTTTGCTAATCCTATCTTTAACATCAAAGGGGAAAGGAGATGGATAAATATCGAAGAAATGTTCTAAAATATTGCTCATAGTAATAAAAAAGGGGGGCATAAGCCCCCCAAATTTATAGGATTTACAACAGCTATCTTAGTAAGCTGAATCGATTGTTGTAAGATCAAACATTTTAAAGTCACTATCATCAGTTGAACCAATCGTATCATCAGCAACCGCATCGATGAACGCTACAAATGTAACCTCATTTTCAGTGATAGATGTATCAGATACAACTGCAGCTGAGTTAGCGTGATAAATATATAGACCTTGATCTTCATCATCATAAGCCATGATATAGAACTTATCACCAGCAGCATCAACAGTAATAGATCCAACGTTGTTATTTGCACCTGATGTTGCCATCGCTTTAAATAACTCAGTAGATGTATTGTTTGTATAGTCTGTCTTCAAGTTAGCATTAGCGGTATTTGGTGTATCAGCAACAGCTAGCTCAACACCGTCAACAGCGTCTGTATCAATTGAAGTAGCCCAATCAAACGCACCTCCGTCAGCTCCTGCATATGTTGGAGCGTCAACAATAACAGCAGTTATACCAGTACCTGTTGTTGCACTTGAACCATCAAGACTTAATCTAATGATATCAGCACCACCAGCACCATTAATAGTGAAATTACTTGTAGCTGTAGTACCTTGGCCATTTGCAATGATAACAATATCTGTACCAGCAACGGCACCAAAATCAATAGTATCATTACCTAAACCACCCCAGATGGTATCATCAGCATCACCAGCCATAGTGATAGTATCGTTACCACCATATGAGTAAACAGTATGGGCTACGGTAGTTTTACCTGTAATACTATCTGCACCACCTGCTGTTTTAACAGTAGAAGCGGCACCTGTAGTTAGATATACATCAATATCATCAATATTAAGACCAGTGTTACCAGTAACTTCTACTTTAAAGTCATTAGCATTCACAAGGCCATCACCTGTAGTATCAATTGCAATAGCAGTACCTTCAGTAATGAAAGCAGCAGAACCGATTACACCATCAAGAATACCAGGTAAAGTACCATCAGAGGCAGCATCACCTTTATCTGATAATGTAAACACAGATTCTGAAGATAACATTGTATGAGTAAGTCTAATATTATCAGTACCAGATACGAAGTCAGTAATTACATCAAAGTTAGCACCAGCTGAGTCTGAATCAGCAGTAAAGATTACAGTATCCTTACCAGAACCTAGTGTAATTGTATCCTTACCAGCACCACCTGTAATAACATCAGCACCATCACCACCTGTAATGCTATCATTGCCAGCACCACCAGTAATAGTATCAGCACCACCGGCACCAGTAATAGTATCAGCACCTGCATCACCAGCTAGTGTAGAAGCGCCAGATCCATCTGTAATAGTATCGTTACCTGCATTACCACCGATAACATTAACACCAGCACCGCCTGATAATACGTCATTACCTTTAGCACCGTAAATTGTATCAGCATTAAGACCACCTGTTACAGTAAATGCAGTAGTAAGATTAGTTTCAGTCTCTGATTTATTGAATTTCAGTGTACCGCTTGAAGATACAACAGAAGAAGCATCAACAGTAAATGTTGTTGGTAAAACATCAGTTGAAGCAACAGCACCAAGATCAAGATCAACAGCGCCTGAAGAGTCTTTCGTTGTAACTGCTTGCTCAACATCACTTACGACTGAGAAGTCGATAACAGCTGTAATTGCAGTTGTATTAACAATTGAGAAAGTATCAGTACCACCATTACCGTCAAAGACGTCAGTAGCTTCTAAAGCGGCAGCAGCTGTACCTGAAACAATCCATGTATCATTACCTGAACCACCATACATTGAGTCATTAGCAGCTGTAGAAACATTATTTGGATAGAAGATAGCTGAACCATTTGAAACGGCCGATAAATCAATATAGTGATCAGCAGCAGTATTATTAGTGTCATTACCATCGATAGTAATTGAATCTGAGCCATTACTTGTAAAGAAACCATTACCTAAAGTAATAGTAGTCTGATTTGAAGTAATAGTATCAGCAGCATCAAGAGTTTCAATACCGACTAAAGCTTCAACTTCAGGAGCAGTAATTGTCAATGTAGCAGCTTCTGTGAAGGTAATAGTATCAGTACCTGCACCACCATCAAGAGTTTCAGCACCACCAGTTGTTTTAAAGTCTGTGAAAGTTGAAACAGTAAATGTATCATTACCAGCACCACCAGAAGCGTGGTCAATACCAGCGCCTGGATTAATAGCATCAGCACCTGTACCACCTGTAATGATATCGTTACCGGCACCACCAGTAAGTGTATCAGCACCACCGTTACCAGTTAATGTATCAGCGGCTGAACCACCAACTAGTGAGTCACTAAATGCACCACCAAGAACAGTAACAGCTTCAGCAACAGTGTTGTTTGATGCATCAACAGATAGTCTTTCACCACCAGTTAATGTAGTTGGGTGCATATCAAGATCAGAACCATCAATAGTTAGAGCAGCACCAGTGAAACCAGCATTAACAGTAACAGTTGCAGTAATAATAATACCACTTCCACCACCATCATCTGTAGCTGTATCAGCAATTGTCACTGTTTCAACATTTGAAACATTAACATCTAGAACTGCAGTAGTATTATCACCAGCTAGATCACGAGTATTATCATCATCTATATCAATAATAATTTGGTCAGTACCAGTACCACCATTAATAGTATCTAGAACTGTTAATGATTCTGTAGCAAAGAATGTAAATGTATCATCGCCTGTACCACCTAAGACTGAAAGATTACCAGCAGCACTTGCTGTAACATTCAGAGATGTTGATAGTGAATCACCTGTAGCTGTTGAAGCCTTAATAGTAGATGTAGCACCTGGTTTAATATTAATACCATCGTTAGCAGCTAAGAAAGCATCATTAACAGTTAATGTTGATCCAGTTGTTAGCGATAAGATTTCAACGTTTGATATATTAACAAGTTCAGCAGTTGTTAATGTAGCAGCAGCACTAAATGTAAGTGTATCAGTACCTGCACCACCATCTACAGTATCAGTACCAAGCGTAGTTAAGAACTCAGCTTCGGTATCCATTGTAATGGAGTCATTACCAGCACCTGCTGTAATGTTGTCAAGGCCGGCATTACCATTAATGACGTCATTACCGCCACCACCAGTTATAATATCGGCTTTTGTACCACCGGTAAGTGTTGAAATACCTTCACCACCTTTAAGTGTAACAACTGCAGTTGCACTAGCAAGATTTAATGTATCAGCCTCGCCAGCGTCTAGGGCTGTAGCATCAACAGTAACAGCTGTAGCATAAGATGAAGCATTAACTGTTACGCCACCAGTATTGTTACCAGCTGTGTCTGTAATAGTAATATTTTCGAAACCTGTAATGTCACTGTCAATAGTAGCTGTACCGTTACCAGTACTTGCTGTTTGTGAAATAATAAGTGAGTCCGTACCAGTACCACCAGTTAGTGTTGTACCAGCATCAAACGCATTTGCTTCACCATAAACATTAAGAGTAGTATTAGCATTTGTAGCACCGCCATTAATAACACTATCCTCATTGCTAGTAGCATCAGATGCAGCAGCAGTAGTTAAGTATACATTAGCTTCATTTGTATAACCAGCAGCAAGTGTTAAAACACTGTTGTCATCGGAAGTCATATCAAAATTAGTTGCAGAAATATTATCAGCTAATGTTATTCCAACCGCACCTGAATATTTGATAGTTTCAATATTACTCATACCACCTAGAATTGTAACATTAGCAACAGCTGCGCTTGTAATCAGTGTATCAGCGCCTTCTCCACCATCAACAGTATCAAGAGCAGTTAAATTAGCTCCCATGTTAATGGTATCATTACCTGCACCACCAGATATGTTCTCAATACCTGAACCAGCAGTAACAGAGTCATTACCAGCACCCATATCGATAGTATTATTACCAGAAGTACCAACAACAGTATCGTTACCAACACCCATTGTTGCTGTATCATCATCTGCACCTAATGTAAGACTAGTTGCACCAGCGCCATCTGTATATGTAATCTGCTTACCAGTTGCAGCAGCAGTAACACCACTAGCATCAATAACTAAATTAGCAGTATCCGCAGCATCAATAGCTGAAGCATCAATTGTTATATTTTTACCTGTACCTGGGTCATACGCACCAAATGTAAGAGTAGTTGCTGTATTTCCAGCAGGATTGTCTAAAATATTAATTGTTTCAAAACCAGAAACTGAGTTTACGAGAGTTTGGTCAGCATTACCACCTAGATAAAGGTTTAAAGTGTCTGATCCTGTACCACCTGTAACTGTTAATTCAGTATCAAGACCCAAAGTAGAAGCTTGAACAGTAAGATCAACATTAGCTAGGTTAACTACACTATCAGCAGGATCAGTAGTATCACCACCTAAATATGTAGCAAGAATAACAGTTGTTGCATTAGTATAACCCTCATCAAGTGTTAAAACATTGTCAGTTGTGTCAGTGAAATCAAAAGTTGTAGCAGAAATATTTGCTGCTAATGCAATTGTTACTGAACCAGTACTTTTAATAGTTTCAACATTACTTACACCACCGAGAATTGTCGCTGAAGCAAGAGCTTGATCTGTAGAAATAGTATCAACACCAGCACCACCATCAATTATATCAGTTGAAGCAAGAGCAGTCATTGTAATTGTATCATTACCTGCACCACCAGAAATATTATCAATACCGGCTGTACCTGTCATTGCATCAGCACCAGCACCACCAGTAAATGTAATACCAGTTGCATAACCTGGAGCGGCACTTAAAGTAAGACCAGTTGTACCAGAATGAGCAGATGCGTCAATTTCAGTAATTTCAGCGCTAAGTGCGTCAGTAATTGTAAGAGCTTGATCGCCAGTAACAACTAATTTAGAAACATCAACATCAGCAGTTGTCACTGTAGTGATAGTGTTAGCTTGTGCAGTACTATTTAAAGTTAAAGTTTCAAGATTAGCTGTACCATCAGCTGTGATTATTAACTTAGTAGCAGTTCCTGTACCTGAAACAGTAACATTTAAGTTATCTGCAGTACCGGCTAAAGCAGCTTCTTCAAGGTCTATAGTTAAATCATCACCAGAATTATTCATTTTAATTAATGAAGGTAAAGATTGTAGATTATTAATTGTTAAAGCACCAGTTGATGACAAATTAGTAATAGTGTCATAACCACTTGCTGTATCAACTGCATTAATTGTTAATGTAGTTGTGTTAGCACCTGTATTTGAAATAACATTTACTTCAACATTTTCTAATTCTGGTTTCAATGAAGCTGTACCAGCATATGAAATTGTAATTGTGTCAGTTCCACCAGCACCATCGACAGCATCAATATCTTGGAAAGATGCAGCTGTAGAGAAGTCAAATGAGTCGTTTCCTTCACCACCTGTGAAGTTATTAACACCAGTTGTACCAGTGAAGCTTTGAGTTGTTGCAGCTGAACCTGTATTGTCAATTAGTACAACATCACTTGAAACTGCAGTAGCATTGCTATCAAAAACACTAACCTTCATTCCTTCAAGGCCTTCAACTGTTGCATCGGAAACCGCTCCAATTTCAAAAGTTGTTGAAGTAGATCCTGAAGAAATTACAGCAGTACCAGAAAGAGTTTCGATATCTGCATTAACAGCAGCGGTTACTGTTGAACCGTTTGTATCGCCCATAGCAGACCAGGAGAAACTTGTGTCTGCGGATACAGCTGAACTTGCAGTAATTGTAAATGTAACTTCACCACCTTCGGCGACTTTGGAAGTGTCTTTAGTTACTGTAAAAGTTGGAGAAGCAGATGAACTAATACCATTATTTGATATTGTAACATCTGAACTACCTGCGGTAGTACCGGAAGTTGGAAGAGAAGATACTCCCATTGTCGCAGCAAGTGCAGTTAAAGTGCTTGATGCACCTGTATCACCTGTTGTGGCATTTCCACCTAATTCATATGTGAAATTACTAGCACCATTAATTGTAACAACGGCTCCATTAGATAAAGTTAATTGAACAGCATCATTTGCAAATTTTGATGAAGCAATTGATAAACCATCAACTAGTTGGATTTTATTCGCTCCACTAGTGTCTACAATTGTTACAGCTGAATTTGCAGCAATTTGATTGGAAATGATATATGTATCGTCTCCACCTAAGCCTCTGTAAGTATCGCCATTACTTGGTACAATGATGTCTGCACCAGAACCGTGATTAATAGTCGCCATTTAATTTCTCCCTAAAATAACATTTTAATCAAAATCATTACTAAAAATTTAGTAACGAATCACAAAATCCTACATTTCGTCAAAAACGTCAATAATTTTATTTAATTATTGTAACCAAATGTAACAAATTTTACCAGCC
>MDSV01100886.1_pt1 | contig 28862 bp, 19 predicted proteins | sample 810851 | NCBI WGS metagenome assembly MDSV01 (sample SAMN05326640, study PRJNA326480) | marine metagenome | isolation source: seawater | place: Atlantic Ocean: North East | collected 2012 | reverse complement strand
TTGATCCTTCTTTGCCAGCATCTTTTGTAATTCTGCTGTCGAACCGACAAAGAGGTTGTTGTTTGTTACACCTGATGTTTCAGTCGGTTCATTATTTAGTTTATCAAGTTCGTGTCTTTTCTTTTGTAAATCTATAAGCTGTGTTGTCATGTCTGCAGATGTTTTAAACATACCTGCTAATACTTCAAATGCTCTTGGGTGTTCAGCTTCTGCAGCAACCTGCATCATGTGATCGAGAGCTTCGTCTGATTTATCAAGAAGCTTTTTTAAATTATCTCGTGCTATATTATAATCTTCTTCTGCATCATTAGTAAGATTAATATTGTCAACACCCATAGGTACTAATTTGCCATCAGCTACTTTAGTGTTAGCAGCTAAAGCCTTCGTCATTTTATCTAATTTTTCGCTCATGATATATCAATGCTTCCTCCGAAAGTGCCTGAGATAAATGGAGACTCATCATTTCGAATAGTTTCACCTGCAGTAAATAAACCTTCTAAACTATTAACAAAAAATTCACCAGGTGAGTCACCTGTTCCTGTTACAACACCACCGACAGCAGAGGTTAAACCTATTATCTGTTGTCCAGCCGTAAATGCTGGTGAATCATCAAACACAACTTTATATGTATCTTCAGGATTTATAAATGATATAAATGTTTTTATCTTAGATGGACTGTCATCTTGATCTGCAGTTGGTGAGTCTATACTGACAGACACTTGACTAAATATTGATTCTTTAGGTGATTGATTCTCATTTGTTAATATATCAAAATCGGCAAGTGTCGTATTAACTCTTTTAATTATTGCAGATCTTCCAACTCCAGGTGCAAATTTTGCACGCACTTGAAAGTCAAGAGTATAAGTTATTGTACGACGAGTGGCTACATCACCTTCATAATCATCTGTAAAAGATACTCCATTCAGAATAAAAGGTACATCAGTTTTAGAACCAGGCCCGTCAATATCTTTAATTGTAACCGTATATTCAGGTGCAAATGTAGGTAATATTTGTTCTACAATTTGTAATGCATCATCTTGAGTTTTAGCAAATATATTTAGCTGCATTCCAATATTATATGGCACACTTTGAAAATGTGTAGTTTGCGTATTATTTGAAATGCTACCTGTTCTTCGTCTATTTAATTTATTTAATTTAGTTCCTGTATCATAATCAATACCTGTCATTTCAAAACTCATTCTCGGTAATCTAATTGCAATACCTGACTTAGCTTCTATTGCTACCTCTGAGCGAATTCTAGCCAAAAACTTTTCTTTTGGACCATATGAAATAGGAACATGGATGTGGTCAGTTGACCGACTACTAGCATTACTTCCAAATCTAGCTACTTTTATATTGTTGAATAACGTTCCAAAAACTGAAACAATTCGTCTTATTGTTGCATTATAGAAATAATTTCCTAACATATTATATTTCTCCAAATGGATTTACTTCACTAAAGTCAACAAAGTTATTTCCTATTGTTTCGAATATATCATTGTCAGCAAATTCATCGTTAGCAGTTACGCCAACCAGTGAGCTGATGGAACTTATTTCGTATACCGCGCCTGATGTTCCTCCTGTTAGTGTATCACCAACAGCAAAATTATCTGATAATCCAACAAGATTAAGTTTAAAGTTAGTAGCGTCCCAACTGGCTACCTCTGCAGCGTTTGCATCACCTGCAGTAACTACTTCTCCTTTTTGATAAGTCCCCGTGCCACTTGATAACATGGTAAGTTCTACTTGAGTTGCGTTATCTGATTCAATGTTATCTATTTCAGTAATTCCTGTATCAATAGATTCATCATTATATTCAAACGATTCAACTGTAATTCTAAATACAGGTAAGTTTTTTAGTTGATAGAATGGTTGTTCATTCTCTACAAATCTAATTTGCATTGTTTGTCCAGTCATTGCAAAATAAATTAGATCACCTTCGTTCGGTCTAACTAGTGATGTGCCGAAAACAGCATTGTTCCATGTTCGTTTAGCAACTATAAGTGTTGCTTCATCTCGAACTTCTAAACCAAACTTAGTTAATAAATCACCGTCTCCCTCAAAACCGTCTGTGTTTTCAACATACATTTCAATTTTGTATGCTCTATCAAATTTAGATTCAATTGTTTCATTTAAGATGTCATCTTCTTCTACCATTGTACGAGGTAAATAGAATACATCTTGGCCGTAAATTTTGATAGCTTCGATAATTATATCTTCGTAGAGACCGGCTTCGGCATTTGAACCTTGACTAAAATATGTATTTCTGGCCATACACTACCCCATAAAATCCATAGGAGGCATTTCATAACGTAGCTGCATTTCTTCTTCGATAGTTGTAATTTCTTCATTAGCTTCATCGAATATTTGCTGTCCGTTAATCTCAACACCACCAGGTAGTTGCATGCCTCCAAACTTTTTAAGATTGGTTCCCCACTGTCTTTTTAATAATGCTGTGAGATATCTTTTTAGAAATATATCGTTATATACATCTCTAAAATCAGAAGGATTAACTGTTTCATATCCTTCTATAATGATAAATTCTCCAGCTTTAAGATCTGTTCCCCATCGAGTTTCAATAAACAATCTATTCATATGTCTATTAAACCTTACAGTTTGATCTTTACCATCAAATAACTGATCCACCATTGCTAAATGCATTTGTGACATTGCATAATGTAATATAGATCCGGGTCCACGTAAGTCATAAACATCATTCAACATCATTTGATATTCAACATTAAATTCTGCTGCGGCTGAAGTTGTTGATCCTGATCTGAAAGGAAGTACTCGAGAAATATGTATATAAGTGTCAGGTATGTCTATGTATTGATTAGTTACATCAGTTGATGTAATCTGGTGTTTGCGATATCTTCTTAATGTAGCATCGCCGTGATATTCTTGATAAAACTGAATAGCATCATCCAATCGATCACCAATCTGATCGTCATCAAGGTTAATTTCTATTACAGGTGCACCTAGTGCTCTCAAGCAATAGTCAACTAACTCTTGTCTAGAATTTGGTTTAGCCATCTTTATCTTCCAACTTATTTAATAACTGACTAACTAAATTTTTTAATTCAGTTATGTCGTTTTTCATACCTTCCATATCTAAATTCTTTTGCGCCTGGATTGCACGTTTTCTTTTGTGCGCCTCATACGCGTCTACATTACTATTTATAAGAGCTCTAGAGTATGGATCTCTTTCATAATCTTTTTCATTCATGTTATGTTGTAGCAATACACCTCAAGTTTTTCATTTTAGGAACGATCGCAGCATCTTCTGAAGTAAACACAATCTTAACTTCAAATTCTTTAAACTCTATAATCTTTGTAGCAAATCCACCTGGTGTTGTACCGCCAGCTACTTTATTATTAAGTAATTTTTGCAAATCGAATTCAAAATGAGCTTCAGTAAAGAATGAATTTCTATCATCACCACTACTATTCACAGGAAATATGCCTGTCATTTCTTCAAATTTATTTGTGGTATTAGCACCATCAGACAACGTATCAGCTCTTACAAATACTTTAACATCAGTACCTTCTGGCTTACATAAATCAACAAAGACATCTAATTTATTAGCTGGGTTTTCAAGGTTGACTTTTCGTGTTAAGTAACGACTTGTTGCTCCCCCATGACTTCGTAATGTTTCGTCACCTATCGATGCAGCATTACCGATTACATTGTTAAGTAGAAGCAAAGAAGTTCTTTCTAAATCAATCATTGGTGTTAAGAATGCATCACCTGTTTCAAGTATAGCTCTAACAGTTAGATCTTTCGCATCATTAATATTAGTTATTTGTGATGGTAACTGAATTGTTTCATGCGGTATAATCGGATATGCAATTTCTCTTGCACCAGTATTTTGTAATAATATATATCTAATTCTACAACCAGCAGGTATTGCATCATTTGAATTCAATACCACATGAGTACATGGTATGGCTGCTTCAAGAGTTGATCCACTTGAATCTTGTGGTAATATACTAGTGAAGTTTTTATCAATAGTAACTCCTGTTTGGAATCTCATGATATTAATTTGCATTTTAAATACGGTTTGTTGATCTGCGTCCCATGTAGACTGATTTTTAGATATAAATGATACACCTAAATAAGGTGGTAAATTTATTTTAAACTGATCGTTTGCTGCTTGTGCAACGTTACCAGTTAAATCATTTTGACCCGTAGTCGCATGCCATAGTTTATAACCATCAGAGTTTGAAGTTACAATAACCGCGTACTCAACACCTCCTGCAATATGAACAGGTCGAGCAAATCTAAAGTTAGTTTTAATCGTTGCGTCTTCACTTGCTTTATTAACCATATCCGCTGCAGTTAATCTTACAGTTGAATCTGGCACTTTAAGACCAGTAGGAACACCATCACGCATTGTAACTAGATGTATTTTGATATCAGCATCTGATCCAATTGTTTGGAAATATAAATCAATATCTCTAAGGAATACACCATTTGGATATGAAGTTTTTGGAGCAACAAAAGATTGTGCAAGAGGATCAACATAACATCCTTGGAAGTAATCTCCTTCTTGAAGATTAGCAGTTACATAAGCACCATTTGTGCCTTGGTGTCCGCCAACTTTTTTTGAGCTTACTTTATAACTATCATAAACTGCTATAGGTCCGGACGACACACGAGTTGTTTCTAGTATTGGTGTTTTATAAGATATAGCTTGTTCTTGATAAGTATCAATTCTTCCCTGTGAACGATATATAGCTTCAGCAGATGTTTGTACGTTAGGATCGTGTTCAACCACCGAGTCAACTAATCTAAATAATTTTGCTCCAGAGGTGAAAGATAATTCTTCGTTATTTGGAAGGAAAAAGTAACCTGAAACATAACCATTAGCATCTGTAGTTAGACCAGGATCTCCTGCTCCTTGTAGAACATCACTTGCTTTTAATCCGCCAACTTTATTATTGGTCAAAGGTTCATAGTTTTGATTATTAGTTCCATTAATATATTCAATAAAATCAGCTTGACGACAATAAACATCAACATTTATTCTATCAAAGAATGGAATAACACGCGTATTAGGTTTCATTCCCTCAGCTTTAAAGTAAATCTTCTTAGATCTCATTAATGGGCGATAACTGGTTCTTATAAGTCTATCACCTAAACTAGTTTCAGCTTCTCTTGTGGTAACTAGTGTCTCAATACCTTCTCTCGATTTTGTACCAGTTTTAGTATGCCATACATTTATAGATGTGTCTCTTTGAGTTTCATATCCCTTGTAACCTTTCCATTCTCTATCACTGTGATGTTGATAGTGTGTGGTAGATGTTACTCCAGACCATTGATATGTGTATTCATCCCACTGTAAACCAGTTCGGTTTTTATTTCTTTCTGTAAAATCTGCAAGTAAGTGATCGTAGTTATTATCAAAGTTAGTAACTAGTTTCTCTAATCTTTCAATAGACTTCCATTCATCAGTTGATGGTGACAATGTCAAGTCACCAAAGTAAGAAGCTATTCCATATTTGTTGACATTAATAGCAGTACTAGCAAACATCTGACTAACTAAAGGTTCTGAGGTTTCACCTGGTAATCGTGCTGCTTCTTCTGGTCTATCATCTAATCCAAAAGCATCACCAGGATTTCTATTAGCTAAAAAGATATTCATATACTCTAATTCATATGCAGGTCGTGCTTCTTTTTTCTGGAAGTCGATTGCCATGTTGTAACCTGGATCAAATGGATTTCCAACATTGTGACCTGTAAAACTATCAACTAATATACCGTTTTTAAATTTTTCACCTTCATTGTCAAATATTTGTTTGTTATTTGCTTCTGTTTCAAGTAAAGTTAAAGAAGTGTAGTATTCTAAGTTTTTAACTCTTTGATCGATAGTATTAATATCTCTCATTGTAAATCTACGGTGTGGTCTTTCATTTACGTGAACGTGTAAACCTTTACCTTTGTTCTTAGTATATGGTGCTAATGTAAATTCATACAATGGAACAGCACCTTCAGGAGGTTCAGGCATTATTGGATCTTGACTTGATGGTCCATCTGTTATAATATAGTTCCCAGCGTTTGTCAAGGAGAGCAATGATTTTCTACCTAAATAATAATCTATATTAGCTACCATTACACTATTTGGATCTACATTTGTAAGTGTAACACCTCTAAAGTCAATTACGTCTGATAAATCCACACCGGCATAGGCTGGAACATCATCGTATAATAATGTGTTAGCTGCACCGCCAGTATGTGCAAAACCAAGATTACCGTTTACTGGGTATGATTCAATTGTAAATGGTCCGTTAGCGGTATGTACAAAATATTTGTATTCTACAGTTATAGTTCCGGAACTTAGTGCAAGTGTAGGACCTACATAGATGACAGAAGATTGACCATAACTATTGTCTGTTTGACCTGGATCTAAAACAAGTTCATTTGTAATGTCTCTCGTGTTAGTTCCGTCTGTAGCAGCATTTGCGTTAACTCCGGTAATACTAGCACTAACAATTTTAAAAGCATCAGTTACTTCTTCGCTTCCTCCGCCTTGAGATTCAGCGTCTGGATCACGTGTTAGTAAAAATCTTTGGTTTTTAGTTATTGAACTTTGATTAGATCCTAAAACTTCATTATTTACAAATATAGTCTTTTTACCTTGTGTTAAATCAGCTTGAACACGTTTAGATGAAATAACTTTTACTTCATGAAAACCTGCTTGTGTAGCTGAATCTAATGTCAATGTAACTGTACTAGCATTATTAGTAATAGAAGGTGTGGTTGAATGTGGTAATACAAGTCCAGTTGCAGTTTGAATAATTATGTAGTCATTTGGATTATCACTAAACCAGTTTGAAGCGGTACTTCCTACACCTTGTGAATCAGTAAGTGATAATTCAACTGAAGTCCCTCCACCAGCACGAGTCAGTGCAATTGAAGTAGTTCTTTCTGTATAAAATAATTTTTGTACATCCTTAATTGCGCTTCTACCGATTGGGAATATGTCAGCTTTTTTGTGAGTTTCCAATAATCTGAACCCAGAAGATTTAGAACCTGCATCAACTTCGAAGTCACCGCCTGTAGTTGCAGCTAAATATGTAGATGCATCATCTCCGGTTCTAGTTCCTGCATTTGCTAGGAAACTAGCGTCTTTAAACTCAAATCCTTGAGTCATATCAATGGATTCTATATAAACTCTAAACTTACTTCCGTCAAATTCTACATTTGATACTTTACACGTACCTATAGCGATTGTAGGAGAGTTAGGACCTATTCGTGTAGAGGGAGAATTACTATCAAAAATTGCTTTACTTTCATATAATTCATAGTCAACAGTAGAATCAAATACACCTCTAATTGAGTCAGCTAAAATATAGTTACCAGTGTTAGCCTGAAATACTACTCTTTCTCCTGAATTTATACCTTTAAGACTGTTAAAAGTATCTCTTGCTTTATCCATTTCAATAGAAATAGTTTCATTATAACTTATGCGTGTTCCACCAACATATGCTGTATTTGGTTCGACATCAACTATTAGTTTTTCTTGTAATCCTGGTACGATTGGATCATCAGCTAAAAATCTTCCACCATTTGAACCATCATTTAAGTGTTCTCGTAGATCAATTGAAACTGGATTTAATGTGTAGTTACCACTTTCTTCAAAAGTCCTTTGCGCCATCGTTGTTGCAATTTTGTTATATTCAATTTGATCTGCATAATCGTCTACAGCTGCACTAAATACAATGTCTGTAAGTTTAACTGCAGTTCCGTTAAATGTTTCTTTTTGTAAAGCTTTATTAGTATTGAATGAAGAATTTAATATAACAGAGTTATCAGTAAGTAGTCTCAACGCAAGGTCTATTGTATAACGATCTGCACCTGGTGCGCCAACATTTGGTGTTCCGAGTGCGTTATCATTAAGAGTAGGATCAGTACTAACATCTGCAGTTCCCTCAGTTGCTAGTAATATCGCTTGACCGCTGTATGTCAATGATGAGCCGTCTTCTTGAAGTGGACCTAAATCTACAAAAATTTCCTGAGATTCGCACACTACGAATGAACCCAAAACAAAAAATACACCTTTATCAATTTTATATTGAATAGCATGACCGGTTGCATTGACAGTACCAAATGCTGTTTCAACAGATCCAATTCCAGTTGGTACGAAGAGAACCGAAAGATCAGAGAATACTTTTTTATAAATTGGTGTTTGGAATGTTCCTGTTGGTGAATCATCAGCTGTGCTTTGATTGTCTGCAATAGAAGCAACTGATCCTGGAACTAAAGAGCTATCTTTTGTTTTTGTATATCTAACAAATAGTTTATAATTATTACCTGCAATATTTTCAAATCCGAGTACAGTTGCAGTAACATCAGTATCTGTATCTCTAATTGCTTTACCTAAAAGCTTTTGTGTAATTTGTGTTTCGGTTTGATAACCGACATTCATGGCTACATCTATAGTTTTAACGTCACGATTGATACTAAATGATCCGTCTAAAACACGACTATTATCTTTAAATATGTTTCTACCGAATTTATCTATCTGACCTTGAAGAGTAGTTTGTAATTGGTTAAGCTCCCTAGCTTGAACTGCAACACCCGGTTTAAATAAAATTCTTAAATAGTTTTTATCCTCTACACCGGACTTAACATAGTCATCAAAGTAAGGGGCATTCTGAGATTTATTTGTACTTATAGCCATATTTTTTCCATCTGTTTTCTTTTATTTATATGCTTTAGAACGGTGAATCATTTGGAGAATCCATTAATTTTCCATAAAATTTAAGTCCTGCAGGGTGAGCAAAGTTTTCAAACGCAGCTCCCCACGTAGACATATCTAATTTAGATCTAATCTCGTAAGAGTAATCTGAATAATATTGCAGATCCTGTAATTTTAATTCATGAGAAAGCATACTTTGATTATACTTAATTGCCTGACGAATTCCTAATGTCACTCCATCATCGTATTCTCTTGTAATCACGTACTCTACCGGTACGGACGGGTTTGTTTGTCTCGGTCTAAATAATTCCCGAGTCGATTCACTGATTCCTAATTTACTTCCTCCTCCGGATAGATAGTTACCACCAAAGGTTGCTTCTCCGGCTGAGTTAGTTGCACTACCACCAATACCGGTGCTTCCATCATCTACAGAAGAAGGATTAAAATAGTTTTGAAGATCTTCTACACGACCAGAGTCCGCACCTAGTATTAATCTTCTTGATACTTCAAATTTTACACCAGTTAATCCATATATTTTTCCTATCGTTTCATGTATTGTCATGTTGTTTCCAAAATCAGGATGCGGAGCGGGTGTATTGAAAAATGGTTGACCATCGCCCGGATCGGTTCCTACTAAATGGGCATCTACCCAATCACCCGGGTACCCGCTACCACCAACTCCTTTGGCTCCTGTAGCACCACCACCTGGATTATTCCAAAATCCTTCTTCTTCGGTTAAGCCAGTGTTGTCAGATAGTATATAACCATTGTTACCGGTTCTCATAAAATATAATAATATGTTAGAGAATCTACTACCAGGAACATGCGTTACCGGAAAATTCGTTTGATTTACATCGTTGTCGTGCCACGGACCACCTGGTCTTTGATCTTTAAAAGATGTTGCTATGTAAAATTGCCATCTGTTTATGTCTCTATTAAAATGGAAAAACGGTGCCATGTCTACAAAATCTTTTCCTTGGTAGCTAAATTGATCAGTTCTTCGTACACCTCTTTTAGTAATGTTAAACCATTTTCTTTCTGTTTCGTTGTATCTGTATACTCCAGTGATTGCATTATATCCAAATCCGACAGAAGTACCACCAGTTACCGTAACTTCGGTTACTGGAAGTAGTTGATTATCATCAGCACCCACAGCTTTTGCAACTGCTTTGGCTATGCTTGCTTTCTTTGGAGCCTGATTTGTAAGTCCTTGTAGAGTTGAATCAAATTTTAATACATTATACTGATTAATATTCTGACCACCAGTTATAACTTCTTCGTTTCCGTTTTTATTAATAGTCAACATAAATGGTCGACGTGCTGTAAATCTCCACAATGATGGAACTGAGCCTACTAAGCCTCTAGGTGAATCAGGTACTCGAATAGGATCTCTAGCACCTGCATCAGGAGATGCATCAATTGAACTTACCGGTCCGTACACTTGAACACCGTTTGGTGAGTCTTCAGATGCACTCAGTGTGTGAGTTTTATAAGTATATTCTTCATATATAGTTTTAATTCGCTCAAGTGGTCTGTCAGATTCTGCTTTAAATACTTCACCGACCTGACTACTGAAACCATGTGTTGGTATGCGTTTCTCAGAATTTGCAGCTGGTACAAAATTAACTTTAGTAAGATCGTCTGTTTGACTTATTATGTTTTCATCAACAAAATATACGGCTCGTCTTCCTGGTGAACTATCATCTATTCGCATGATTGACCATTGTCCGTTTTTAGTACCTAAATCCGGTGTAGCTACACGATATGTTCCAGGTTTTCTACGTAGTATCATAAATTTGCCGGACGGTTCATCAAAACGATTGCTATTTGTTTCTGTGTAAAATGCGTTTACTCTTGATGGTGACGCATAATCGTCATTTATAATAAGGAAGTTATTTAACTGATAACCGTTAAATTTAGCTGGTGAGTCATTTATGATTAAAACATCTTTAGGTAATTTATATTTAACTGTTATAGTGTTATTATATGGTGTTATTATAGAATAGTCAGTTAGCTTATCACCATATACATAATTATCACGCATTTCTGTTAGTGACATACCTGCAGTCATGTCATCACCAAATCCATCATTGATACTAAATATTGCCATTTTCGCATTAGGACTTGAGTTATCCGTTCCTAAAGTTGGACTTCCGGTACTGTCAACATCGCCATGTGGTGAGTTTCCAGCTTTTATGAAAGAACCTAAGAAAGTATTTTCTGCTTCAGGCGGGCTTTGATCTGCAAATATTGCGTCAGAAATTGTAAAATCAGTTCTATTCAGTAAACCAGGACTATTGAAATTAGTATTTAAATATTGATCTACTGCTATAATATTACTAGGACTAGCATCTGGTGAATTAATTGGATTTTTAATATAAGAGTTAGTAGTAGTCGGATGTAATATAGCCATGGCTTTAGGTGCTTCAATTGAAGCTTTAGGAGAATCTTGTTTTTCAAATGTTGCAGTCGATGCTAAGATATTACCTGTTGACCTTACATAAACTGTGCCTGGGAAGTTTTCTGATCCGACACCACTTGTTGCGTGTTTGTTTGAATTAATTCTAGAAATAAATGTGTGCGATTCACCTGCTTTTAAAGTAATACTGTCAGTAGGTGTTGAAGAAACAGGACTATTATCAAAGAAATCAATTGTTGATTTTTCAGTTGCAAAAGTAAATATATGTTGATGACCATCGTTAATTGATACACTTGTAAAAGCTTTACCAGCAGCAGTAAAAGGCATAATTAAATGTTGTGTTGGACCTACACGAACAGGCGAAGAATCTTGTTCAACAATAGACATAAAATTAGGTTTATTCGAACCATATATATGTCCTGGTTTTAAGAACATGTTATCACTTTGTGTTATCTTTGTAGGATAAAATCCTTGTCCGCGGCCAGCACGTTCTTCGTATAATCCACCATCGCCACCAGGTTCATCATAAAAATTAATTTTTGCGGGAACGCCGATATATCTTGGTTGTACACTTACAGTTCCCTCAAAAGCAGGTTTCTGGCCAGGTCTAAGGTCGGTACCATCACCAATAGTACTTAAATTACTGAAAAATGTTGGACCATTTGGTGAATCAAGTTCACGAGTTGTTTTTAATATAGCACCGCCACCATCATTACTATCCATTACTAATTCTAATTGATAAAGTGGTGAATCTTCTGATGCTCGACCTCCTAAATATTGAGTTACAAAACTAGAAACTGGCTCTAATGCTTTTGGAGAGTTATGAGATGAGCTGTGTCTATAAGTTACTCTCTGTGGAAAGTTTGGAGATCCGTCACCTTCTTGATCGTAAAATTCATAAGTACCGTTTAGTACTGATCTATTATTAGTAAACCCATCAACAACATATACTATTTTATCTGGTTGCAAGGGTGAATCGTCAAACAATTCAACATTGAGTGCAGGCGAATAGTCATGTATATAAAACTTGTGATCTAGTTTGTATCCTGGTTCAGGAATGGCAGTTGGAGTTGATGACTCAAGCTGGTCATTAAAAGCAGGTAGAGCGATTGATCTAATTGCAGCTCCTGGTAGTACTAAATTAGATTTAGTAACTGGGTCTTGAATTGTTGAATCTTGAACAGATTCAAACTCTAATGCAACCTCTGCAGCTACGTATTCTACTATGGTGCTGTAAGTGCTTGTTGATTCTTTATCTTGGTATAATACTCTTCCATCTGCAATTGATAATGGTGTTTCAGAGTATGTTAGTACTGTACCTAAATTCTCAGTTAAATAACTATTACCCTGTGACTCCCGTGGATCTCCTAATCCGAAATATGTATTTTTACTTGTAGAACCTCTTCCTGTCCCAACCCAACCTGTTTTTGGTGGATATAATTTATCATTTCGTACGGTGTTATCAATTTCATTTGGTAGTGTATGAGCAATAACAGTGTTTCGCCAATGATCATATATTACCCACATATTTGCAGGCTTGACATTGTAGGCGGAACCAATCAATCTAAGTATACTAAATTTTTGAGCGATAGTTATAAAATTATATATCTCAGAGTCGTCATCTTGTATACCATCTCCGTTTGGATCATACAAGAAATACATCGGATGTTGTGCACCACTATAGCTAGAACTACCTAGATATTCTCCGTAAGAGTTAGGTTGTCCAGCTGGTGCAGTGTGAGTCCACTCACTAGCTTGCCAGTCTATTTCCCATCTTTGATAACCTTCTGATAGATACTCACTATACCATCCATCTATACCAAGGTCCGGAATATCTGACGCACGATAATTAATTGCAGGTCTAAATACTCCACCGAAGTTAGTATCTTCATGAGCTATTTGAGGACCGAGCTCGGATACACCACCATAGCTTGTTACTAATTTAGCATCATAACTTCCAGCGGAATTAAAATTATCGCCAAAATCACTTACTATAGCAGGAGATATTACTGCATTTACATGAGCAAATCCTGGATTTGCAGAGTCAGCTATTTGTTGGCTAACCTGGTGTCTAGAATCCGACTGCGATTCTTTTTGACGCACAAATGAAAATTTAGCTCCTCCAGATTGTTTAGTCCATGTTCCTTTTAACCAGCTTTCATTAGCTTGTCCGTTGGAAAAATCGTCAGGAGTTGAGTATGGATGGTTTAAATCATCTACATATCTATAGGTAAGATTTTTAGTGATTTCAATTGATTCTGGTGGTTCTGGAGATATATCAATTATTGACCACCTACCACCAACTTGTGCAAGTTGAATATTAGTATTGTTAACATTCAAGTATATATCAGATCCATCATCCGCTGTTGAATGTGCATAAGTTCCATTTACATCAAACGAAACGCCAGGATTGTGAACAGATTCAATTACTAAATTGCGCGACATATTTCCAACTGCGACATATTCAAACCCAACATCAATTGTTTCTATCAAGTTACTCCATGCAGTTGCTTCTAGCGGAGGAAAGGCAGAATCGGGATACGCACCCACAGTGTGTATTAACAGAGGTTGTTGAAGATTCTGTATAGAAGAATATGTTTTATTCTGATTAGAATATGGAATTACCACGTCAGGCAATGAGTGATGAGTTCCCCCAGTCAAATCATCAGGATAAGCAGCTGTTGTGCTTGCATTAGGTCTATTGAAGTCAGAAAACACTGAATCCTGTTTTATTGCTCCCACACCTAAACCAACATACCATCTATTGGTATCTGGATCTTTATATATAACATTTACTCCACCCCAATCTGAACTGCCAGGACATGCCCATCCAGGTACGGAAGCAGTGCTACGTAACTTAGCATTAGTAAATGGCTGACTAGTTCCCTCAGATGCGAAGAAAATATTACACGGCTCAAACGCAGCTTCAAATTGATCCATCCTCATTCCATACGGTCCGTCTCCAGGAAATGCACCGGTATATCCTACATAGTCGCCAATGATTACATCAGTATAACCTCTTAAACCAGGCAATCGTAATCTAGTTTGTGATGGTGGAATTGAATAATTATTAAATTCTACACTAGTGTTACCACCTCCGGTGATATCAACTATTATATCTCCATTAGGATCTAAGTCGACTCGAGTATTACCAGCTATAACATCTCCTGATGTAAGACCGCCTGCGGTGACATCTCTATCTACCAATGTTAAGTCGCTTGGAAGAACCACGTCTGTAAACTTAGGATTGTAATCAGCTGTATCAAATGTTGCTGCCGAAGGTTTAAATATATAATGTTTAGGATAAAATAATGTTACGTCAGTATCAAAAAATATTCTAAAGAATGCGTGTATACTATCTTCGCTTCCTCTAGTATTATAATAAACTAATATTTTCTTAAATAATTCTTTCTTAGATATTCGTGCTAAGTTACTAGTTGGTGCAATTATTGCAACTTCTTTCTGAAACTCATTTATATAATCTTCAGATACTGTATTTAAATCGTGTTCTGGTAGGATTCTATTGATTACATCCGAAGGACCAGACACTACATCGGCAATTCTTAATTCTGCAACAGATACACCTTCTGCGTCCGTTATTCTAACTAAATCATTTATCCTATAATCTTGTCCCGGATTGTTTATAGTTACGTCTATTATTCTTCCAAAATCAGGAGAATTAGAACCAACCTCAAAGTTTACTGTTAATCCGTGTCCATGGCCGTCGTGACCAGTACTTACGTTAGTTTCAGGAAGAGTAAAAGTAGAGTCGGATCTTTCATCAATTAATTCTACAGACAATACCATTCCTGGAGAGTTTACAAATTTATAATACTCTTCTAAAAGAGCAATTAATGAAGTTTCTTTTCCAGCTGCGTTAGACTCTGCAGAAAATGCTGCGGTTTCACGAAGATATAAAGGTAACAGCGATTGTATTCTAGCTGATTCTTCATTATGGTGAGCAAAACCACCACTCTCACTTGTTAAATGTGGCATATTAATATCCTGTTGAGTATGTTGGTGCTCCGTCAGCTGTAGACACGTTTGCTACACTTCCAGCTGGTGTTCCACCTGATCCGTCTATTGTTCCAGTTATTGAAGAAGCTGCTAAATCGACTTGAATTATGTTTCTCTTTTCAGTAAACACATCTTTAGATTTAGGAGTTACACTTATTTGAATTTCTGAATCAGCATCAGGTACTACGTTTGATATCGATACTTTTCCTGTTAATATGTTAAGAGTTCCCACACTAGGAGTAACTCTAATTTGTCTTCCACCAGTACCTGCTTGACCCGTACGATATGCATATATATTTCTTTCAGTGGTACTACCTGATATAAATTCATCTGCAATAAAAGTTTCCACACCATTCTTAATAAATGATGTTGACGTAATGAACGATCTACTTTGATCTATTTCACCCTCCAGTTCAAATGCAAAATTTAAGTCGTGTGCATCACCTGTACCAGGTGTTACTGTTATATTCTTTCTTGCTGTAACATCAATTGTGTTATTTAAAATTGCTGGATTTGTTTGATCTATATCAGCGCTCAGATTTGAGTTTCTATATATACCATTAAAGTTTTGTAAATTTCTAACAGCGAATTTATCTATAGTATCACGTATTCTACTGTCTAGTTCACCTTGATTAAAATTTGTAAGACTAGGATTATATCTGTAATTTACATTAAATGAAAGATAAGTATAAGTAGCATCAACAATTTCTGGTGTAACACTTAACATTTTCTTTCCGCTTAAATAATTAAGTATTTCAATCCTTTGCAGTTCAGTTAAAAATAAAGATCCAGATGGTTTACATGAAATATACGTTACACCAAATACTGGAGGATCTTCTCTTTCACCTCCCCACGCAATAACGTCGTCTATACCTGGTATGTTACCTTTAATTAATGATTTATAGTCTGAAGATGTTACAGCACGATCCTGAGCAATAAATGCTCTAGGTGCATTAAACTTTATACTATTGACGTCCTCTACTTCTGTTCCGCCAGCTGCTGGAGAGGCAGTAACAACAGACACAATATTGACAGCTGTTTGTCCAGTTTCTGCATATGAAAAAACATTTGCAGAGTTTGTTAAAGTACCATCACTACTTAAAAATTCTACTTCAACTTTACCTGACCCGTAGGGTTGTAATCCTAAAGTATTGTTACCAAATTCAATTTCATACTTACCTTCTGTATTTTCTGATAAGAAATAAACTTTACTTGTGTTAGTGAGTGCAGTAAATGTTTTAAAATTCCTAAAAATATCATATGTGGTTGCAGTTAAGCTATCAAATACTTTCACTATAATTGTACTAGTGTCAATGTTTTTATCATTTATGATAAATCGTTGATTGATACTATTGTTAATAGTAAATGTTTGTATTTTTGTAACTCCTTGTTTAATTGTAATATCTGAAAAGCTAAATGTATTTGATGTTTCATCATATTCTGAGCTGTGTGAATCTATAGTCTGAAAAGTATATGTTACACCATCAATCACAGAGGTAAATTTTGTTCCTTTTTCCATTAGATAATTATTAGCTGTACTACCCGAAGCTCTTTCAAAAACTATATTAATACTTGCAGTCGGACCAGTTTTACTAGTAGGTGTGTAACCTAATAATCTCGCACGAGATACTACGTTAGATCTTACTTGCGCAGAATCTAAAAATGATTCGTTCATTGCCATGTGTGCAGTTATCGCATTATAGTGTGTATTATATGCAAGAACATCAAGTAGATTATTTAAACCGGAACCTTCAAAATCCCAATCTTTAAATGCACTATCGGAACGTTTAAAATATGTTTTTAGATTTGTTTTAATCTGTTCGAAATCAAGTTCAGTTGTTTGAAATTGTGGCATATTATCTTAACCTCTCTAAATAGAAACTAATATCTTCGGGTGTAGAAGAATTGATTACGTTAAATGTTAATTGTACAAAGTATGCATTTCTATCTGGATTATCATTTATTTCGATTACTAGTTGATCAATTCTTGGTTCGAATCTTTGTAACGTCAAACCTATGCTTTCTTTTATGGCAGACATTGTAAATGGATCAGCGTTTTCAAAAAGTAAACCAGCCACACCACTACCAATATCTGGCCGAAAAGGTTTTTCACCAGGAACAGTTAATAAAAGATTTTTTACTGCATTTTTCACAGCATCGACATCTCTCAGAGGTTTAATGTCTCCACTATTTGGATGACGGCGAAACTTTAAGTCTAGATCGGCAAAGGTAGAACTTTTAGCAATATTAGAAGCTCTTTTAACATTATAGTCTGACAGCGATGAACTCATACTATCTATTTATAATAAAATTACAAATATATTTTAAATTAGTGTTTATTATGATTAATAACCACCACCGCCACCACCACTGGATCCGCCGCCACCGCCGCCACCAGCACTATAACCGCCACCTCCTGTTGAAGGCGTGGATGGCGTGGCTACAGGTATTGTTTGTGTAGTTGGTGCAGTAAACGCACTTACATCCGTTTCTGGAACTGGCGCTTCGCCTGTACTAGCACGACCTAAATCTGGAGTTACGGTGCTGCTACCTTCACCAGCCGTTGATTCAGTTGCATCGGAAGTTTCTTCATCTTCAGCTGATACTTCAGGTGGGGTTATATCAACTTTTTCGTCGTTATTAACATAAGCAGCATTTACTTTTGTTTCTTCAAATAAATCAGTATATGCTTTTGTTAAAAGAGATTCTAATGAACCTTTATTTTCATCTACAACAACAAGCGCATATTTTGGCTCAAAACCTGGAAAGCGCTCTACGTCACGTGATGCCTGTCTATATGTCCATCCTGCCAAAGAAGAATCTCCAAACTTTTTCCATATTACTGGTAAACCTCTATATTTAGGTACCCGCTCACCAAGTTGAATTTCAAATCTATTTTTAATAAACTGCTCTAGTTCACTAGTTGTTGTAACACTACCTAATATTACACATTCTTTTATTTTATTTACATTAGATTGTATTGTTGTTAATGCAGTATGCATATATGTTCTTGCTACTAAAACATCTATAGCTGCTTTTTCTTGCCCTGAATAGAAGTCATATGCTTTATAATTCAAAAAACCGCCTCCAGAAAAATTATCTAACACTGAACTTAATCTATTCAATCCGGCTTTACTCTTAACTTGTGGATTTAATCTCTTTGACCTCAATACGCTATCCATGGCAGATTCATCAAAGTCTCCTTCGCCAACTGTAGCTATTTCTTCTCTTACTAATTTAATTTGATCTTCTATGTATTTTAAATCTTCGTTATTTCTAATTTTTTCTCTATTTTTATTATATTGATCAATGTGTGCTGTTGTATTACCTTTAGCAGTTTTAGAATTGTCTACGGCTTTTTCTTCTTTCTTTAAAGTTGCCACTGCAGGTGGGGGTTCAGTAGTTATTTTACTTTCAGAATCTTTAACAATGGGATTTCCGTCTGCATCTAAATCAACATTTGGTACCATAGAACAAAAATCAAAGTCAATTGAAGTTATTTTACTTAAAATATCATCAAGGTCTGGTATTGCACTTCCCCATTTGTCCGCTAGTTCTCCTAATTTTTGTTCTAGTTGATCCGGAACAGCAAGTATAGCAGCTAATTCAGTTTTAAAATTATCTAATTGAGGAAGTTCTGGTATAGCATTCTTAATTCCTGCTAGAGCGAGTTCAGCTTTATTTTCAAGAGCGGCTAAACCAGCCTTACCAGCATCTGTTAAATTATTAATCTGCTGATTTAAACCATCTTGAAGATTATCTGCAATATCTTGTAATGCATTTGTTACACAATTTATGGGCATAGTATCATTCCTTTAGTTCATGAATATTCCCAAGGGGGCTTTTTCTGTTATTGTTGTGTCCGAGTCAATTATAATAGGACCAGTAGATTCAAATCTTAATCCTGCAGGTCCGCCTGTTATAGTTAAAGGTTGTAAACCAGCACCAGGCGCACCACCCATTGAGAATCCACCGATCGCAGCTAGATTTAGTGTACCAACTGTTACTATGTTATTGTTACCTGATATAAAGTCAGTAGAATCTCCTGTTACTGTTGTTTTTAAATTTTTTAAAACAGTAATGTTTTGGTTTCCATTTACACGAATTAAACTTTCTCCGCCTACATTTATGTTATAATCTTGACCGACTTCAATAACATTGTTATTACCTATTTTTGTAAACGATCCTTGTTTGATATACTCATGCTTTTTATTACATTCTAAATAATATTCGTTGCATAATTGTCGTATATTTCCATCTACTGTTAGATTTATATTACCCTTGACATATATATTTTTATTTTTAAATGTTACTTCATAATCATCATTTACAACTGTTAATATTCTATCACCGTTGTCTATAATTTCTTCGTAGGTTCCAGATTTATGCATTCTAGAAATTCTAGAATAGTCTTGTCTGTCATCAACTTCTAAAACATGTCCTGCTCTATATTGTGTTACATGATTAGATGGATACACAGGTCTTATATTTTCAGCTGGATCTGGAATGTCGTATGATTTTCTTTCCTCGTCTTCAGTACTTTGAGTTGCTGCAAGACCTGGAGCAATTGCTATCGGAATACCTTCTTGTCTTAATTCTTGTTTTGTTACAAATACTCTATCTTCTTCGTAAGCAGTTGTTGCCATTCCAGGCATATCATTACCAGATTTTAGAGGATTTATTCCATCTGGATCTGCAAATGCAGTTCTAAATGCTTTTTCAGTACCTGGTTTAATATCTGGGTTTACAGTTGAAGTAGATGGAATACTACCAAATATGACTGGGTCTTGTGCTGCTTGACCATCTTTAAAAAATCCAACGACCCATGATCCTGGTTGCAATCCCGTTGCGCTTGTTCCAACACTTGCCATGGCTGCACTTGTAATTGGAACTATAGGTGAAGCCCAAGGTAAGTCTTCTGTCGGTAAAGCATCTTTATCATCAGTGTGATAACCGTAACATCTTACTTTAGTACGGCCTAATTCTTCTGGATCGATTATGTCCTCGACAACTCCTGTAAACCATATCATTGGTCCTAAAAACGATGGTGTAGCCATTATATATTCTCCTCAGTTTCTAAATCAATCGGGAAAGAATCTCGTTTTACTCTTAAATCACAGTAGTATTTACCATCATCTAGTACGTGCGAACATGATGTTACGATAAAATCACCAGAAAGATATTCATCCACAAATGTTGTTTCACCAGAAGCTTCTGGATTTCCTCCCCTTGGAAATTTAATTGTTATTTTATTTCCTGCACCTAATCGTAAATCACCTGGTATTCTTATATCATGTGTGTGTGTTTCCATTAATGAGTAATACGCATTTGATCTGTATCTATTGCTTACTACAGTTGAACCGTAGTTATTAAATCCAGAAAATGCACTTGCATTTGTTGCTAAATATTCAACGCGCGCCTTAGATAACTTATTCAATGGTAAATTATTAACAGATATATTTTTTGAAAATATAGTATTGCCTTCTAATGTTGTTTCTAAATCAATATCTGCATTAAAATCAAATACTCTTTTTCCAAAAGTTTTAGTTGACCAATCTAAAAAATTACTTTCGGAGGCAAACGCACCATTAATTGCCTGTTTTATTTTTGATAAATTTAATTCTGACGATATACTTAATATTCTACCAAGTTTTTGACGATATTCTGCTGGTGTGCCAGGAGCTTTTGTATTATCTTTATCTAAATAATATTTTCTTATAGGTTCGTTTTCTGCTTTAGATGTTAATGTGCTTAAAGATGTAAAGTATATGTTTCCATCTAGTCTTTGAAATACAAAAAATGGTGTTCCTTTATTGTCATATGCAGTTTGTCTAAAAAATTCTATTGCACTTAACGGTTCTTGTGTGTTTATGATACCTTTTGATTTAGAAATATCAGTTTTGTCAGAGATAAAATTATCCGGATTAAATTTTAAATCCTCAATAAGTATTTTTTCTATTTCTCTTCCAGCTGGTTCTCGATAACTTCTTGAAATTTTTAAAAATTTAGAGTTATAAGCATGTTCACTTATACCTTTTATTATGTATACCTGTTCTGTTCTATTATTTCCGCGAGAATATGCTGGTACTTCAGTAACAAAAAACCTTAACTCTATTTCGTTTTCTTCCTCTTCGCCTAAATTTGTTCTTTTTGCAGTAACTGTAATAATTTCCTGGCCAATAATTGGAAAGTTTTCCATTAAGTTACTGGATTCTTTGATACCTATTTCTAACATTAAAGTGGGAGAATAAATTGATTCTACAATACTAAACTGACCTACTACGGCATTTATATCTGTGGTTTTACCTTGATAATTAGTCAATTCAATTTTATTAATTTTTAATGCAAGTGGATCAGATGCAACGCCACTTTGCGAATCTATATTAAATGTTCTCATGTGTTAAGTAATCTTTTATATTCTTCAACAAATTCAGTAATAAACTCAGGTCTAACTACTTTAATTTTACGTTTCTCAAAATTTAAATCCATACGGTGTCTGGATTTTGTTATAAACACATCTGCTCCTCTTCCAACAAATTGATTTCCAACGTCTGGAGAGTTTTGAGCTGGAAATGTAGAGCTACTTAATGCTTCATATGCAGTAATGACATTGTCAGTATCAGTTGCATAATAATATTCTGGTGCTTCTCTCAAAGTACTATACAATTTTTTAGGTGTAACAGATATATTGACACCTACTTTAGGTGACGCATCATAAGGAAACAATCTTTCAGATACTTTATATGGTGATGCATCATATGAAGGACTCAAATTACCTTGTTCAGTATAAAGTTTATAAGTAGCTTCAGGCAATCTAGCTTTATCATTTCCTGAATGTTTGTTGTATATTCCTTGCTCAACAAACGATTTAGTAATTGTTTCAGCTGCTCCTTTTATCCACTGAGTTCTATCATAAGTCATGGGACTATCAAAAAATGCAAAGCTAACTTCGTGATCTTCTGGATTTCCTGCAAAAAATAATGCTCTTGCTTGTTGTGATTCAGAATCTGTCGGTATGTGTGTTTCGCCACGCATAGTTTTTCCATTTGGCATTGTATGAAAACCCTCAAGCCATCTCTTTGATACAAATTCACCCACAACCAACTGTAATTTTTCGTTGTCCCATTTTATAATTTTAGCAATTGCATTATTTCTTTTAACTCTTAAATCTGCAAGTGATAAATCATAGCCACTAAATGTATTTGCTATGCGGGGTTCAGGAATAACTGAAGGCGAAGTGTCAATACTTCCTAAGTCATCACGGGTGATATCGTTAAATATGAGAGATGGTTCGATTTCTGGTAAACAAACTATTGCACCATACGGATCAAACTCAAGTGCGAACTCATTTTCTAATGTAGTAGGATCTTTTGGCCAATCAGTTAAACCATTTTTTAAATTTTCATTAACTATGAAAAATGTCCAATAATAATCAGGTGTACCATATAAATTTTGTGATACCTGATCTGGTCTTTCTCCTTCGACTACATCGTAGTATGTGTAGTTGATAACATCTTCAGCTAATACATCATTAACGTCGACGTGTCTAAATATGTTTTTTATTATAATCGGCTGATTATTTTCTTTTAAATCGTATTGAGTATTTGGAAACTGTTTAAAAAACATAAATTAATCCCTGTTACCTAAATTTTTAACTGCATCCACAACCTTGGGCGCATTATCTGTAGTAAAGTCGACCGTCTTCTTGAGTATTGCATCTTTAGTGTTTATGTTTTCCAGTCCTCTTTCTCTTGAATTATATAATCCTGTATATTTTTCTTCTTCCATTGCATCAATATCACCTCGATGTAACTCTCTAGTTTCAGTATACGACAATGTAACATCTACTTCTATAGGTGCACCATCTCGATGGAACATATTTGCACTTGAATTAAATGTGGAACCTACTCCAGTTAAAAAACAAGAATAAATTTTAGGAATATATTTATTAGACGTGCCGCCAGTTCTCATATCTAGAAAATCAATGTTCCATACTGGAGGATATTTTTTATTAAATGTTGTTTCTTGGCCCGCAGTTCCTCCATCACCATAAATATATCTTCTGAAAAAGTTATGTATTTTTTGAATTTGTTTTGTTTCAGCTGCACTTTTGGCTACCATCTTAAAAGCAAAATCAAAATTTCTAACTGCGTTTCCTTCAAACGTTTGTAATTGATTTGGCGCTGCAATTGTTCCTGTTCTTCGGCCTTGAATTGCTTTTGAGGTCTGAAAACCGGGAATATATTGTTCAAGTAATTGTTCTAAATCATTTAAATCTACATCTCCTATAATTTCCTGACCCGCCTGTCCTAGATTTTCAAGAAGTGGTTGTCCAGCTATTCCTCTCTTTATAGCATCAGCTCCTGCATCAAGGGTTTTAGTTCCTAAAACACCAAGTGTGCCTAAGTTAACAATGTTATATGCCGCGCCTTCATTGAATGAAATACTACCTGGACAAGGAAAAAATACAAAATTTGGTGGCATATCTCTTTCGTATGCAGTAAATCTAATAACAGGTCTATCAATATCAGAAATTAATTCTAGCGGATATGTAAGTAATTGACCACCGCCAAATATTGATCGATCAAATCCAGCCCTAGCTGCTAATTCTCCTAAACCGCCTGCAGCTTTAGTTATTTTGCTTCGTACGAAGTCTCCTAAAGGCATAATACTCCTTATAAATATATTTAATATTTCTATTTATAGGAAAACTAATGGCATATAAGGGCAAATATAAAGTTAAGAACCCAAGTAAGTACGAAGGTAATCCAACTAACGTTATTTTTCGATCATTATGGGAAAGACAATTTTTTAGATGGTGCGAAGATAATACTGATGTTGTAAAATGGTCGTCTGAATCCGTAGTTATTCCTTATCGTTGTAAAACTGATGGAAGAATGCATAGATATTTTATGGATGTAAAGGTTAAATTTAAAAATGGTAAAACAATTTTAGTAGAAATAAAACCAGAATCACAAACACAACCACCTAAACAACCAAAAAGAAAAAGTCAAAAATATATAAAAGAAGTTATGACTTATGCTAAAAATATTTCTAAATGGGAACAAGCAGAGAAATATGCTGCGACTCGCGGTTGGGAATTTAAGATCTTCACAGAAAAAACGCTTAAATCTTTAGGAATTCGCTTGCTAACCTAATAAATAGAGATATGGCTTCTTTATTACAAAAATACGAAAAACGCGCAGCATCAGCCGGCGTAAATGCATATACTGCTAAAGCAAGATCTTGGTTTCTCAGTAATGTCGCATCTTTAACTAGAGCTAATAGCAGAAGATTGTTGAGAGATGACGAAGCAATAAAACGATCTGGATTTATTTCAGGTAGAATGTTTATGTTTATCTACGATCCTAAAGGTAAAGACGAATTATTATATTATGACAAGTTTCCTTTATCGATTATGATAGGACCTGCAGAAAACGGATTTTATGGATTGAATTTACATTATTTAAGACCAAGAACTCGTGCATTATTCTTAGCAAAACTTACAGAATTTACAAACAATAAAAATTTTGATGAAACAACTAAGTTTACATTAACATATAATTTATTAAAAGCAACAGCAAGGCTAAAAGAATTTAAACCTTGTTTTAAACACTACTTAACTAGTAATGTTAGGTCTAATTTTATGGAAGTCCCAGCCGAATACTGGGAAACAGCAATATTTTTACCAACAGAACAATTTAAAAAAGCAGACAGAAATCTTGTTTGGTCCATCAGCGGAAGAGGTTAATACATGGCATCATTTTTTGACCAAGTAAAAGCAGGAAAAACAACACAAAATCTAGATGATTTAAAAGCAACAATAGCTAGACGTAAAGGTCTTGCACCACAAAATAGATTTTTAGTATTTCTTAGTTTTCCAACTGCTGCTAGAATAGAATCTGATATAGGCGGATATTTAACTAGTGGATTAAATTCATTATTTGGAATAAAAAAGAATGAATCAGTTAAATTTGATGGCAGAGACACCACGATACTATGTGAGTCTTGTTCTATTCCAGGAAAAACTATCAATACTATTGAGTACGAACATAACGGATTTAGACAGGCAGTTAAAAAACCATCTGGATACAGTAATGAAGAAATCACTTTTACATTTCATTTGACGAACGATTACTATGCTAAAAAGATATTTGATAAATGGTTAAACAGTTGTGTTAATCCTGAATCATATCTTGTACCGTATGATAACGAATTTAAAACTGATTTAATTATTCAGCAATTAGATCAGCAGGATAACGTGGTCTATGGAGTTAAATGTATTAATGCATTTCCAACTAACGTTTCTGCAATAGATTTAAATCAATCATCAAATGATACAACACAAAGATTATCAGTAACAATGACATATGAAGACCTAATACCTGAAGGCTCGTTTACTAATGTACTCACTAAAACAAAATCATTCTTTGGTAAAGTTAGTGATACTTTAGATAGTATTAGTAGCCTTAGGGATAAATTAGGATTCTAAATAATGGAGAATAAGTAATGGCACTACCAAAATTAGAAACATTAACGCATATACTAGTTGTTCCATCAACTAAAAAAACGATTGAATACCGTCCTTTTTTAGTTAAGGAAGAAAAACTATTAATGCAAGCAGAAGAAAGTAATGATGAAAAACAATACCTTCAGTCTTTAAAAGATATTGTTAAGTCGTGTACTTTTGGAAAACTCACTATAGACACGCTTACGTCTTATGACTTAGAATATATTTTTCTACAGTTAAGATGTAAAAGTATTGGAGAAACTGTAGAGGTTATGTTAGAAGATGCAGAAACAAAAGAAAAAGTTCCTGTAAAAATAAACCTTTCAGAAGTTCAGGTAAAAGAATCAAAAGAAAAAGTTGAAGAAAAAATTAATTTGAGCGATACAATATCACTTAAATTAAGACCGATACCGGTTAAACACATGGATAAAATGACAGATGCAGATTTAACTCGTTCTATTAGATATATGATAGAATCAGTATATGATGCAAATGACATATATGACCTAGATGACTGTTCTGATGAGGAAGTTACAGAATTTATTGATTCTTTTCCACATACTGCATTAGTCGATATCGAAAAATTTGTAGTGAATCAACCAAAAGTATCGCATACGGTTGAATTTAAAGGTCCAAAAGGACATGATAATAAAGTTACAATAGAGGGATTCCAGAATTTTTTTCTATAGGCCTTTCGCATGATAGTTTGGTAAACCATTATCAAACAAATTTTGCAATGATGCAACACCATAACTATAGTTTAAGTGATCTGGAAGGAATGCTACCATGGGAAAGGCAGATATATGTTGATTTATTATTAAATCACATTAAGGAAGAAAACGAAAGAATAGCACGCGGGGAAAAATAATGGCAAAAGACGAAAGTACAATGGCAATCGAAAGGTTAACTGCTGAAATAAAAGCAGATGCAAAAGCAAAAAGAGAAGCCGAAAAGTTAGCTGCAGAGCAGAATGCAACTCGTAATCAAAAGGTTGTTCAGATATACGATGGTCAGGCTGTATTTGCTTCCCGTGCACAAATTGAAAGAAAAGAAAGGGCAAAAACAGCAAAAAAAATTGTTCGAGGCGTGGCAGCCATAGGTGCAGGTATATTGTTATTTAATGCAAATGCTAGAGAACGATTTAAACAAACTGCTAAAAATTCTGCTGATCGCGTGAGAGCATCTGGTTTTTTAAGTACAAAGGTAGGTAAGATAGTAAAATTTGGTGTTATCTTCGGTGGTATTCTTGCGGCAATAAATATTTTATTAGCTCCTATAAAACTCGTAGCTAAAGTTTTAGGTGGACTTACAAAAATATTATTTGGCGCGTTAAAACCTTTAGTAGGTTTATTAGGAAAAGGTTTTAAAAAGCTTGGTGGTTTTTTAAGTAAAGGTTTCGACGCTTTAAAAGGTGGTATTGGTAAACTATTTGGCGGAATCAAAGATAACTTCGGAAAACTCATAGGGATAACACTATTAGTGCTAGGAGCATTTAAATTATTTAAAACAGAAACTTTTCAAACTTTTCTAGCTGCACTTAATGTTGGTTTATCTAAAAGAACAGCTGAATTTTTTGGTGTTACAAATGCAGGTGGTTTCTTCGGCACATTGCAAAATGTATGGTTTGAAGTATGGCTACCAACACTAAATGAGGAATGGAGAAATATAGTTCAAGGGTTAAAAGACTGGTGGAATGAACCATTTACAGGCGGGCTTGATACGTTGAGAAGCATATGGAATAGTTTCTTTGGTGAAGACGGATCAATTAGCGGATGGTGGAATGAAGAAGGTACAGGCGGGCTTGCAAGTCTTATAAATCAATTCAACATAATATATACCGACATTACTGATTATCTTATACCTAGATTTAGAGCAATAGGTGATTTTATATACGATGAAATCTCATTTGTCATAAAAAGTACTGTGCAAAAAATTCAGGGTTTCATCAAAGGATTTGGTTTTAACAGATCAGCAGAAGATACAAGCGATACCTTTAGAACAGGAATTAGTGGGGCTCTTCTCCCTGGTCAGAACCCTGTGGAACGTTTTAATAGACTTTTAAATAGGACTTACTTTGATGAACTTGGAAATGAAAGACTTAGATCCACCGGTGAATTTGTAGGTCGAGGACGTGAAGTAATAGCAGCCGTGGAACCAACTTTATCTGTTCAAGATAGAATAGCTCTCAATCAACCAGCAAATTTATCTGATGAAGTTCAAGCAGATTTGTTATCAATAATTGAGTCGACTCCTAATAATACAGGACAAATTATCGATTTTGCTTCATTGGAAAATGCAACAAACAAAGCTTTAGTCTTTAATCCAGTAAGTGTAAACAATGCTCCGACTGAAACAACTGTAAATAATGTTGTAAATAATACTGTAATCAAGAAAATATTTGATATACCTGTTGGGCAGTTAGTAACTCCATAAAAAAAAGCCGCCTAGAAAACTAGACGGCCATAGACACTAACAAACAAATTAGTCTTCTTGAGCAAGCTTCGCAAAGAAACTCATTGCATCATCGCCTTCATCAGATGAAGGTTGTGACACAGCCTCAGCGGTTGGTGCCGCAGCAAATGGATCCTCTTCTTTTTCATCAAGAGAAACTGCAGCTGCAGCTGTTGTTACTTGAACTTCACCAAGAACTTCGTAAAGTTTCTTACTTAGTTCGGCATAAGACTTGTAGTTTTTAGGATCGACAAACTCACCAAGATCGTGAAGTGTATTATATACAGCTTCTAGCTTAGCATCATCTGCACCTAGAAACTCTGTAGGAGCAGCAAACTCAGACTTGTCATAGTTACGATAACCTTCTACTTGACGAATCTTAAGTTTGAAGTCAGCACCACCCCAGAAATCAAATGGATTTACTGGCTTTTCATCTTGGAATTGTGGTTGCATTACATCCATAATCTTGTCAAAGATTTTCTTACCATACTTGTAAAGGAATACTTTACCTTCATTTTCTGGATTAGATGGATCACTTACGACATAGACATTAGAAACATAATGTAGACGTCTCTTACGAGATCTAGCTGTTTCTTTATCTTCGTCACGACCTGAGTTCCATAGTTGTGAGTTCATCTCTGAAACTGGATCGTCTTTGCCGATCGACGTTAAAGAGTTTTCAATATACCAACGACCTGTTGGTCCTTTGAATCCATGGTCCCAATAACGAACCCATGGTGTATCCTGACCTTCTGCGGCAGGT
>MDSV01225003.1_pt1 | contig 28876 bp, 28 predicted proteins | sample 810851 | NCBI WGS metagenome assembly MDSV01 (sample SAMN05326640, study PRJNA326480) | marine metagenome | isolation source: seawater | place: Atlantic Ocean: North East | collected 2012 | reverse complement strand
TCTCTCAACACCCACCATGCGCGGGAGTAGTTCAGCTGGTTAGAACGCTGCCCTGTCACGGCAGAGGTCGCGGGTTCGAATCCCGTCTCTCGCGCCACTCTTTTGTGTATTAAAGTCGCAATTACACACGTTGTTATTATTGAATATTTCGTTAAATATATTACTGAATTAATTGTGAGATTGTAGTGGAAGATTTTCTATTTGAGTATTTACCAATATTAATTTTTATTTTTATTGCTTTAGGTTTGGCCATAGGAATGACTGTTTTGTCATTTGTTGTAGGGGATTCAAACCCTGACTATGAAAAACTATCAGCATATGAATGTGGTTTCGAAGCTTTTGATGATGCCAGAGGAAGATTTGATGTTAGATTTTATCTTGTGGCAATATTATTTATAATATTCGATTTAGAAGTAGCCTTCTTATTTCCTTGGGCGATTACTCTAGGAAAAATTGGACTATTTGGTTTTTGGTCAATGATGGTATTTTTAGGGGTTTTAACAATTGGATTTATTTATGAGTGGAAAAAAGGAGCTCTTGAATGGGAGTAGATCAAACAAAAAAATTGGTAGATGACACTTTAAGTAATGAACTTTCATCAAAAGGTTTTCTTGTAGCAAGTTATGATAAAATTTTAACATGGGCAAGAACTGGATCTTTATGGCCAATGACTTTTGGTCTGGCATGTTGTGGTGTTGAGATGATTCATTCTTATATGGCTAGATATGACTTAGATAGATATGGAGTTATACCTAGAGGTAGTCCAAGACAATCAGATGTAATGATAGTTGCCGGTACGTTAACTAATAAGATGGCGCCAGCTTTAAGAAAAGTTTACGATCAGATGCCAGAACCTAGATGGGTTATTTCAATGGGGTCATGTGCCAATGGCGGTGGGTACTATCACTATTCTTATTCTGTGGTAAGAGGCTGTGACAGGATTGTGCCTGTTGATGTTTACGTTCCTGGCTGCCCTCCAACTGCTGAGGCTCTGGTTTATGGCATTCTTCAACTTCAAAAAAAAATTAGAAGAGAAAATAAATTTAAAAGATAATAATAATGCTAGACCAATTTAAAAATATAAAAGAGATAACAGTTGTTAATAAAAATAATTACTTATTCGAAATTGAATGTAATAAAAGTCACATAAATATTGTTTTAAAAACACTAAAAGAAAATAATGTTTTTTTATTTGATCAATTGTTAGATATGACTGCTGTAGATTATCCATCAAGAGAATTAAGATTTGATTTAATATACATAATTCAAAGTTTAAAGAATAATAAAAAAATTATTTTAAAAACATCATTAAAAGAAGATGAGTCAATAGAGTCGATTACATCAGTGCACAAGGCCGCCGACTGGTATGAAAGAGAATGCTATGATCTTTTTGGCATTGAATTTAAAAATCATCCAGATTTAAGAAGGATAATGACTGATTATAATTTTGAGGGACACCCTCTCAGAAAAGATTTTCCCCTTACAGGTCACACAGAAGTTAGATATGATGATTTGGAAAAAAAAGTTGTTTACGAGCCTGTAAAACTCTCTCAAGAATTTAGGGATTTTGATAGTGAGTCACCTTGGGAAGGAATTAAAAATAACTTAATTGGTGATGAAAAATCAGAAATAGAAAAAAGTTAAAATGAAGGAAATAGAATTAAATACTACAACAATTAACTTTGGACCTCAGCATCCTGCAGCTCATGGTGTTTTAAGATTAGTAGTGGAGTTGGAAGGTGAAGTTGTGAAAAGAGCTGAACCTCATATCGGTCTTCTACACAGAGGAACTGAAAAACTTATAGAATATAAAACTTATCTCCAAGCCGTGCCTTACTTTGATAGACTTGATTATGTCTCCCCAATGTGCCAAGAGCATGCTTTTGCCTTAGCAACTGAAAATCTCCTAGACATAGAAGTTCCCGAACGAGCTAAATTTATTAGGGTTATATTTGCTGAAGTTACAAGAATATTAAACCATCTACTTAATATTCCTGCTTATGCCGCTGATATAGGAGCTGTAACGCCTTTTCTTTGGTGTTTTGAAGAGAGAGAAAAACTTCTTGAGTTTCATGAAGCTGTTTCTGGAGCAAGATTTCATGCTGCATATTTTAGGCCAGGAGGAGTGCATCAAGACATGCCAGAAGGTATGGAGGAAAGACTATTTAAACACTTCGAGAAACTTCCAAAATTTATTGATGATCTTGAAGAACTTTTAACAAATAATAGAATTCTAAGACAAAGATCGGTCGATATTGGTGTTATTTCAAAAAATGATGCGATTGAATGGGGTTGTTCAGGACCAGTTCTTAGAAGTGCTGGAGTAGCATGGGATTTAAGAAGATCACAACCTTATGATGCGTACCATAAAGTTGATTTTGATATTCCAGTTGGAAAAAAGGGTGATTGTTTTGATAGATATCTTGTGAGAATTGAAGAAATTAGACAAAGCATATCAATTATTAACCAATGTTTACAAAAAATCAAATCAGGTCCAATTTCAGTAGAAGATAATAAAATTACTCCACCAAAAAGAAATGAAATGAAAAAATCAATGGAAGCATTGATTCATCATTTTAAGCTGTTTACAGAAGGTTACAGAGTTCCTGAGGGAACTACTTATGCTGCTGTTGAAGCTCCAAAAGGTGAATTTGGAGTTTTTTTAGTTTCTGACGGCTCAAGTAAGCCTTATAGATGTAAAATTAGAGCACCTGGGTTCGCTCACCTTCAAATTTTAGATCAATTATCAAAAGGTCATTTAATGGCTGATATTGCCGCCATACTAGGAAGCCTTGATATTGTTTTTGGAGAAATAGATAGATAATGCATCATCCTGGAACAAATAATAAAGTCTATAAAAAAATTAATCATAACTTTGAGTGGTCAAAAGAAAGTTTTGATAAGATTTCAAAGATATTAAAAAAGTATCCATCAAATAAAGTTCAGAGTGCTGTAATTCCTTTATTGGATTTAGCTCAAAGACAAAATAAAGGATGGTTGAGTAAAAACTCGATGGAGAAAGTAGCTGAGACATTAAGCATGTCCTATATTAGAGTTTTAGAAGTTGCTACTTTTTATTCAATGTTTAACTTAGAGCCAATTGGGGAATATTTTGTTCAAATTTGTAGAACAACTCCATGCTGGTTAAGAGGAAGTGATAGGCTATCTAAAGTTGCTCAAGAAGTTTGTAATACAAATGTTGGAGGTACAAGCGATGATAAAATATTTACAGTTGTTGAAGTGGAATGTTTAGGAGCCTGCTGTAATGCTCCAATGATTCAAATAAATGATGATTATTATGAAGATCTTGATGAAGATAATTTTAGAAAACTTCTCATAGACCTAAAAAGTAACAAATCAATTAAAAGAGGTTCACAAATTGGAAGAACGTCATCAGAACCTAAAAGAAAATTTTAATGCTTAAAGAAGAAGATAAAATATTTAAAAATCTTTATGGGTTTGATGATTGGAAATTAAATGGAGCTAAAAAAAGAGGCATATGGTCAAATACAAAAGATCTTATTAAATTTGGAAGTGATAAAATAGTTGAAGAAATAAAAAATAGTCAATTGAGGGGACGAGGAGGCGCAGGTTTTCCAGCGGGTCTTAAATGGTCCTTTATGCCAAAAGATTCTGGTAAGGATCACTACTTAGTTGTTAACGCCGATGAATCTGAGCCAGGTACTTGTAAAGATAGGGAGATTTTAAGAAATGACCCTCATTTACTTCTAGAAGGCTGTCTAGTTGCTGGTTTTGCAATGCATGCCCACACTTGTTACATATATATAAGGGGTGAATATTATTCTGAATCATCAAATCTTCAAAAAGCAATTGATGAAGCTTATGAAAATAAACTTATTGGAAAAAATGCTTGTGACTCTGGTTGGGACTTTGATATATTTTTACATAGAGGTGCAGGAGCATATATATGCGGTGAAGAAACTGCATTACTTGAAAGTTTGGAAGGAAAAAAAGGTCAACCAAGACTAAAACCACCATTCCCTGCTGGTGTAGGTTTATATGGCTGTCCAACTACTGTAACTAATGTTGAGACTATAGCAGTTTCTCCAACTATACTAAGAAGAGGATCTAATTGGTTTGCAAGTTTAGGTAGCTCTAATAATACCGGAACAAAGATATTTAGTATTTCTGGGCATGTTAACAATCCTTGCAATGTTGAAGAAGAAATGGGCATATCATTAAAAGAACTTATAGAATATCATGCCGGAGGAGTTATAGGTGGATGGGACAATCTATTGGCAGTTATTCCTGGTGGAGCTAGCGTTCCTCTACTTCCAAAATCTATTTGTGATACAGTAAAAATGGATTTTGATAGTCTCAAAGAAGTTAAAAGTGGCCTCGGTACAGCAGCTGTGATTGTTATGAATAAATCTACCGATATTGTAGAATCTATTGCAAGATTATCTCATTTTTATAAACATGAAAGTTGTGGTCAATGTACTCCTTGCAGAGAAGGCACAGGCTGGCTCTATAGAATGATGGAGAAAATGATACATGGCAATGTTCAGAATCAAGACATAGATAAAATACTTGATGTTACAAAACAGATAGAAGGACATACAATATGTGCATTAGGCGATGCAGCAGCATGGCCTATCCAAGGTTTGTTTAGGCACTTTAGGCCAGAAATTGAAAAGAGAATTAAAGAGAGAAATAGAAGAGTTGCTTGATGCCAAAAATTATTATTGATGATAAAGAAGTAGAATTTGAAAATGGTATGACTGTCATGCAAGCTTGTGAACAAGCTGGATCTGAAATTCCTAGATTTTGTTATCACGAAAAACTTTCAATAGCTGGAAACTGTAGAATGTGTTTAGTTGAAATGGAAAAAGCACCAAAACCGATTGCTTCTTGCGCAATGCCAGCTGCGGATGGCATGGTTATAAAAACAAATTCAGATATAGTAAAAAAGGCTCGAAAGGGCGTAATGGAATTTCTTTTAATAAATCATCCACTAGATTGTCCAATATGTGATCAAGGAGGTGAATGCGATTTGCAAGATCAAGCAATGTATTATGGTTTTGACAAAACTAGATATGAAGAAAATAAAAGAGCAGTCCAAAATAAAAATATGGGCCCACTTGTAAAAACAATCATGACAAGATGTATACATTGTACACGATGTGTGCGATTTTCTACTGAGGTAGCTGGTGTAGATGATATTGGTTTATTAGGAAGAGGAGAGAACGCAGAAATAACTACTTATCTTGAAAAAACTATAGAGTCAGAACTTTCTGGAAATGTTATAGATTTATGCCCTGTTGGTGCACTTACAAGTAAACCATATGCTTTTAAATCTAGACCTTGGGAATTAAATAAGACTGAAACTTATGATGTTTTTGATGGTATTGGCTCTAGTATTAGAATTGATACAAGAGGGAAAAAAGTATTAAGGGCTCTGCCTAAAATAAATGAAGAAACTAATGATGAATGGATAAGTGACAAATCAAGATTCGCAATTGATGGCCTTTCCAGTCAAAGATTAGATATGGTTTACTTAAGACAAAATGGAAAACTTCTCAAATCTTCTTGGACTGAAGCAATCTCTGAAATCAATAAAGAGATAATAAAAAGAGAACCAAAAAACACAGTTATGCTGTCAGGTAAATTTACTGATATAGAAACAATATACTCATCTCGAAAATTTAGTGAATTGTTAGGGTCAAAATATTTTGATTGTAGATTTGATAATGCACAATTTATCGATAATGCACCTGAAAGTTATAAGTTTAACTCTACTATTCAAGAAATAGAAAATTCTGATGCAATTTTATTAGTAGGATCTAATCCTAGATGGGAAGCTGCAGTTTTGAATGCTAGAATTAGAAAAGCATACATTGAAAATAATTGTAGAATTGGTCTCATTGGGCCAAAGATTGATTTAACATATAAATACACTCATTTATCTGACTCACTAGAATATATAAATCAATTAAACGAAAAATCTGAGTTTGGAAAAATATTAGAAGAATCCAAAAACCCTTTAATTATTTTAGGTACATCAGCTATAAACAATTCATTAGGCTCTAATGTTATTGAAAATTGTGCTGTTTTAGCAAAAAAATTTCAAAAAAATATAAACATTAATCCTTTAAATATTTTGAACCAAGATATTTCAAGAGTAGGTGCATTAGAACTTAAATTTTATAATAAGGAATTTAACAATGATTATCATTTAAAATTGAGCAATCATTTAAGTGAAAAGAAACCTGTTGTTTTTTTAATGGGTTTAGATGAAATTGATCTATCAATTTTAAAAGACTCATTTGTAATTTACATGGGGCATCATGGTGATAGATCAGCTTCTGTAGCCGATGTTATACTTCCAACACCAGCATATACTGAAAAATCTTCAACTTACATGAATATAGAAGGCAGAGTAATTCAGACAACCATATGTCATAATCCACTTGGAGAAGCTAAAGAAGAATGGAAGGTCTTTAGGGCTCTTAGTGAAACAATAAAAAATAAATTAAACTTTAATAACTTATCAGAATTAAGAAAAGAAATAGTTTCTAATTTTAATCAGTTCGCACATTTAAATAAAATTAATCAAATAAATAAAATTTCTTTTGGAAAAGTTCATAATATTAAAAACATAAAAGTTAATTATAACATCCAAAACTTTTATATGAACGATTCAATTTCAAGATCTTCAGAAACAATGGCGCTTTGCACAAAAGATATATTGAGAAAAGTTGCATAATATGAAAATTTCTATCTTTAATGATAATCTTATTACAGGATTAATAATTTTAGCTCAAATATTTGCAGTAATTATTCCAGTTTTAATATCAGTTGCTTTCTTAGTTTATGCTGAAAGAAAAGTTTTAGCTCTAATTCAATTAAGAAGAGGTCCAAATATCGTTGGTCCTTTTGGTATATTGCAGAGTTTTGCCGATGCGTTAAAACTTATAACTAAAGAAAATATTATTCCAAGCGGATCAAATAAAATTGTATTTATTTTAGCTCCTATCATAACAATGGTTTTAAGTTTGGCTGGTTGGGCTGTTATTCCTTTTGCTCCTGGATGGGTTTTATCTGATATTAATGTTGGTATAATGTACCTTTTTGCAGTTTCTTCTTTAGGCGTCTATGGAATTATAATGGCAGGTTGGGCTAGTAATTCTCAATATCCTTTCTTAGGAGCTTTAAGGTCTGCTGCACAGATGGTTTCTTATGAAGTATCAATAGGCTTTGTTATTATAACTGTTCTACTATGTGTTGGATCTCTTAATTTATCAAAAATTGTTATGGCTCAACAAACAGTTTGGTTTGCAATTCCATTGCTGCCTATGTTTGTTATTTTCTTTATATCTGCTTTAGCAGAAACAAATAGATTACCATTTGATCTTCCTGAAGATGAGTCAACACTTGTAGCTGGTTTTTTTACTGAATATTCATCAGCATCTTTTGTTTTATTTTTTTTAGGAGAGTATGCAAGTATGATTTTAATGAGTTCTATGACAGTAATTTTATTTTTGGGAGGATGGCTCCCTCCTTTTGATATTTTTCCATTTAATGCTATCCCAGGTGTAGTCTGGTTTACAATAAAAATTATTTTTATATTATTTTTGTTTATTTGGGTAAGGGGGACATTCCCAAGGTATAGATATGATCAATTAATGAGACTTGGTTGGAAAGTTTTCTTACCATTTTCTTTATTCTGGGTAGTCGCTACCTCAGGATTTCTAGTTTATTTTGATAAGTTGCCAAATTAATATGTACAAACTAATAAAATCTTTTACTCTATTTGAACTTTTAAGAGGTTTATATTTAACTTTTAAATATATTTTTAAGGCAAAAGTTACAATTAACTATCCTCATGAAAAAGGACCTCTAAGCCCTCGATTTAGAGGAGAGCATGCATTAAGAAGATATCCGAGTGGGGAAGAAAGATGTATCGCATGTAAATTATGTGAAGCAGTTTGCCCTGCACAAGCAATAACAATAGAAGCTGAACCAAGAGATGATGGAAGCAGACGAACTACAAGATACGATATTGATATGACTAAATGTATCTATTGCGGGCTCTGTCAGGAATCTTGCCCTGTAGATGCAATTGTTGAGGGGCCAAATTTTGAATTTGCTACTGAAACAAGAGAAGAGTTGATTTACAATAAAGATAAACTTTTAGAAAATGGTGATAGATGGGAGCAAGAAATATCTCAAAATATATATTTAGATAGGGATTATAGATAATAAATGATCCTTTATTCAATTACTTTTTATCTTTTTTCATCAGTAGCTGTTTTTTCAGCTTTAATGGTAATTAGTTCTAAAAATCCAGTACACTCAGTATTATTTTTAATACTTAGTTTTGTTAATGCATCTGGTCTATTTGTTTTATTAGGGGCTGAATTTTTAGCAATGATACTTGTAGTGGTTTATGTTGGAGCAGTAGCTGTACTTTTTCTGTTTGTAGTAATGATGTTAGATATTAATTTTATAAAGCTTAGAGAAGGTTTTTTACAATATTTACCTTTTGGAGCTTTACTTGGTATAGTTTTGGTAATTGAACTAGGAATCTTATATTTGACCGATACAACGTCAAATATTATTAATTCAAACTCATCCCTTGAACCAAAAATTTATGAAATTGAAAACACTAAAATGATTGGTGAAATCCTTTATACAAAATATTTTTATTTATTTCAAATTTGTGGAATAATATTACTTGTTGCTATGATTGGATCAATTACTCTTACATTAAGAGAAAAAGGTGGTGTCAAACGACAAAACATAGATAGTCAAAATTCAGTTGATGCATTAAATGCTATTGAGAAGAAAAAAGTAAAATTAGGTGATGGAATTTAATTATGATTTCGCTTGAGCATTACCTTTTTCTGGGTGCAATTATATTTACTTTAGGTGTTCTTGGTATTTTTCTAAATAAGAAAAATTTAATAATTATTTTAATGTCTATTGAATTAATTCTATTATCAGTAAATATAAATTTTATTGCTTTTTCTGCATATATCAATGATATATCGGGTCAGATATTTGCAATGCTTACATTAACGGTTGCTGCTGCCGAAGCTGCAATTGGGTTAGCAATATTAGTCGTATTTTTTAGAAACTTAGGGTCAATTGAAGTTAATAAAATCAATAAACTTAAAGGATAAAAATGGCTAGTGCAATAATATTTCTACCTTTTATTAGTTTCCTCTTTTGTTTTTTATTTGGAAAACAATTTCAGTTTATAATTTTTCAAGTTAGCTCAACTGCAATACTTTTTTTATGTACAATTTTTTCATGGATAATTTTTTTTGAATTTTTAGGAAATAAAGAAACACAAATTATTTATATTTTAAATTGGATTACATCGGGCTCTTTTATTGTAGATTGGTCAATCAGATTAGATACGTTAACTTCAGTTATGTTTATAGTTGTTACAACTGTTTCAGCTTGTGTTCATTTATATTCAATTGGTTACATGGGTGAAGATCCATCTAAGGTGCGTTTTATGGGGTATTTAAGTTTGTTTACATTTTTTATGCTTGTTTTAGTTTCAAGTAATAATTTGTTACAGATGTTTTTTGGATGGGAAGGCGTAGGTTTAGCATCATATTTATTAATTGGGTTTTGGCACCATAAAGAAACTGCAAATAAAGCTGCAATGAAAGCATTTATAGTAAATAGGATAGGGGATTTTGGTTATGCAATTGGTATTGCGGGAATTTTTTTTATTTTTGGATCAATCAGCTTTGATACTATATTTCAGCAAGTAGAAATATTTGACAATCATCAAATAACATTTCTCTCAATAAATTTTCCTACTTTAGATCTTTTATGTTTTTTATTGTTCATTGGGGCTATGGGTAAGTCTGCTCAACTAGGTTTGCACACATGGCTTCCTGATGCCATGGAAGGACCAACTCCCGTATCTGCATTAATTCATGCCGCAACTATGGTAACAGCTGGAGTATTTTTATTGGCAAGAATGAGCCCACTTTATGAATTTGCAAACATAACAAATTTATTTATAACCTTTATCGGAGCAGCTACTGCAATATTTGCTGCATCAATAGCTTTAACACAAAACGATATAAAAAGAGTAATAGCGTATTCAACTTGTAGTCAATTGGGATATATGTTTTTTGCTGCTGGAGTTGGAGCTTATAATGCTTCGATATTTCATCTAACAACGCATGCTTTTTTTAAAGCATTATTATTCCTGTCTGCTGGATCTGTTATTCATGCCATGCATCATGAGCAAGATATGACAAAAATGGGAGGGCTCTTTAAAAAAATTCCTTTTACCGCTACAATGATGTGGATAGGATCATTAGCAATAATAGGTTTCCCATATTTATCTGGTTATTATTCTAAAGAAAGTATTTTAGAAAATGCTTACTATACTTCAAATAGTATTGCTTATTTTGCATACATTGTTGGAATTTTAACTGCATTACTTACTGCTTTTTATTCATGGAGATTATTATTTTTAACATTTCACGGAGAAAACAGATCTGAGATGAAAATATACGAGCATGTTCATGAGTCACCATACGTAATGACTATCCCTCTATTTATATTAGCTGTTGGCTCAATCTTTTCAGGAATATTTTTTGTAGAATATTTTATAGGTTATTATAAAAAAGAATTTTGGGATGGAGCATTAATATTGAATCATAGCTCACATAAATATTTACCTTTCACTCAATCATTAATATCAAAATTTTCAGTAGCTTTTGGTATATTGATATGTGTTTTGATATATTCAAATAATAAACAAACTGCAAAAAATTTAAGTTATAATCTAGATCCATTATATTCTATTTCAAAAAATAAATGGTATGTTGATGAGTTATATCAAATTATATTTATCTCACCATTTTTTAAAATAGCAAAATTTTTCTGGAAACAAGGCGATGAAAAAACAATAGATGGACTTGGTCCAAATGGCATTTCATGGTTGATTGCAAAATTTTCTATTTATATAAGTATTTTTCAGTCCGGATATTTATTTCATTATGCTTTCGTGATGCTCGGAGGATTAGTAATATTTTTAACATGGTTTATTTATTACTAAATGATTAGTTGGCCTTTACTCTCGGTGATTATTTTTCTACCTCTAATTGGAAGTATTATTATTTTATTTATCAAAGAGGATGAAGCAACATCAAACAATGTTAAATGGTCAGCTTTTTTAACATCTATTAGTACTTTTATACTAAGTCTAATTTTATGGATTCAATTTGATTATATGAATCCGACTTATCAATTTCAAGAAAAATTCAGATGGTTTGATGATTTCAAATTCTTTTATCACATAGGAGTTGATGGAGTCTCTTTATTTATGATTCTATTAAGTACATTTTTAACACCACTTTGTATTCTTGCAAGTTGGAATAATATTAAAAAAAGAGTTAAAGAATATATGCTTGCATTTTTATTTCTAGAAACTGTTATGATAGGTATGTTTGCATCAATAGATATACTTTTGTTTTATATTTTTTTTGAAGCAGTATTAATTCCAATGTATTTAATTATAGGAATATGGGGAGGCAAAAGAAGAATTTATGCTTCATTTAAGTTTTTCCTTTATACACTTTTTGGATCAGTTCTAATGTTAATCGCTATAATTGTTATGTACAGAAATACGAATACTATGAGCATTGCATCACTTCAAGGAAACTATTTTGACTTTAATACACAAGTATTTTTATGGTTAGCATTCTTTGCATCCTTTGCAGTTAAAATTCCTATGTGGCCGTTTCATACTTGGTTACCCGATGCTCACGTAGAAGCACCCACAGCAGGCTCTGTTATATTAGCAGGTGTGCTTTTAAAAATGGGTGGTTATGGATTTATTCGTTTTTCAGTTGGTATGCTTCCTGAAGCGACTGAATATTTCATTCCACTTATTATGATACTTAGCATAATTGCAATAATTTACACATCACTTGTGGCATTAGCTCAAACAGATATTAAGAAACTTATTGCATATTCTTCTGTAGCTCATATGGGAATTGTTACCATTGGAATTTTTTTAGTTAATCAGCAAGGTTTAGAAGGAGCTATGATGCAAATGTTAAGTCATGGAATAGTATCAGCGGCATTATTTTTATGTGTTGGAGTAATATATGATCGAATGCACACTAGAGAAATTAATTTTTACGGAGGCTTAATTCAAAGAATGCCATTATATGCAACTGTATTTATGATTTTTATGCTCGGCTCTGTAGGCTTACCAGGCACTAGTGGATTTGTAGGAGAATTTCTTGTAATTGTAGGAGCATTTAAGTTTTCTAGCTATGTAGTAATCGGAGCAGCTTTGGGGATAATCTTATCTGCAGTTTATATGCTATATTTATATAAAAGAATAATTTTTGGAGAAATTACCAATACAAAACTTTCTGAAATTTTAGATATCAATACTAGAGAAAAATTAATACTAATTCCCTTGGCTTTATCAGTTATTATTATGGGAATATTCCCAAATATATTTTTAGATCCAATGAGACTTTCTCTTGAATTAATTATTACAAACTACGAAATAGCCAATGCTAAATAATATTTATAATATTATTTTGATTCCAGAAATCTTTTTAGCACTTTCATCTTTTGTTTGTTTGTTATTTGGACTTTATTTAAAAAAAAATGCTTTCAGACAAACATGTAATTTTTCGGTATTAATATTATTTATAACTATATTAATTGTATATTTAGATTTTAATTCAGATTTTGCTAATTATGGAAATTTATTTAGCAATTCTTCTTTTACAAGGTTTTTTAAAATATTAGTTCTCTTAGGATCTATTGCAAGTATTGTAATTTCAAAAGAATATTATTTATCAATTAAGCTTAAAAACTTTGAAATACCTATACTTCTTTTATTTTCTACTCTTGGAATGATGTTAATGATTTCATCCAATAATTTAATGTCTATGTATCTGGCAATTGAACTACAAAGCTTAGCTTTGTATGTAGCAGCAGCTATAAAGAGAGATTCACTTTCTTCTGCAGAGTCAGGTGTTAAATATTTTATTTTAGGTGCATTATCTTCAGGTATACTTCTTTATGGTTTTTCTCTACTTTATGGATTTACTGGATCATTGAACTTTAATGAAATTAATATTATTTTATCAAAATATAATAATCTTAATCTTGGACTTATTTTTGGTCTGGTTTTTATAATGGTTGGATTAGCTTTTAAAGTATCTGCTGTTCCTTTTCATATGTGGACACCTGATGTATACGAAGGTGCACCAACCTCCATAACAGCATTCTTTGCTATAGTCCCCAAAATTGCAGCAGTAGCACTTATCTATAGATTTTGTCTTATTCCCTTTGAAAATTTTTATTTAGAATGGAGTCAAATTATTATTTTTTTATCAGTTGCATCAATGTTTTTAGGAGCAATAGCAGCTATTTCTCAATCAAATATTAAAAGATTATTAGCTTATAGTTCTATAGGCCATGTGGGTTATATTTTGATTGCTTTAGTTGCTAATAATAATGATGGAATCAAGGCAGCTTCTATATATTTGTTCTCCTATATGATAATGAACATAGCTATATTTGCTATAATCTTATCGTTGAAACTTAAAAAAGAATTCTTGACTGAAATAAATGATTTAAAGGGATTAAGTAAATCACATCCAATAGTTAGTTTTTCTATAGCAGTTATAATGTTATCTATGGCAGGTATTCCACCTTTTATTGGATTTTTTGGAAAATTTTATGTTTTTATAGCAGCAATCAAACAAGAACTATATGTCCTTTCTGTATTAGGGGTGATTGCAAGTGTTATATCTGCATTTTATTATTTAAGAATAATTAAAGTTATGTACTTTGATGAAGGTAAAGAGGAAAATAAATTAAATTTTAAAATTTCTTTTCAATCTATTATAATTCTTAGTATTAGTTTATTTATAATTATTTGCTTTATATTTTATCCATCATTATTAATAAATATATCTACAAATTTAGTAATATAATTAATGTCGTTTGAAAATATTAAGTCATTATTAAGTAATTACAACTTTGATTTTTATTATTTGAATGAGGTAGATTCCACAATGTTAAAAATTAAAAATTTCAAATCACAAAGAAATATATGCCTTATGGCAAATAAACAAACATCTGGAATAGGAAGAAGAGGTGCAAGTTGGGAAAGCCCTGAAGGAAACTTGTACATATCAATATTATTAAGAAATATATTAGATATAAAACATCATTTTATAAATACAGCATATACATCAAATATTATTTGTGATGTAATTGATAAAATATGTAAAATTGAAACTAAAATAAAGTGGCCAAATGATATTTTAATAAATGATAAAAAAATTTGTGGCATTATTTCTGAGATATATAATGAAAATAATGATACCTTGATCAATACTGGTTTTGGTATTAACATTATTTCTGCCCCTAAAGTTAATGATTATGTTACTACAAATGTAAATGAATATAATAAAAAAATTAATAATTTAAAATTTACCTATTTATTGATGGAAGAATATTTAAAAAATATTGATCTTTTAAAAAATATTTCTCAAAAGATAATAAAAAAATATAAATTAAGATTAAAATATTTAAATAAAAATATTAAATTAGAGCTAGATAATAACCAAATAAAAGAAGGAATTTTTTATGATTTAAACGATGATGGCTCAATAATGTTAAAATCAAATTTATCATCAGAAAATATTTACAATGCAAAAATACTAATATGATAGTTCTAGATGTAGGAAATACAAATATTGTTATAGGTATTTATATAAAAAATAAATTAAATCAAGTGTTCAGAATAGATACTGAAAAAAATAAAAAAAAGTTTAAACGTAAATTTGAAAGTTTTATAAATACTAATGAAAAAAATTTTTTGAAATCAGATGATAAATTTTGTATATTATCATCTGTTGTTCCATCTTTAAATTTATTAATTAAAAATATTTTTTTAAAAAAAAAATTTATATTTTACATTATTGATCCTAAAAATATTCCTATGAAAATACGTATAAATTATAAGTTAAATCAAATTGGGTCTGATAGAGTTGCTAATTTTATAGCAATTTATAGTAAAAAGATTCCAAATTGTATTATTGTTGATTTTGGAACAGCAACAACCTTTGATGTGATTAAAAATAATGAATATTTTGGTGGAATTATTTTTCCTGGAATAACACTTTCAATGAATACATTGATTAATAATGCCGAATTGCTAAAAAATTCTAAAGTTACAAAAGTAAAAAATATAATAGCTAGAGATACTGATTCATCAATTAAATCTGGTTTCTATTTTGGATATTTACATGCTATAAATGGTATATTAGAGCAAATTATTAAAGAAAATAAATTTAAACCTAAGATCTATCTTACTGGAGGTTTGGGAAAGATATTTAAGGATAAAATCAGTTTTAATCCTATATATAACGAATACCTGACTTTAGAAGGGGTAAGTTTAATTGGAAAGTATTTGCAAAATGAATAACAATTTTGATTTGAGTAATTTAGATGATGGTCTTCATTTTTTATCATTGGGTGGGATAGGAGAGATAGGTGCTAATTGTTATTTATATGGTTGTGATGGTAAATGGATAATGATTGATTTGGGATTATCATTCGCTGATGAAAAATTTCCAGGAATAGATTTATTAGTTCCAAAAATTGATAATATTGAAAGTATTGAGAAAAAACTTGAAGCGATAATAATAAGTCATGGACATGAAGATCATGCAGGAGCAGTAGCTTTTTTAGCTAATAAAATTAAATGCCCAGTATATGCAACTAAATTTGCTAAATTATTGATTGAAAATAGATTAAAAGAGTTCAATAAAATTGAAGGTTTCAATTTATGTGAGATTGATATTAATAAAAAATTATCATTGAGTAATTTCACCCTTGATTTTATACCTACTACTCACTCAATCCCTGAACCTAGTGCAATTGTAATATCAACTTCTTATGGCTCTTTGCTCCACACTGCAGATTGGAAAATTGACCATAACCCAACTTTAGGTACTTCATTTTCAAAGGATCAATTTGAAGAAATTGGAAGTAATGGCCTGCTTGCATTAATTGGTGATTCAACTAACGCAAATATTCCTGGAAAGTCTCAATCAGAAAATGATGTTAAGGAAGAGTTAGCAGGTATTTTTTCAAGATTTTCTAATAGGATTGTAGTTACCTGTTTTTCATCAAATATAGCTAGGATGAAAAATATTATTTATGCCGCAAAAAAAAATAAAAGAAAAGTTGCATTGGTAGGAAGAAGTATGAAAAAAAATATTGAAGCAGCTAAAAGATGTGGCTACTTTGATGAGAATGATGTTTTTATAAATGAAGATGAGGCCGCTTATATGCCTAGGGAAAACTTATTGATAATATGTACAGGTAGTCAAGGTGAGAAGAGATCTGCTCTTTATAGAATTGCTTATAACTCACATCAGCATTTACACCTAGAGGCTGAGGATGTTGTTATTTTTAGCTCTCGGGACATTCCTGGCAATGAAAAGTCTATAAATAACCTTAAAAATTTATTAATAAGACAAAGAGTCGAAATTGTAACAGCTGATGATGATTTAGTCCATGTATCCGGACACGGTTATGCTGATGAAATAAAACAAATGTATAGTTGGACTAAGCCGTATATCTCAATACCTGTCCATGGCGAACCTGTTCATTTAGAAGCGCACAAACAACTATCTCATTCTATGCAAGTTCCCTTTACAAAGATTTTAGAAAATGGAAAATGCCTTAAAATTGCTCCAGGAGAACCCAAAGTTGTAAAAAAATTTGAAACTGGTAAGTTAATTGTTGAAGGTAAAAATCTTTATGATTCTGAATCTTCTTTTATTAAAAAAAGACGTAAATATTCTTTTGAAGGTATAGCAATGATATCATTAATTATTAATGAAAATGATAATTCTATTAATAAAAATATAAAAATTTCATTCATAGGATTACCTGAAATTAATGAAAGTGAAATAACTAAGAATTTTAAATTTATTTTTATTGAAAATTTTACAAAGCTTAATTCATCTCAAAAATCATCAGATCAAATAGTTTCAGATCTAATTAGAAATAATTTAAGAAAAATAATGAAAAATTTATTCCAAAAAAAACCTGAAATTGAAGTTCATCTAATTAGATCTTAATGGCAATTTTTACTAGTGTTTTAATATTTATTTTAATATGGTGGATTATATTTTTCATAATATTACCTTTTAAAATTAAAGTTCCCCATAATACTGCTGTTGGGCTCGCTAAAAGTGCTCCAAGTAGACCTTTTCTATTAATGAAATTCTTATTAACTTCTTTAATATCAGCTATTATTTTATTTTTTTTGATTTTCTTTGGTTTTGATTTATCAACTATATTTAATAAATGAAATACTCTAATTTTTTTCTTCCAACTTTAAAAGATGCACCATCCGATGCTGAAATAATTTCACATAAATTAATGATAAGATCTGGTATGATTAAGCAATCTAGTGCAGGTATTTACTCTTGGCTTCCCTTAGGTTTATTAGTCTTAAAAAAAATTGAACAAATTGTTAGAGAAGAGCAAAATAAAGCCGGTGCTATTGAGTTGCTAATGCCAACTATTCAATCATCAGATTTATGGATAAAATCAGGAAGATATGATGATTACGGTAAAGAAATGCTCCGCATAACTGATAGGGGTGGCAGAGAAATGTTATATGGCCCAACCAATGAAGAACTCATTACAGATATCTTTCAATCAAATATAAATTCATACAAAGATCTTCCTAAAAATTTGTATCATATACAATGGAAATTTAGAGATGAGGTGAGACCGAGATTTGGCATTATGAGAGGTAGAGAATTTTTAATGAAAGATAATTATTCTTTTGATGTAAATGAAGAAGAAGCTAAAAAATCATATGATATTATGTTTAAGGCATATATTAAAACATTCATAAGGATGGGGTTAACTCCAATTTCATTAAGAGCAGAAACAGGCCCCATTGGAGGAAATCTAAGCCATGAGTTTCAAATTTTGGCTAAAACTGGAGAAAGTAAATTATATTATGACAAAAAATTAGAGTCTTTAAATCCTGAAAATATAGATCCAAATGAATTACAATCATTTTATGCTGCTGTAGATGATCAGCACGATGAAAATAACTGTCCTATCCCAAAAGAAAACTTAAAAGTTTCTAAAGGTATTGAAGTGGGTCATATTTTTTATTTTGGAACAAAATATTCTGAAAAGCTAAATGCATTTATTCAAGATCAAAATGGAAAAAATATTCCAGTGCATATGGGCTCATATGGTATTGGTGTGTCAAGGTTAGTCGGGGCTATTATTGAAGCTTATCATGATAAAAATGGAATACAATGGCCATTAGCTGTAGCTCCTTTTAAGATTTCAATTATTAATTTAATGCCTGATGATCAAGATTGTGCCACAAAATCATTACAATATTATGAGTATTTTATGAATAAAAAAGTAGATGTAATATTAGATGATAGATTGTGCAGTGTGGGTAAAAAATTATCAGATAATGAATTAATTGGCATACCTTTTCAAATTATTATAGGAAAAAGAGATTTAAAAGAGGGGCTTGTCGAATTTAAAGATCGTCAATTGAATAATATTGAAAAAATTGAAGTTGATAAAGTAAAAAATTTTATTGATAAAAAATTAGAAACTTAATGTTTTCAAAATCAGAGAGATTGCTGATTTTTAGATTTTTATTTTCAAAAAAATCTGATGGATACATATCTATTTTTTCTTGGTTTTCCATAATAGGTATTAGTTTAGGTGTTGCCGCCATAATTATAGTGATGTCAGTAATGAATGGCTTTAGGATAGACCTTACAAATAGAATTATTGGATTAAATTCACATTTAAATATTTTTGCTCATAATCAAAAAATAGAAAATGCTGATATAGACTTATTGGTATCAAATTTAGATAAAGATTCTTTTGAAAACTTTTATAAATCATTGGAAACTAATGGGTTGATAATCAAGAATAATAATTCTAAGGGTGTTTTGATTAAGGGTTATGATTTTTTTGAAAATGATCATTATTTATCAAAGTCTTTAATTAAAGGTGATTTAATAAGTGATCATAATAAAGATATTATAATAGGAGATTCTTTAGCCAGTATATTGAAAGTATCAATTGGTGATAAAATAAAGATAGCAATACCTAAAACTGATAAAACAATTTTAGGTAATATACCTAGGTTTAAAACTTTAGAAATAAAAGGTATATTTGATCTTGGTTTATACGAATATGATTCAAATCTAATTTTTCTATCTTCAACTCTTGTAAGAAAATTACTTCTATATGAAAATAATAGTTACAACAAAGTTGAATTTTATGTAAATAATCCAAATAAAGTTGATGAGTTTAAAAATTTAGTTCGAGCAAATATTTCTTCAATAAATCTAGATTATTATGTAGTTTCATGGAAAGATTTTAACAAAACTCTAATAAATGCTCTTAATGTAGAAAAAAATGTTATGTTTATAATTTTATCTTTAATTATTCTTGTTGCCTCTTTAAATATAATATCTGGTTTAATAATATTTGTTAAAGAAAAAAATAAAGACATAGGCATATTAAAGACATTGGGCATGTCCAATAGAAGTATCGTAAAGATTTTTTTTACAATTGGAATATCAATTGGTTTAATTGGTTCGGCGATAGGTCTATTTTTAGGGATTATTTTTAGTATTAATATTAAATTTATTCAAAAATTATTAGAGAATACATTAGGTACACAACTATTTTCTGAAGAAGTATATTATTTATCATCTTTACCATCTAAAATAAATATGAATGAAGTAATTGTCGTATTAATTACTTCAATCTTTATATCTACCATTTCAACTATTTTTCCAGCTTTAAGATCGGCTAAAGTTGATCCAATTAAAAGTATAAGAAATGAGTAAAGAAAATTACATAATAGATATTTCAGGTCTTAATAAAAAATATACCTTAAAAAATAATCAAGATATAGAAATTGTAAGTAATATAGATTTGAAAATCAAATTTAACTCAAAGATATCTTTAATTGGTCCATCTGGTTCTGGCAAAACAACATTACTTAATATTTTGGGTTTGCTTGATAATGAATTTGAAGGTCAATATTTATATAAAGGAAAAAATGTTTTGAATTATTCAGATATTGAAAAAAATAAAATTAGAGGATTGTCGATAGGTTTTATTCATCAGTTTTTTCATTTAATACCTGAACTAACAGTTATTGAAAACGTTATGCTTCCAATTTTAATAAATAAAGAAGAACATAAGGCTTATCAGTATTCAAAAGATATATTAACTGAATTTGGTTTGGGAGATCGTTTAAATTTTAAACCAAATAAATTATCAGGAGGTGAACAGCAAAGAGTTGCCATTGCAAGGTCATTTGTTAATAATCCTGATTTAATTCTAGCTGATGAAATGACTGGTAATCTTGATGAGGATACTGCTAACAGTATTTTTAGATTTTTTATAAATTATATTAAACAAAATAAAAAAACTTTAGTATATGTAACACATAACAAAAAATTCTCATTATTTGCTGATGAAATTTATAATTTTAACAATAAAAAACTTTTAATAAACAATGGATAGTCCTTTTATTCATTTAAGATCTTTATCATCATATTCTCTATCAGAAAGTACATTAAAAATTAGTAATTTAGTATTAAATGCAAAAAAAAATAATATGCCTGCTATTGCTATAACTGATAATAATAATATGTTTGGTGTATTTGAATTTTCACAAGAATGTGTGAAAAATAATATTCAACCTATTATTGGGACTTCTATTAATTTATTGAATATAAATTCAAATAATAAAATTTCGCAAATTACATTTTTAGTTAAGAGTGAAATTGGTTATAGAAATTTATTGCATTTAAGTTCTTTGTCTCATTTGAATAACTATAAAGAGGTAGGAATAACTTTTAATCAAATTGAAAATTACTCTAATGGTTTGTATTGTTATATCGGTGGGGAATTTAATCCTCTTTTGCTTCTAAAGAAGGAAAACAAAAGTAAAGAAATTATTAATTTAATTCAAAATTTTAAAAAAATTTTTAAAGATAATTTTCTTTTTGAAATTCAAAGAATTAAAGATGCTAATATCGATAATTTTGAAAGTGAATTTATAAATTTGGCTAAAGAATTTGATATCCCACTTATAGGCTCAAATAATATTAAATACGGAAATAAAGAAGATTTTTCTGCACACGACGCACTTCTTTGCATAGCTCAAAAATCTACTATAAACAATTCGGAGAGAGATACATCTAATGAGAATATTTTTTTCAAATCTACTAATGATATGAAAATAATTTTTGAAGATATACCTGAAATTATTTTAAACAACCTAAATATTGCATTATCTTGCAACTACTTTCCAGAAGAAACAAAACCTAAGTTGCCAAAATTTGAAAATACTTTAAATTTATCAGCTGATGATTATCTTAAAAAGTTTTCTCGAAGTGGTTTAAATCAAAAGATTAAAAATTTAAACCTAACTAATTTTCAAAAATATATTGAAAGACTGAATTATGAGAATGAAATAATTATTAGAATGGGTTTTGCTGGATATTTTCTCATAGTTGCAGATTTTGTTAATTGGGCTAAAGACAATAAGATACCTGTTGGCCCAGGCAGAGGTTCAGGAGCAGGAAGTTTAGTTGCGTGGTCTTTAGGGATTACTGATTTAGATCCTCTTGAATACAATTTATTATTTGAAAGATTCTTGAATCCTGAAAGAGTTTCTATGCCTGATTTTGATATAGATTTCTGCCAAACAAGAAGAGACGAAGTCATAGAATATGTAAATAAAAAATATGGTAGTGAATGTGTAGCTCATATAATAACTTTTGGAACTTTAGCATCCAGAGCTGCTGTCAGGGATATTGGAAGAGTTTTAGAAGTCCCTTATGGGGAGGTTGACTCATTTGCAAAACTTATTCCTTTTAATCCATCAAACCCTCTATCTTTAAGTGATTCTATTAAGTCAGAAAGAAGTTTACAGGAAAGAATAAATAATGATGAGAGAATTTCCAACGTAATAGATGTAAGTTTAAAAATAGAAGGAACACATAGACACGCATCAACTCATGCGGCAGGAGTTGTAATTGGTCATGAAAAAATTTCTAAAGTTGTACCATTATATAAAGATCAAAATACTAACACCAATGCTACTCAATTTTCGATGAAATATGTAGAAAAAGCTGGTTTGATTAAGTTTGATTTTTTGGGACTAACTACTTTGTCTATAATCGATGATAGTATTAAGTTAATAAATAAAGAAAATAAAAATTTCAATATTAATACCATTCCTCTTAATGATAAAAAAACTTATGATCAATTGAGTAAAGGCGATACTGTCGGAATATTTCAGTTAGAGAGTAATGGTATGGGAAGTGTTCTTCGTCAATTACAACCAGATAGATTTGAAGAAATAATTGCTGTAGTTGCTTTATTTAGACCTGGCCCAATGGATAATATTCCATCATTTTGTAATAGAAAACATGGTAGGGAAAAAATAAATTATATCCATTCTATGTTAGAAAATGTTTTACAAGAAACATATGGTATTATTGTTTACCAAGAACAAGTAATGCAAATTGCACAAGTTTTATCAAATTACTCTCTTGGTGAAGCTGATTTGTTAAGAAGAGCAATGGGAAAAAAGATACAAAAAGAAATGGATCAGCAAAAATCAAGATTCATCGAGGGTGCAATTCAAAATAATATAAATAAAAAAGAGGCTTCAAAAATTTTTGATTTGGTTGATAAATTCGCTGGATATGGATTTAATAAAAGTCATGCTGCTGCATATGCATTAATTTCTTACCAAACTGCATATTTAAAAGCAAATTTCCCTCACGAATTTATAACAGCATCATTAAATTATTCGATTGATAGAACTGATAAAATTATTTTGTTAAAAAAAGAAATTGATAGATTAAATATTCACTTCCTAAAACCTGATATTAATTATTCTGATTCCTTATTTTCAATTGAAATTAATAAATCAAATAAATCAATAAGATTTGGGTTAGGCGCTATAAAAGGTGTTGGATTAAAATCAATATCAAGCATGATTAATGAAAGAAATAATAATGGTAAATTTAAAAATATAATTGATTTTATGAATAGAGTTAAAAGTGATGTAATTAATAAAAGGCAATTGGAAAAACTTATACAAGCTGGAGCATTTGATAGTATAGATGTTAAAAGATCAAAATTATTTTATAATGTTCCAAAATTTGTTGAATTATTTGGTAATGAAAAAGTAACTAACCAAGATCTTTTATTTGAAGAAAGTGAAATTTCTTTTGATGATAATAATTTATTTTATCAAAATTATAATAGATGGAGTAATTTAGAGACACTAACAAATGAACTTGATGTTATTGGTTTTTATTTCTCTGATCATCCACTTAATTATTATCCTAAATTATTTTTTGTAAATAAAGGTATTAAAAACTTTAATGAGTCAATCAATCAATATCATGATGAAACAATTAAAGTTTGTGGTGCAATTTTAGACATAAAAGAAAGGTCTAATAAAGATGGAAGAAAATATGCATTTCTTACTGTTTCAGAGCGAGATACGCAATTTGAATTAACAATATTTAGTGAAAACTTATATAAATATAGACCAATATTAAAAGAAGGAAATTTATTAATATTCGATATTGATATTATAAAAAATAACTCTGATACACGATATATTATTAAAAAAGTTGATTCTTTAGAAAGAGTATTTAATGAATACAATATTAAATTTAGTATCTATTCATCAATACAAAATATAATAGAAGTTAAAAATAAAATATTTGAAAAAAAAACAACAAATAATAGAAAAGTTGATTTATTCATTAATTTGGACAATAAATTGATAAATTTTGATTTTAAAGAATATTCCATTAAATCCTTCAAAACTCTTGATGAATTGAAAAATTCTGAAATGCTTGATTATTCTATAGAAATTTCTTGAAAAAAATAATTTATATAATAATACCCACATTATTATTAAATCTAGCACACAGAAAAAACCGGTGTTTTTGTTTCTGTGGAGGTTAAACCGGAGGAAAAATGAATTTACCTGAGATAAAAATAGAAGAACTTCTAGAATCTGGGGTTCACTTTGGACATAATGTCAGAAGATGGAACCCAAAAATGAAACAGTATATTTATGGTGAAAGAAATAACATACATATATTTGATTTAAGAATTACTGTTGATTTACTCAATACTGCATTAGTAAAAATACATGAGACAATTAGTAAATCAGGAAAAGTACTTTTTGTAGGAACAAAAAAACAGTGTGAAGATACAGTCAAAGAACTTGCAATTATCAACAATAATTTCTATGTTAATAAAAGATGGCTTGGCGGAACACTTACTAATTGGAACACAATATCCAATTCAATTAAAAGGTTAGAGGAAATCGAAAGCTTATTAAATGATGAAAATTATTCTAAAAATTTATCAAAAAAAGAACTACTAGATAATTCCAGAGAAAAACAAAAACTAGAATTAAATATAGGTGGTATTAGAAAACTTAATGGAAAACCTGATCTTTTAGTTATTTTTGATGTATTAAAAGATAGGATAGCTGTATTAGAAGCAAAAAAACTTAACATACCAGTTGTTGGAATAGTTGACTCTAATGCTGACCCTGACCTTATTGATTATGTAATACCTGGAAATGATGATGCCCTTAGATCAATAAATTTGTATAAAAAATATTTTATTGAAACAATTAATGACGCAGCAAATTTTGAAGATCTAAAATCTGATGAAAAAAATAAATCAAAATCTTAAAATTATAAATAGGAGTTATCAATGTCTGAAAGTACAAATCTTATTAAAGATCTTAGAAATAAAACTGGAGCAGGATTTTTAGATTGTAAAAATGCTCTTTCTGAAAGTAAGAATAATTTAGAAAACGCTGTTGAGTATCTTAGAAAAAAAGGTCTAGCTAAGGCTTCAAAAAAATCATCTAGGGAAGCAAAAGAGGGTGCAGTAGGTATATTTTCTAATGAAAAAATATTAGCAATACTTAAAGTTAATAGTGAAACAGATTTTGCTGCAAAAAGTGATATTTTTTTAAATTTTCTAAATCAATTAGGCGAAATTGCTATTTCAGAAAATAATCCAAATCTTAAAAAAGATGATTTCTTAAATTTAAAATATAAAGATAATTTAATTTTAGATTTTTTTAAAAATATGATTGCACAAATAGGTGAAAACCTCATTTTAAGTGATTTGTTAATTTTTAATAATAAAGAGTCTTATTACTCATTTTATATTCATAATAGTTATAAAAAAAATATTGGAAAAATAATTTCTTTATTAAACTATGAAACTAATAAAATAGATCAAACAATTGAAACTCTTTCAAAAAATTTGTGTATGCATATTGCTGCTATGAAACCAGAGTCAATTGATATTGATGACTTGGATATTAAAATTATTGAAAACGAAAAAAATATACAAAGAGAGTTAATTCTAAATTCTGGTAAACCATCAAATATTGTTGAAAAAATTCTTGAAGGCAAAATGAATAAATTTTACACAGACGTGACCTTACTTAATCAAAAATTTATTCTTGACCAAGAAAAAACTGTTAAAAAAGTAATTTCTGATTATTCTAAAGATTATGATTTTAAAATTAAATCCTATAATATCATATCACTTTAAAAAATGATTAAACGCATACTACTAAAAATTTCAGGAGAATCATTAATGGGAAATTCTTCCTATGGTATAGATGTTTCTACAATTAATAAAATTTCAAATGAAATTAAAAAAGTTCACAATAAGAAATATCAAATATGTTTAATAATTGGTGGTGGTAATATTTTTAGAGGGATAAAAGGAGCTTCAGAAGGGATCGATAGATCAACATCAGATTATATGGGAATGCTTGCTACAGTAATGAATGCTTTATCTCTTCAAAGTAGTCTTGAGAAAATAAAAGTTCCAACACGAGTACAGTCAGCTATAACAATGTCACAAATTGCAGAGCCATATATAAGGAGAAGAGCAGTTAGACATTTAGAAAAAAATAGAATTGTAATATTCGCAGGAGGAACAGGAAATCCATTTTTTTCTACAGATACGGCCGCATCACTTAGAGCATCTGAACTTGATTGCGAACTTATCATCAAAGCAACAAAAGTAGATGGTATTTATAATAAAGATCCCTTTAAAAATATAAATGCAAAATTAATAAAAAAAATATCTTATAATGAAGTTATTAAAAAAAATCTCAAAGTTATGGACTTAACAGCAATAAGTTTAGCAAAAGATACTCAAATTCCAATATTTATTACTAATATATTTAAAGATAATTCACTAATTAATGTTTTGAATCAAAAAGGACAATATAGTAAAATCAGTTAGTATTATGGATCAATTAGAAGATAAAATGAATTCTGCAATTATGCATTTTGAAAAAGAGTTAAATGCATTAAGAACATCCAGAGCTAATCCTTCAATGCTTGATAATATTTTTGTAGATGCGTATGGTGCAAAAACACCAATTAATCAATTAGGGAATATTTCTATTCCAGACTCTAGCACTATTACTATTCAAATCTGGGACAGTAATCTTATAAAAAATATTGAATCAGCAATTACTGAGTCTAATTTAGGAATTAATCCTCAAATTGATGGTCAATTAATTAGACTTCCTATTCCCAAACTAAGTGAAGAGAGGAGAAGAGAGTTATCTAAAATCGCATCAGAGTATGCAGAAAATTCTAAAGTAGTTATTAGAAATATTAGAAGAGATTTCATAGAAGTTAAAAAAAAGGAAAAAAAAGACTCTAATTTGTCAGAAGATGAATTAAAAAGAATTATTAATGATATACAAAAAATAACAGATCAAAATATAGAAAAAATTGATAATATTTTAGAAACAAAAAAAAATGATATTTTGAAAGTTTAGCTTTGACAAATAACAAGTTAAGTCATGTAGCATTAATTTTAGATGGAAATAAGAGATGGGCAAAGAAAAATAATTTACCCAGCGTTCATGGTTATAAAAAAGGTTTTGAAAACATAAAAAATTTAGTTCAGTATTCACTTTCTTTAAATATTTCTAATTTAACCTTATTTACTCTATCTTCTGAAAATTATAATAGACCGTCATTAGATTTAATTTATGAAATTATATATAATAACTTTACAAAACTTGTTGATGAATTAATAACCAAGAAAAATGTTAAAATTAATATAATTGGCTCAAGAAGTAATTTACCAAATAAAATTAAAGATATTTTTGATGAGGTTGAAAATATCTCATTAAATAATAAATCATTAAATCTTAACATAGCTTTTAATTATGGTTTTAAAGAAGAAATAAAAGATGTTTTAAATAAATACAAAAATCAAATAAAAAAAATAGATTTAAACTCAAATCAAGATATAAAAAAATTATTTTATTTAGGCCTTTGTCCGGATCCAGATTTATTAATCAGAACTGGAGGTTATAAGAGATTGAGTAATTTTATAATGTTTAATTTAACATATACTGAACTTTACTTTACTGATACATTATGGCCTGAATTTTCTTCTGAAGAATTTAATAAAATTATTAATGAATACACAAAAATAAATAGAAAGTATGGTTTATAAAAATTTATTTAACAGACTTTATATTTCAGTAATTTTTATATTTATATATATATGTATATCTTTTTATAATTTTAATAATATTTTATACTTAATTATTTTCATATATTTAATGATATTATTGGAAGTTTGGTTAAACTTTAAAAAGTATAAAATATTTATTTTCACATATTTATCAATATCTTTTATAGCATTATTTTATATAGATTTTGAAGAAGAATATTACTCAAAATTTAATTTGATGATAATCATAATTGTTTCTTTCGATATTTTTTCTTATCTTGTAGGATCTTTTACTGGAAAGATCAAATTATCAAGATTTATCAGTCCTAATAAAACTCTAGAAGGTTTGTTGGGAGGTTTTTTTATGTCAATTATAATATCAATAATCTTCTCATACTTTTTCAATATAATTATTGATCTTAACTTATTAATTTTCATAATTTTGATTATAATTTCCGCTTTTTTTGGAGATATGGTTGAGTCAATATTTAAACGATTAAATTTTATCAAAAATTCTAGCAATTACATTCCTGGACATGGGGGATTTTTTGATAGGTTTGATAGTTTTGTTCTATCCATATTCGTATACTCAATTATAATAAATATATTATGAAGATTAATATATTTGGCAGTACCGGAGAAATAGGAAAGAAATCTCTAGATATAATTAAAAAATATTTTCCTAAATTAAAAGTTAATTTACTGTGTGCAAATTCAAATATTAATTTAATACTAAAACAGTCATTAATATTTAAGCCTAAATATATTTATTTAGATGATATTAATGCATCAAATAAACTTAAATTAAAGTTAGACAAAAATATTAGGATATTAAATTTCCAAGAATTAAGCAAGTATTTAGAAGAATCTTTTTCTGATTATACAATACTAGCTGTATCTGGTTATAAATCGTTATACTATATAGATAAAATTATTTCTAACACTAAAAATTTGGGGATTGTCAGTAAAGAAGTTATCGTATCAGCTGGTCATATATTTAATAAAGAAAAATATTCAAAAAACACAAAAATTTTTCCTTTAGACTCGGAACACTTCTCTTTATATGAATTTTTTAAAACTAATAATGACAAAAGAAATATAAAAAATATTATTTTAACTGCATCTGGCGGGCCATTTTATAAATCAAAATTTAAAAGTCTTTCAAAAGTAACTTTTAAAGAAGCTATTAAGCATCCTAAGTGGAAAATGGGATATAAAAATAGTATAGACTCTGCTACTTTAG
>MDSV01227120.1_pt1 | contig 28887 bp, 35 predicted proteins | sample 810851 | NCBI WGS metagenome assembly MDSV01 (sample SAMN05326640, study PRJNA326480) | marine metagenome | isolation source: seawater | place: Atlantic Ocean: North East | collected 2012 | reverse complement strand
TGTAATATTATTAATGCGACAAATATAATATTATACCTTATAAGCAAAGTAATTTAATAGATAATTATGTCCAATTCTGTAGCATTTGAAGACTTCTACCAAGTTCCAGATCTTACTTTTGATATAAATAAATTAAGGTCCGATTTAGATACAATTTTAAAAAAATCAAAGTATCAAACCCTCGGTATAACTAATTTTGCAGCTATACCAATGAATCAAATACCTGGCGATGAAAATTCAATCAGAGGACATAATGTTAGAGGAATTTATTATACAAAACCTGATGAGACTGGAAAAGAAGTTGTCAGAGACAAACCTATCGATGAATCAAAATACACTGAGCTCACAAGTGATTTTAAGAACACATACTTCGAAGAGGTTTATAAAGTTTTAAGTTCTAAATTTAAATTAGGACGAGTAAGAATTTTATTGAAAGAACCAAGATCCACATTAAGTTGGCATAGAGATCCCGAACCAAGACTGCATATTCCGATTATAACCAACCCCGGTTGCAAAATGGTAATAGAGGATGTGGCTAAGCATATGCCAGCTAATGGAAAAGCTTGGATAACAAATAATACAAGGTATCATAATTTTTTTAATGGGGGCGAGAAAAATAGAATACATATTGTTGCTTGTATGCTAGAAAATAGATTCAATTAATTGAAGTCAATTTTTAAAAAGATTTGTATTTCCTCTGATCACGCCGGCTTTAAAGTCAAAGAATTTATTAAAGAAAAAATCATTAAATCAAACATATCAATAATAGATTTAGGTCCATTTAGTGAGAAATCTGTTGATTATCCTGACTATGCTAAAAAGGTTTCCAATAGAGTTTCAAAAAAAAAAAGCGAAATAGGTATACTGGTGTGTGGGTCTGGTACAGGAATGGCTATTTCAGCCAATAAAATTAAAGGAATTAGAGCAGCCGTAGGATATAATTTAAAATCTACTCAATTGTCTCGTCAGCATAATAATGCTAATATATTATGTTTAGGATCAAGGTTAACAAAAAAAAAGAACATAAGTAAAATTGTTTCAATTTTTTTGAAAACAAGGTTTGATGGAGGAAGGCATAAAAGGAGAATAAAAAAAATATAAATGTCAACAGTAACTAAAATTAATAGAGCGCCTAGAAACTTTTTTGAGAGAGACTTAAAAAACTCTGATAAAGAATTATTTGACTCAATAGCCAAAGAATTCACGAGACAAAAAAATCACATTGAGTTAATTGCTTCAGAAAATATTGTCTCAAGAGCAGTGTTAGAGGCTCAAGGCTCTGTTTTAACAAATAAATATGCCGAAGGATATTCAGGAAAAAGATATTACGGAGGTTGTGAATTTGTAGATATTTCAGAAAATTTAGCAATTGAAAGAGCTAAAAAACTTTTTAGTTGTAAGTTCGCTAATGTACAGCCGCACTCTGGTGCACAAGCAAACGGAGCAGTATATTTGGCACTGATAAAGCCAGGTGATACAATATTAGGTATGAGTTTGAACTCTGGCGGTCATCTGACCCACGGAGCCAAGCCGGCACAATCTGGAAAATGGTTTAATGCAATTCACTATGATGTTAAAGAAGATACTGGTTTAATTGATTATGAAAATGTTGAGAAATTAGCGTTAGAACATAAACCCAAACTAATAATAGCAGGTGGTAGTGCTTATTCACGAGTAATAGATTTTAAAAAATTTAAAGATATTTGTAAAAAAGTTAATGCTTATTTATTAGTGGATATGGCACATTTTTCTGGACTTGTTGCAGGCGAAGCTTATCCAAATCCACTTGAATACGCCGATGTAGTAACATCTACTACACATAAAGTTTTAAGAGGCCCTCGTGGTGGAATAATATTGACTAATGACGAAACATTATTTAAAAAATTTAACAGCGCAGTATTTCCTGGACTTCAAGGCGGACCTTTAATGCATGTTGTTTCTGCTAAAGCAGTTTGTTTTAAAGAGGCACTAAGTGATGACTTTAAAAAATATACCCAAAATGTTATTTCTAATGCTAAAACATTAAGTGAGACTTTAATTAAAAATAATTTTAAGATATTTTCTGGAGGAACCGATACACACTTAATGCTGGTGGATTTAAGACCTTATGGAGTAACAGGTAAAGATGCAGAAGAAAGTTTGGGTAGAGCAAATATCACATGTAACAAAAATGGAATACCTTTTGATACAGAAAGTCCAATGATAACCTCTGGAATCCGTTTAGGAACACCTGCTGCTACTACGAGAGGTTTTAAAAATCAGGAATTTAAATTAGTAGGCCAATTAATTACAAAAGTAATTAAAGGACTCTCAGAAAATCCAAAAAATAATTCAAAGATTGAAAAGGAAGTTCAAAAGGAAGTTATAAGTCTTTGTTCTGCTTTTCCAATTTACAGTGAGTAACTTAAGCATTCTATGATTTGCCCATTTTGCAGAGAAAAAGATACATCAGTTGTGGACTCTAGACCAACAGAAGATGGCACTGCTATTAGAAGAAGAAGAGTTTGTACTTGTGGCGGTGGACAACGTTTCACTACTTTTGAAAGAGTTCAGTTTAGAGAATTAACAGTAATTAAAAAAAATGGCAGAAGATCGCCATTCGATAGAGAAAAATTAGCAAAATCTCTTTTCACAGCTTTAAAAAAAAGACCAATTGATTCAGACACCACTGAAAAAATTGTTTCAAAAATTTCTAGAGAACTTGAGGAAATGGGACAATCTGAAATTCAATCAAGTATAATTGGTAGAAAAGTAATGGATGAGCTAAAAGAACTTGATAAAATTGCCTACATAAGGTTTGCCTCAGTATACACAAATTTTAAAGAAATTGGTGAATTTGGTGAATATATTGATGAGTTACATGGCAAATCAAAAAAGAAATAAACATTACAATAATCACTTAGAAAATTTTAACATAGCATTTGAGCTTGCTAAAATTAATTTAGGATCAACTAAAGAAAATCCCTCAGTAGGTTGTGTAGTAGAAAAAAATGGCAGTATAATTTCTAGTGGTTACACTTCAATCAATGGAAGACCACACGCTGAATATAACGCACTAAAAAGAAAATTAGATTATAAAAATTCAAATATTTATATAACATTGGAACCATGTTCTCATTATGGGAAAACACCTCCATGTACGAATATTATAAAAAAAAAGGGTATAAAGCGAGTTTTTTACTCGATTGATGATTTTGATTTGAGAAGCAAAAACAAATCAACAAAAATATTTCTTAAAGAAAAAATTTCTACTAAAAAATTTTATTTAAAAAAAAAGGGATTAAAGTTTTATGAAAGTTATAATAGATTTAAAAATAATAGAATACCTCTTATCGATGGAAAAATAGCTATATCAAAAGATTTTTATACAAAAGATAAAAAAAATAAATGGATCACTAATGAAAAGTCACGCAAATTAGTGCATTTGTTAAGATCTAAATATAACGCCTTATTATCTACTTCAAAAAGTGTTAATTTAGACAACTCATTATTAGATTGCAGAATAAAAGGTTTGGCAGATAAATCACCAGATATAATTATTTTAGATCGTGACTTAACTATAAAAAAAAATTTAAAATTATTTAAAACAAAGATAAAAAGGCAAATATATATTTTCACAACAAAAAATAAAAAAAATAAAATTAAATGGCTTAAAAAAAATAAAGTAAAAGTTTTTATATTAAAACGATTATCTTCTAGAGATGATTTTGTGAATTTTTTTAAATTTTTAACAAAACTAAATTTCTCTCGTATCTTTATTGAGACTGGTCTTACCTTCGTGAATTTTTTGCTTAAAAATAAACTATTAGATAATATTTACATTTTTCAGACAGCTAATAATTTAAATAAAAATGGATTTAATTACTCTAGTAATAATTTGATAAAAAAGATAAAACTTAAAAACAAACTAAAAGTTTATTTAAATAGTGATGCGGCTTACTTAGAAAAATTAAAATAATGTTTAATGGTATTATAAAAAACACAGGTATTATTAATCGTATTAAAAGAAATAAAGAAAGTATGATTATATCTGTCAAATCAAATTTAAGAATTAGTAGAAGTTCATTGGGATCATCAATTTCATGTAATGGAGTATGCTTAACTTTAATTTCAAAAAAAAAAAATATTTTAAGTTTTTATCTTTCAGCCGAGACCATTAAAAGATCAAATTTTATGAATGCAAAAAATGGTAAAATATTAAATTTAGAAAAATCTTTAAAATTTGGAGATGAAATATCCGGTCATTACACCCAAGGCCATGTAGATACAGTTGGAAAAATTTCTAATATAAGAATTATAGATAAAACTTGGATAATAAAGATTCAAATCCCGTCTCATTTTAATAAATTTATAGTTGAGAAAGCTTCTATTCACATTAATGGTGTTTCTCTAACAATATCTAAAAAGAAAAAAAACTGTTTTGAAATTAATATTATCCCACATACTTTAAAACTGACAAATCTAAATAATCTTAAATTAAAAGATTTGGTAAATATTGAATTTGATATTTTTGGTAAGTATCTTTATGAAATTAACAATTAAATGACAAAAACTTATTTATCACCGATAAAAGAAATTATTAAAGAAGCCAAAAAAGGCAAAATGTTTATTTTAGTAGATGACAAGGATAGGGAAAATGAGGGTGATCTCGTAATACCTGGATCAAAATGCAATTCAAAGAATATCAATTTTATGGCTACACATGGAAGAGGTCTAATTTGTTTAGCTCTAACAAAAAATAAAGTTGAAGAGTTAAATCTTCCATTAATGTCATCATTAAATAAAGCTCGTATGCAAACTGCTTTTACTGTTTCCATAGAGGCAAAAAAAGGAATTACGACTGGAATTTCAGCTTTTGATAGAGCCAAAACTATTAAAACCGCTATCAATAAGAAATCCAAAAAAAAAGACATAGTATCGCCTGGACATGTTTTTCCGTTAGTTTCTAGATCGGGCGGTGTTTTAGAGAGAGCAGGTCATACAGAAGCATCAGTAGATATTTCAAAATTAGCAAAACTTAACCCTAGCGCTGTAATCTGTGAAGTTATGAATCAAGATGGAAGGATGGCTAGACTTAAAGATTTAAGACATTTTTCAAAAAAACATAAACTTAAAATTGCTAGTATTGAAGATTTAATTTCCTTCAGACTTAAAAATGAAAAATTAATTCAGAATATAAGTGTGAAAAACATTAATTTAAAAAAAAATAAGTATGAGTTTATAGTTTATAAAAACTTAATTGAAAAATCTTTAAGTTATGTAATAAAAAAAGGAAACTTTGTTAAAAACAAGTCCATTAGAGTGCGAGTATTATCAAAAAAAATGAAAGATTATAATTTAAATTTTAAAGATAAAAAAATCAGGAAAACTTTAAATTATTTGGCAAAATTTAATGATTTTGCTCTTGTGATAATTAAAGATCAAAAATCTGAGAAACAAAAGATTTTCGAAGAAACAAAAAATAATAATATTTTGAGATATTATGGTATAGGTGCACAAATAATAAAGGATTTAGGAGTAAAAAAAATGATATTGGTATCTAGATCAAAGAAAAAGATTATAGGTCTTGATGGTTATGGTATTAAAATTATAAAACAAGAGATAATAAAATGAATAAAAAAATATTAATTGTAGCCTCTAACTATTACAAGGAGATTACTAAAAATCTTATCCAGGGCGCTATAAATAAACTACCAATAAAAAAAAAAAATATAAAAGTGATTAAAATTCCAGGCACTTATGAAATTCCGGTAATTATTTCAAAAAATTTAAAACGTTTTGATGGTTTTATTGCACTTGGATGCGTAATTAAAGGTAAAACACCTCACTTTGATTTTTTATGTAATTCAACATTCATTTCATTATTAGATTTATCTACTAAGTCAAAAAAACCTATAGGAAATGGTATTATTACGGCTTTGAACAAAAATCAGGCTCAAAAAAGATCAATTAAGAAAGGGATAGAGGCAGCTAATGCTCTCATTGAAGTAATTAAAAATGGTTAATATAGGTAAAAATAGCACACCAAGAATAAAAATAATTCAAAAACTTTATTCAAAATCACTAAATCCTGATGAAAAAATTACATATAATAAAAGTCAATACAAGAAGTTTATAAAAGATGTAACGGAAGGTACTATTGAAAGAAAAGAATTAATAGAAGAAACAATTGAAAAATTTTTAAAAAATGATATTGACTTAAAAAGAACCGATAAAATACTTAAAATAATTATACAAGCCGCTGTGTTTGAATTGTTATATAAACATAATAATCCAAAAAAGGTAATAATCAGTGAATATCTTAAGTCTTCTCACTTTTTTTTAGAAAAAGCTCAAATTAAATATTTGAATGCTATTTTGGACAAATTGTCTGATTTAATAAGAAAAAATTAATTTTTTTGAGCATTATGTTGAATATTTTTAAAGTTTAGCTTGCGTTTTTGAATATATTTTGGCATTTATCGTATCATTATTATGAATTCTTCACTTGAACTTCTCTATTTAATTATATTTTCGGGTATTTTAGCCGTAGGTTATAGTTATTTATTATCAGGTCAAATTTTGTCTGCTAGCGCCGGTAATGATAAAATGAGAGAAATCGCTGGTGCTATTCAAATTGGTGCGAAGGCTTATCTTAACAGACAATATAAAACAATTGCGATTGTAGGCTTAATTGTTTTGATTATTGTTACTTATTTTTTTAATATTTTAGTTGGATTAGGTTATTTCATTGGAGCAGCGCTGTCAGGAGTTGCTGGATATGTTGGTATGCTTATATCTGTTCAAGCCAATGTTAGAACAGCAGAAGCTTCGAGAAAAAGTTTACAGTCAGGTTTAAATATAGCTTTTAAGTCTGGAGCTATAACTGGATTATTAGTAGCTGGTTTGGCCCTGTTATCAATTTCAATTTATTATTTAATTTTAATTAATCTAAATACAGACAGCAGAGATATTATCAATGCATTAGTTGCCCTAGGTTTTGGAGCGTCTTTAATTTCAATTTTTGCTAGATTAGGTGGAGGAATATTCACAAAAGGAGCTGATGTTGGGGCAGATTTAGTAGGTAAAGTTGAAGCTGGTATTCCCGAAGACGATCCTCGTAATCCCGCAGTTATTGCAGATAATGTTGGAGATAATGTTGGAGATTGCGCTGGGATGGCAGCTGATTTGTTTGAAACGTATGCAGTTACTATTGTTGCTACAATGGTGTTAGCATCAATATTTTTTCCTGAGACTTCTAATATGATGGTCTATCCTCTGGCAATAGGGGGCTCATGTATAATAACATCAATTATAGGAACCTGGTTTGTTAGACTTGGAAATAGTAAAAATATTATGGGAGCATTGTATAAAGGTTTTATTGCTACAGCTATACTTTCTTTACTAATATTGTATCCACTGACCAACGCTACAATAGGTTTAAATGAAAATTATTCTTATTCCGATATTAGATTTTCAGGTTTTGATTTATACATATGTGCAGTAATTGGGTTAATAATTACAGGATTAATTATATGGATAACAGAATATTACACAGGAACAAATTTTAGACCTGTTAAAAGTGTAGCCCAGTCATCTACAACAGGACATGGTACTAATGTGATACAAGGCTTAGCAATTTCTATGGAAGCTACAGCGATCCCAGCATTGATAATCGTAGTTGGTATAATTACTACACACAATTTTGCTGGACTATTTGGTATTGCTATAGCCGTCACATCAATGTTAGCATTAACTGGTATGGTAGTAGCACTTGATGCGTATGGTCCTGTAACTGATAATGCAGGCGGTATAGCAGAAATGTCAAAATTGCCAAAAAATGTAAGAAAGACAACAGACGCTTTAGATGCGGTTGGTAATACTACTAAAGCAGTAACCAAAGGTTATGCTATAGGTTCTGCAGGTTTAGGAGCATTAGTGTTATTTGCTGCCTATACAGAGGATATAAAATATTATGCAAAAGATGTAACTTCATCTTTATATCAGATGGAAGTTAGTTTTGATTTATCAAATCCTTATGTGGTGATTGGACTTCTTATTGGTGGCTTATTACCTTATCTCTTCGGATCAATGGGCATGCAAGCTGTCGGTAGAGCAGGAGGTGCAGTTGTTGTTGAAGTGAGAAGACAATTTAAAAAAATTCCAGGTATAATGAAAGGAAAAAGAAAACCAGACTATGGAAGATTAGTTGATTTATTAACTAAAGCTGCAATTAGAGAAATGATTATTCCATCTTTACTCCCAGTTTTATCTCCAATTGTACTTTATATAATAATTTTATTTATTGCTGGTAAAGTTGCTGCTCTTGCTGCTTTAGGAGCGATGCTACTTGGAGTAATAATCACAGGCTTATTTGTTGCGATTTCCATGACGGCAGGTGGTGGAGCTTGGGATAATGCTAAAAAATACATAGAGGACGGAAATTTTGGTGGAAAGGGTTCCGAAGCTCATAAAGCTGCTGTGACTGGTGATACTGTAGGAGACCCTTATAAAGATACAGCTGGGCCAGCTGTTAATCCGATGATAAAAATTACTAATATAGTTGCGCTTTTGTTGCTTTCAATAATAGCGCATTAAAATTTTCTTTTACCATACATTTTTTGCCTAACACTTTGTAAAAATGAAGAAACAAAACTTTGTTTAGAAACAGGATTTTCTGTATTCATTTCTGAATATTTAATCTTTTTCATATCTTTTTTACTAAAAAATTCCATTTGTTCAACAATGCCATATTTATTAAAGTTAATGACCAAAACGTTATTCTCTAAAAGGTTAATATCACCAAAGTTTACTATTGATCCGCCTGAAATTTTTCTATCAAAATAAAACCATAAATCTTCGTCATCTAAAGAGGTTGTATGAGGGTTTCCTAAAACGTTAACTACATCATTTTTATTACTTTTGTTAAGAGCTATTTTTTTGGATCTATTTTCCAAGAAATTTATCCCGTGACCTTTTATAGGCTCTTTTAATTGACAATTAGATAATATAAATATCAATGATAAAAAAACTAATTTCTTTAAATGTTCGATTTTAAATATAAAAAACATAATTTTATTTACAATAATTTAGTAAAATTATCACGAAATATTTACTTTTACAAAGATATTAAATTAGATGACAAATTAGAAAACAGGGTAATTATAATTTTTGCTCATTTAGTCATTATTCTTAATTGTTTAAGCATTAATAAGCAAAACAAGAAAGTGTCACAAGAAATTTATGATAATATTTTTTTAAATCTTGAAAACAATATGAGAGAAATGGGTCACGGAGATGTTACAGTAAATAAAAAAATGAAAGATTTAAATCAAATATTTCATGATTTGCTTTTAAAATTCATAGATAAAAAAAACTCAAACAAAATTAACACTAGTGAAATGATGAAGTTTTTGTTTACTTCTAAAAAAAATGACGAAATATCAATAAAACTTAATGATTATTTTGAAAAATATTACAATTTTTGTTTTGATATTATTAATAAAAATGTGATAAAAGATTTGGATAAATTTGAGTTTTAACTATGGCTGTACCTAAACGAAAAACAACAGTTTCTAAAAGAAACAAAAGAAGATCTCACCACAAGATCTCTAATGTTAATGTAGTAGAGGACAAAAAAACTGGTGAATATAGAATTTCTCATCATGTCGATCTTAAGACTGGTTTTTATAACGGTAAAAAAATTCTAGATATTTAACAACTTAATGGATAAAAAAATTTGTATTGCAATAGATGCAATGGGTGGAGAAAACGCACCTTATAAAAATATTGAAGGGATAAATTTATTTTATAAGAAAAATAAAAATAAAAGCGATTATTTTTTTAATGTTTTTGGTAATGAAAATAAAATTAACAGTGAGTTAAAAAAATATAATATACCTGACAATATTTATAAAATATTTCATACAGCTTCAGTTGTATCTGACGATGAAACACCATTAACCGCTGTGAAAACTTCTAAAAACAGTAGTATGTGGAACAGTGTTTATTCTCAAACTAAATTAGAAAGCGACATTTCTTTATCTGCTGGTAACACGGGTGTTTTGTTAGTTATTTCAAGAATGATACTTAAAACTATTAATGGTGTAAGTAAACCTGCTTTAGCTGGTCTTTGGCCTAATATAAAAGGAATGAATATTGTTTTAGATCTTGGTGCAAATATTGAATGTGATGAAAAAAACTTAATTGAGTTTTCTGAAATGGGATCGGCTTTACATAAGTCTCTTTTTCCAAAAGAAAAAACAAAAGTCGCCTTACTAAATGTTGGTTCAGAAGAAATAAAAGGGACTGAAACAATTAAAAAAGCATATTCAAAGTTAAAAGAAATTAGTAAAAATGAAGACTTTGATTTTAATGGGTATATTGAAGGAAATAAAATACCAGAAGGTGTAAGCAACGTAATCGTCACCGATGGTTTCACTGGAAATATAGCTTTGAAAACTGCAGAAGGGACTGCAAAATTTATAACGGACAATTTAAAATTGTCTTTAAAAGAAAATATCTTTTCAAAGTTTTCATTAATATTTTCTTACTTTAGTCTTAAAAAATTTAAAGAAAAATTGGATCCAAGAAAATTTAATGGAGCAATATTTTTAGGATTAAATGGACCAGTTGTAAAAAGTCATGGCTCAACAGATTCAATAGGATTTTATCATTCAATAGATTTATGTTATAACATTGTTAAAGGGAATTTAATGAGTCAAATTAAAGACAATTTAAGTCATCTCAATGATGAAAAAAATTAGACAAAACTTATCAAAAAAAGAAATTGCTAATAACATAAACTCTATCATTGGCTTTTCTACAAAAAATATACAAAAAATTACTGATGAAATAATAGACGCTGTTATTCATGCACTTATTGATCAAAGAAAATTAAATATAAAAAATTTTGGCACATTTTATATTATTTATAAAAATCAAAGGGAAGGTCGCAACCCATTGACTAAAGAGGAATTTACTATTACCTCTCGAAATATAGTAAAATTTAAAGCTTCAGATTTATTGAAGCGTAAAATAAATGATATTTAATATGACTAAAAGCTTTTTAGATATATCAGAATTATCAATTGAATTAGATTTAATTAACAAGAAAACCGGTAAACCAGCAAATCATATTTTAAGATTTTGGGAGAAAAAGTTTAAAGATATCAAGCCTACAATTTTACAAGGGAATAGGCGATATTATGATAAATTTCAAGTTGATAAAATTAAATATATTAAATTTTTGTTAAAAGATAAAGGGCTTACGATCAAGGGAGCAAAAAAAATATTAAAAGAGAAAAAAAATATTGACGAACATAATAAAAATAATATAGAAAAAGAATATTTAAAGAGTACGATTAAAAAAAAATCAAGAAACATTTTGAACAAATTACGTAAACTTAAAAATTATGGCTAAAAAAACTCATTTAAAGGTAAGGATGGTGCCGGAAAGCAAACCAGATAGTGCTTTTATTTATTATGCAAAAAAACCCACGAAAGGTGAGAAAGCTAAAGTTAAGTTAAAAATCAAAAAATATAATCCTAATACAAGAAAACACGAATTCTTCGTAGAGAAAAAACTTCCTCCACATAGTAAATAATATTATTTTTTAAAATTTCTGAATTCGTATTGAATGTATGCTCTTATCATAGCCTTCCAAATAGCATTAGTTATCTTTTTATCAATTTTTCTTTTTTGAGATTTAATTTTAATGTTGTTTAAAATCTTTTTTATACGTTTTCTATCTATAATTTCATTTTTAAATTTTTTAGTCAGCAGAACCTGGTTAACTAAATCAGTTCTTTTTTTTATGAGTATTAAAAATTTATTATCAAGTTTGTCTAGTTTTTTTCTGATTTTATGTAATTTATGATTTTTCATAGCGACATAAAGATTATATGAGATTTAGATTAATAATTATATATTTATATAATGAATAGTAAAAAAATAAATTATGAACAGCTAGCAAGCTTTTGGCTTTTATCAATGATTATATTAGTATTTTTGATGATTATAGTTGGCGGGTTAACCAGATTAACTGACTCAGGACTTTCTATAACTGAATGGGAATTATTTAAAGGTATTTTTCCTCCAATAAACAATGACACTTGGGTTACTTATTTTAATCTATACAAAGAAATTCCACAGTTTAAACTTTTAAATCCATCTATGAATTTAGAAGAGTTCAAAGTAATCTTTCTTTGGGAATACTTTCATAGATTATTAGGAAGACTTATAGGCTTAATGTATTTACTTCCACTTATTTATTTTTCATTCAAGGGAGCCTTTGAAAAAAAAATCTTATATATTTTATATTTCATATTTTTTTTAATTTTGGTTCAAGGAATGTTAGGCTGGTACATGGTAGAAAGTGGTTTAATTAACAAAACCACAGTAAGCCATTATAGATTATCATTGCATCTACTCTTTGCATTTATAATAATATCCTTTTTGGTATGGAATTATTTAAATTTTAAAAATAATGAAGATAAAGTTTTTTTTAATTTACAAAATAAGTTAATCAAAGTCTTATTCTTATTAATCTTATTACAAATAATTATTGGAGCATTTGTGTCAGGTCTTGATGCTGGTTTAATCTACCAAACGTGGCCAAAAATGAATCTTTCTTATTTTCCTGATGATGTTGCGTTTGATCACTTTAATTTAATTAATTTTTTTAATAATCAAAGCTTTGTTCAGTTTTTACATAGAACTTTTGCATATTTAATTACAGTTTTTGTTATAATAGTGGGTATAAAAATGTTTTTAGAAAAAAAGGTTAAAATTTTAAAAAACTACTTTTTTGTTTTTTTAGTTTTAACAATACAGGTCCTTCTCGGTATTTTTACGCTTATAAGTGGTTTAAATCTTTATTTGGCATCTTTACATCAAATTACGAGCGTAATATTAGTAATTACCGTTCTTAATCTTAATCATAAATTATCATAAACAAATTGACTTTTTGTTTTTTTATTAGTAGTTATCGCGTTTACTATGACACCATTTATAAAAAAAAAAGATATTAAACAAGACTGGTACGTAATAAATGCTGAAAACGCAGCTGTTGGTAGATTGGCAGCATTTATTTCTAAAGTATTAAGGGGTAAAAATAAGGCAACATACAATCCTCATATAGATAATGGTGATTTTGTTGTGGTGACAAACATAGAGAAGATTAAATTTACCGGTAAAAAATTTTCAAATAAAAAATATTATAGACATACTGGACATCCTGGAGGTATAAAGATTTCTACACCGTTAACTTTGACTGAGAAGAATAAAACGCAAGATATTTTAAAACTAGCTGTAAAAAGAATGCTACCAGGTGGCCCTTTAGCAAAAAAACAAATGACAAAATTAAAGATTTATAAAGGATTAACACATCCTCATCAAAATCAAAATCCAAAACAAATAGATTTTAAAAGTTTAAATAAAAAAAATAATATTAAAATTTAATGGAACAAACAGAAATAAATAAAGATAAGTTGAAAAAAATAAAACTTGATTTTAAGGACAGCAAATATTCAACAGGGAGAAGAAAAAAATCAATAGCAAAAGTTTGGGTTAAAAAAGGAACTGGTAAAATTTTTGTGAATGGTAAGCAAATGGGTGATTATTTTAAAAGACCAGTGCATCAACTAATTGTAACTAGACCATTAGAAATTACAAATGTGATAAATAACTACGATGTTAAATGTTCAGTAAAAGGCGGAGGTTTATCCGGCCAAGCTGGAGCAATTATTCTTGGTATTTCGAGAGCACTTGTTTCACATGATGAAAATTTAAAAAAAGAATTAAAAAAAGACAAACTTACTACTAGAGATTCTAGAGTTGTAGAAAGAAAAAAATACGGACACAGGAAAGCTCGGAGAAGTTTCCAATTTTCTAAGAGATAAATCATTTAAATTTAAAAATCTTTATTTAATGATATAAGTTAACAATGTCCAAAAATAATATAAATGTTGTAATTGCAGGAGCCACAGGATACGTAGGTTTAGATCTTGTATATCTATTATCCAAACATCCAAATATAAAAATTATAAATTTATGTGCTCAAAAAAACTTAGGCAAAAATATAAATATATTTGACAATAGAATTAAAAAAAAGTTACCTAAAATTTCAAAAATTAAAGACGTTGATTGGAAAAAAATTGACTTACTTTTTTTATCTTTACCTAACGGCGAAGCTCAAAAATTAATAAAAAAATTATTTTATAAATTTAATAATTTAAAATTTATTGATTTATCCGCAGATTTTAGGCTGGAAAATGAAATTAAATATAAAGAAAATTATCATAAAGCGCACAAAGCAAAAGATTTAATTCAAAAATCAATTTATTCAATTACAGAGTTAAAAAAAAATAAATTGAAAAATTTTAGAATAATTGCTAATCCCGGATGTTATCCAACATCAATCCAAATTCCACTTATACCTTTATTAAAGAAAAAAATTATATCTTTAAAAGATATCACAATTGATTCAAAATCTGGATATTCAGGTGCTGGAAAAAATTATAAAAAAAAATTTAAATTTAAAAATTTTTACTCGTCTACCTATGCATATGCCGTTACTAAACACAGACATATAGCAGAAATTGATCAGGAAATTAAAAAGATTTCTAAAGATGTTTTGTTTTCCTTTAATCCTCACCTAATACCAAGTTTTAGAGGTATACTCTCATCAATTTATATTTATAAAAAAAAAATGTATCATTAAAAAAAATAGTAAATGTTTTAAAATTTTTTTACAAAAAAGATATTTTTATAAAAATCAACAAACCAAATACTCAGATTGGTACAGGTAGTGTTATAAATACTAATAACTGTGAAATTTCAGTTTGTCAGACAAGACTTAAAAATAAAATAGTAATATTTTCTGTGATTGATAACTTAATTAAAGGCGCCGCAGGACAAGCAATACAAAACATGAATATTATGTATAAGTTTAAAGAGAGATCAGCATTAAAATGAGATCTTTAATATTTATATTTATTTTTTTGTTTTCTTGCTCTAAACAACAGAGCGCTCTTATATGTGGAGACCACAGATGTGTTAATAAGGCTGAAGCTAAAAAATTTTTTGAAGACAATCTGACAATAGAAGTTGAAATAGTTTCAGATAATAAACAAACAATATTTGATCTCGTTGATCTTAATATTAGTGGTGATGAACAAGATATTAAAGTTTTTAAAAGCAAAAAAAATAAAGTAGTTAAAAAGTTATCTAAAGATGAAATTAAAGCAGTCAAAAAACAATTAAAAGAGAGTAAAAAGAAATCTGAGAAAAAAAACAAAACAAACAATAATAAAAATAATTTAAAGACAAAAAAAAAGAGAGAAATAAGCTCTTCTTACAATTTAAACAACAATTCAATAGATATATGCCTAAAACTAAAAAAATGTGATATTGATTCTATTGCAAATTATTTAATTAAAATAAGCAATGAAAAGGATTTCCCCAATATTTCATTAAGGGAATAGTTATGAAAAATAAAAAATTATATAATATAGCCATTGTTGGTTTAGGCAATATTGGATCCTATCTATTTAATTTTTTAAATCAAAATAAAATTAATTTATCAAACAAAAATAATTCTAAATTTGACATCGTTTATGTATCCGCGAGAAATAAAAATAAAAAAAGAAATATTAAAATCAAGAATAAACAGTGGGTATCTAATTTTAATCATATTATAAAAAAGAAAAATGTAGACATTGTTATTGAATTAATAGGTGGGGCAGAAGGCCCGGCTAAAAAATTAGTTTTTGGAGCTTTAAAAAATAAAAAACACGTAGTTACGGCCAACAAAGCCTTAATTTCCAAATACGGAGACCAGTTATCTAAAATTGCAGAAAAAAATAAAGTAAATTTAGAATTTGAAGCAGCGGTTTGTGGTGGTGTCCCTATTATAAGATCCATAAAAGAAGGATTAATAGCGAACAAGATTAGAAGGATTTATGGAATTTTTAATGGCACATCTAACTATGTATTATCTTCAATGGATATAAATAAAACTTCTTTTGCTAATACTATTAATAAAGCAATTAAACTTGGGTATGCAGAAGCAAATCCATCTTCCGATATTAATGGTGATGATGTAGCTGCAAAAGTTAAAATTTTATCTTGTTTAAGTTTTAATTCTTTCATAAATAATGATATCCATGTAGAAGGCATAAAAGATGTTAATGAAGAAGATATGATGAATGCCAATAAATTAGGTTACAAAATTAAGCTGATGGGCTTTTCTGAAATTATAAATAATAAGATATACCAAAGAGTTCATCCAACACTAGTTAAAAAAACTTCTTATATAGCAGGTGTAAATGGTGTTTTAAATGCAGTAATAATTGACGGAAAGCCAATAGGAAAAAACATCATCCAAGGAGAGGGCGCAGGCCCTTCTGCAACAACATCGGCTTTAGTATCAGATATTTCATCTATCATGAGAGGAAATATTAAATTTCCTTTTGCTATTTCAAATTCTAAAAGAAAATTATATTCACATGGTAAAATAATAGACTTATATTTTTCATCATACATTAGACTTAATGTTAAAGATAAATACGGTGTATTATCTGATGTAACTAAAATTTTTTCTAACAATAAGGTATCAATAAAAAGAGTTTTACAAAGTCCTTATAAAAATAAAAAAAGTTCTTCAATTGTAATAATTACTCACAGATCGAAAGATAATTACATTCAAAAAACATTGAAAACTTTAGCTAAAAAGTCTTATATAATTAAAAAACCAAAATTATTAAGAATTGAACATGGCTAATGTCTATAAATAAGAATTATTTCGATAAATTTATTAAAACAACTGAAAAAGCAGCTATAGGTGCATTTCCATTTATCGGCAAAGGTGATAAAAATGCAGCGGATCAGGGTTCTGTCGATATGATGAGAAAAGAACTTAATTCAATAGATATGTCAGGTGAAGTAGTAATTGGTGAGGGTGAAATGGATGAAGCACCAATGCTTTATATTGGTGAAAAGGTAGGAACAAAAAAAGGACAAGAGCTTGATATTGCTTTAGATCCTTTAGAAGGTACAAATTTCGTAGCAAAAAACTTACCTAACTCCTTTTCAATGTTAGCTGTAAGTGAAAAAGGAAACCTATTTTCAGCACCAGACACATACATGGAGAAAATAGCAATTGGTCAAAATCTTCCTAAAAATCTTCTAGATTTAGATAATGATGTTGAAAAAAATATAAAATTATTATCCGAAGCTAAAAAAAAAAAAATTAATGAAATTACTGCTTGTATTTTAAACAGACCAAGACATGATAATATTATTAAAAAATTAACTAATTTAAATGTCAAAATTAAATTTATCACAGATGGAGATGTTTCCGGAGCCATATCAGTTGTTGACCCAAATTCTAACATAGATATTTATTTAGGAGTTGGAGGAGGGCCAGAAGGGGTTTTGGCCGCTGCAGCACTTTCATGCATGGGAGGTCAAATACAAACCAGACTAGTATTGGATGAAGAACAATTAAAAAGAGTTAATAAATTAGGCAAAATTGATGTTAAAAAAAAATATAACATTGATGATATGATAAAAGGTGATGTTATATTTTGTGCTACGGCTATTACAAATGGTGAAATAGTAGATGGTGTTAAAGATTTAGGTGATAAATATGAGGTATCTACCTTTGCATTACATAAAAATTTGAAGATATCTAAAAAAATTAAAAATTATCATCAAAAATAATGAGTAATTTATCTATATCTGGAAAAAAATGGATATATAAAAAATTTGATGCCACATATGTTAATTTTCTAAAAGAAAATTTTTTTTTAGATGAAATCACAGCTAAGTTATTATCAATAAGAAATATAGACAAGACATATGTTGAAACTTTTTTAAAACCATCAATTAAAAATTTAATACCAAATCCAAACATCTTAAGGGACATGGAAAAAACAACAAAAAGAATATTGACTGCAATTAAAAAAAAAGAAAAAATTGGAATATTTGGTGATTACGATGTTGACGGCGCTAGCTCTACAGCATTAATTGGAAATTATCTTCAATTAATTAAACAAGATTTTGAGGTTTATATACCAGACAGAAAGACAGAAGGTTATGGTCCTTCGATTGAAAGCTTTCAAAAATTAATACAAAAAGAAGTAAACTTAATTATAACAGTTGATTGCGGAACTATGTCTTTTGATGCAATTGAATTTGCTAATCAAAACAATATTGATGTAATTGTATTAGACCATCACCAATCTGAAATTACGCTACCGAAAGCGTATTCAATTATTAATCCTAATAGAACCGATGACCAATCTAAATTAAATTACTTGTGTGCTGCTGGCGTTTGTTTTATGACTTTAATATCTATCAATTCTACGCTTAGAAAAATAAATTGGTTTGTTGATAATAAAATTCAAGAACCAAATTTATTAGATTTTTTAGATTTAGTTTCATTAGGAACTATATGTGATGTAGTTCCATTAATTGGTCTTAATCGAGCTATTGTTAAACAAGGGTTAAAAATAATTAATTTAAAAAAAAATTTGGGTTTAAAAACTTTAATTGATTTATGTAAAATTGAAACTAGGGCATCAACCTATCACTTAGGATATATAATTGGCCCGAGAATTAATGCTGGCGGCAGAGTTGGTAAATGTTCTCATGGTGCTAAATTGTTACTTAATAATAATCCAAGAGAAAGTTTTAAAATTGCCTCTGAACTTAATCAATTTAATACAGAGAGAAAAAAATTAGAAAAAAATTTACTTAATATAGTATTAAATACAATTAAAAATGATATAGATGATCCAGTTTTAGTTTTACAAGGCAATGATTGGCACGAAGGTATTATTGGGATAATTGCCTCACGTATAAAAGAAAAGTTTAATAAGCCAACAATTATAATTTCACTGAATAATAAAATTGGTAAAGCATCAGCTAGGTCCATCTTAGGTTTTGATATCGGTGAAGTTATCTTGGCAGCTGTTCAAAAAAAAATCTTAATTAAAGGGGGAGGTCATAAAATGGCAGGCGGTTTTTCAATTCAGGAAGATAAAATTCAAAAATTTAAAGAATTCATTATAAAAAGATTTAAGTCTAAATTAGATAATAATATTGACAAAAATAATTTATATCTTGATAGCACAATATCTGTATCAGCCTTAAATTATGATTTTTATCAAAAAATAGATAAGCTATCACCTTTTGGTTCTGGCAATCCTGAGCCAAAATTCATATTAGAAAATGTAAAAGTTTTAAAATCTTTAATTGTCGGTGAAAATCATATTAAGTCGATTTTAATATCTCCTGATGGGTCAATTTTAAAAACTATCTCTTTTAACTCTTTTGAGACCGATCTTGGCCAGTTTTTACTTAACAATAAGACTAATAACTTCAACGTAGTGGGTAAATTAAGTTTAAATGAGTGGAAAGGTGAAAAAAATGTAGAGTTTATTATCGACGATATTTCTGTTATTAAGAATCAAAAAAATAAGGTCCCATCGTCTATCGGTTAGGACACATGGTTTTCATCCATGAAAGAGGGGTTCGATTCCCCTTGGGACCGCCAATAACTCAGTTAAACCAGCATTTTCAATAATTATAATTTTTAAATTTTGATTAAGTGTGATCGATTTGTGATTGGATATTTGTTAAGTTTTTAAGATGAGTACTTTATTAATAACAATTGCCCCTTCAATTGTAATTCTATGTTATTTCTTTTTATCAGATAAATTTAAAGAACCAAAAAAATCGATCGCTTTAGTTTTTATTTTAGGTGTATTAATTTGTTTTCCCGCCGGTATTTTAAATACTTTTATGGCCGATAATTTTGGTAATGCAGATGATATAAATGATTTAACGTATAGTTTTTTTGGTCCTGCGTGGACAGAGGAAATTTTAAAGTTTTTGATTTTATACTTAATTGTTCTAAGAAGAAATGAATTCAACGAGCCAATGGATGGTATCGTTTATGGAGTAGTAGCCTCATTAGGCTTCGCTACTTACGAAAATTATGATTATGTTTTTAGATTAGCTGAAATTTGGGAGATAGCACCAGAGCAAATGGCAGTATGGAGATCTTATTCAGCTGTACCGATGCATGGTTTAAATGGATGTATAATGGGCTTCTATTTTGGCATGTATGCTTTTAGTGCAGATAAAAAATATCTTTATAGATCTTTATACATCCCATATTTAATGCACGGCCTTTACAATTATTTTGTAATTTACTCACCAACACATATTTTAATAGTTATTTTTATGTTAATTTATTCATTTTATTTACATAATGAGATAAAAAAGATTCAAAAGAAAAAAAATAAAGAAAATGAGATTAAAAAAATATGAAACTAATTCATTTGCTTACACTTTTAATTTTTTTTTTAAGCTCTAACTTACATGCACAACCTCGGTGTGATTTATTTTATGACGATGTTTATTCTTCAAAAACTTACCCTACAGATGAAGACTTGCTTACGGTTAAAGATGAAGTGAGCATTGGAATTGAACTATTATCGAAATGGAATAAAGAGATCGAAGAGTGGGAAATAGTTAAAGATACAGAGGGTTATTATATTGTCGGTAAAGTTACATCAAACTCTTTGATTGCATTTAACGAAACTAACAATAATAAAATTGTAGTTGGAGATAAAATATTATCTATAAATGGAAAAGATTTAAGGCAGAGTTATGATGAAGATAAATATGGACAACTAATAGGTGGTTCTTTTGAAAATGAAAAAAAAATAATTTTTAAATTAGAAAGAGTCTTATCAAACGGGGATAAAAAAATTTTTGAAGTTGAAACTATAAGCGAACTAACCGAGTACAATGAATATTTTGCAGATATCAATATTGATTATATTAATATAAATGAGAAAAATGGTTTTTTTGAAGCAAAGATAGAAGCTCAATACGGTGAATATGAGTTAAACGACATTTTTCAGGTAACAAATTCTGCTCATAAATATTTAGTTCAAGCGTTAGGTGATGAGGTTGAATACTTAGAATATCCATCTGAAGAGAAAATTAAAAATCTTGAAAGATGGATGTACCAATGTAATTTTTCAGAGGAAAAATGGACAGCTACTAATACAAGATATCCTTTTTATCTTATGAACTGGTTAAATTTAATTAAAGAGGACAAAGACACTATAATGAGGTCTGAGTATATTATTGCACCAAATTATAATTTTGATGAAAATGATGAAAAATATTATAAAACTTCTACCGTCGATTTTTTCAGAGACTCAATTATAAGAATAAAAAATGATTTTAATTTAAAATCATTTCCTTTTGACAGACAAAAATTAACTCTTAAATTATTTACGGATGACGATTTAAATAATACTAGAGTAATCAGGAGTCAATATACAGATTTAAATCTAGAAGAATTTAAAAAAGAAAATTCAATAAACGGTTGGAATATTAGAGATATATTATTATCCAACTCGTTTGTAAAAAAACCAACGTTTGATCGACCTTTTGATGCTGTGCAAATAGATATTATAGTTGATCGAAAAAGTGGTTATTACATTTTTAAAATTATTGTACCCATAATTTTAATTTTGATGATTTGCTGGTCTTCAGTGTGGATAGATCCTAAGGAGATTGAATCAAGACTTACAATTACTATTGTTTGTCTGTTATCACTAATAGCATACAATTTTGTAATCGATGCAGACATGCCTAAATTAGAATACTTAACTATTATGGATTATATCATTTTAATATCTTACGTTTATGCTGCTATTCCAAATTTTTTGAGCATTTACAGTTTTCATTTACATAAAATAGATAAATCACGCACAGAAAAATATGAAAAGATAGAAAAAAAATATGGATTAACGAGTTATTTATTTATAGTTTTAATAATAATTTTATATAATATTAGTGTTGCCCCATACAACACAAATGCAATGTTTACTTGGGCAGCAATGAGATAAGGACAAAACAGTATGACATTTTTAGACTCGATAGAAATATGTATCAAAAAATCTTTTGAAATAAAAGGCAGAGCTTCAAAATCAGAATTTTGGTGGTTCACCCTTTTTTATTTTATAGCATTATTTCTTTTATTTTTTATAAATGAAATTGTGGCATTTATATTTATAATAATTATACTTCCTGCCTCTATTTGTGTAACTGTAAGAAGATTACATGATCAAGATAAATCTGGTTTCTTTTATTTCATCAGTATCATACCTTATGTTGGTGGTTTTATTCTGCTTTTTATGTGTGCAATGGATGGAACCAGAGGTAAGAATAAGTATGGTGCGCCACCTAAGATTAAAACTCGTTTAAAAAAAAGAAAATAAATTATGTACGATAAATTTGGTCAGTTCATAAATGGTAAGTGGACTAAGTCTACAAGCGGTGAAACTTATGATGTTATTAATCCTGCTAATGAAGAGTTGATTGGCAAAGCATCTAGAGCAAGTAAAAAAGATATTGAGTTTGCACTTGAATCTGCAAAAAAAGGTTTTGAAATTTGGAAAAATACATCACCATGGGAAAGATCAAAAATAATTAGAAAAATATCTGAATTAATTCGAAAAAAAAAAGATATTTTAGCAAAGTGGCTCACCATTGAAGTAGGCAAACCTTTAACAGAGAGTAACGGAGAAGTTCTTGGTGCTGCAGACATTTTTGAATGGAGTTCAGAAGAGGCAAAGAGAATATACGGTGAAACTTTACAAGGTCGTCTACCCAATACACGTATACACGTTTATTATCAACCTGTTGGAGTAGTAGCTGCTTTAGTTCCTTGGAATTTTCCTATAACGTTGGCCTCTAGAAAAATTTCTACTGCTTTGTCAGCAGGTTGTTCTGTTATTGTAAAGCCTGACGTTATCACTCCTGGTGCTGTGATGGAATTAGTTAATATTTGTCATGAAGCTGGTCTCCCCGCAGGTGTGGTAAATTTGTTGTCTGGGGATCCGCCATTTATTTCTGAAGAATTATTATCTTCAAATATCGTAAAAAAAGTTTCAATTACTGGATCTACAAGAGTTGGAAAAATTATACTAAAAAAAGCTGCAGAAAAAGTACAAAGAGTAACAATGGAATTAAGTGGACATTCGCCTTTTATAGTTTTTGAAGACGTGGATTTAGAGAAAGTAACTGATATTGCTATTTTTGCTAAATTTAGAAACAACGGGCAGGTATGTATTTCTCCAAGTAGATTTTACATTCATGAAAATAAAAAAGATGCTTTCACAAAACTTATGTTAAAAAAAACAAAACAATTAAAAATCGGCAACGGAATGGATAATGATGTATCCTTAGGCCCGCTAACAACAAAAAAAAGGCTCGATGAAATTGAACATTTGGTTGAAGTTACAAAAAAGGAAGGAGCTAAAGTTTTATGTGGTGGTAAAAAACCGTCTGGTTTTAATAAAGGTTTCTTTTATGAACCTACAATTTTTGACAATATTAAAGATAATTATACTATTATGAAAACAGAACCCTTCGGTCCATTAATACCAATCTTATCATTTAAAAATTTTGAAGAAGTTGTCCAAAGAGCAAATAATAACGATCTAGGTTTAGCTAGTTACATTTATACTAACAATCTTGAAAAGGCACATAAAGCTTCCGAGTTAATGGAAACAGGAACTGTAGCTGTTAATACGGGTGTAGTAGCATTACCTGAGGCACCTTTTGGTGGAATTAAACAAACTGGGTACGGTAGAGAAGGTGGTTCAATGGCTATAAAAGACTATTTGAATATTAAATATACTCATTTAGGCATTAAGTAATTTTTAATGAGTTTTTATGTGTATATGCTCCAATCAATTGGAAAAAAAAAGGTTACTTACGTAGGATATACAAAAGATCTTAAAAGAAGAATCAAATTACACAACAGTGGAAAAGGAGCAAAATTCACAAGGGGTAGAAAATGGAAGCTTATTTATAAAGAAAAATGTATTACAAAAAATCAAGCAATTTCAAGAGAATATTATATAAAGAAGAATAGATTATTAAGAAATTATATAAAAAAGAAAAACATATGAAGATTTCAATTTTATTACCTTATAAAGAAAATTTTTCCCCGATTTATCCTGGTGCAGTGTCTTTGTTTGTTAGAGATATGGTCAAATTGAGTAAATTCAAAAAAAATATTATTGTATACGGTAATACTAACTATAAAAAAAAATTTAATATAAAATACTTTAATATTCCCTTATCAAGTTTTAAATTTCAAAGTAAAAGCAAGTTATATGTAAATCAGTTTATAAAGATTGAAAAAAAAAACCCATCTGATCTTATAGAAATACATAATAGACCAAATTATTTGTCTGCAATAATAAATTCTTTAGGTAAAAAGAATTTAGTTTTATATTTTCATAATGATCCACTTACTATGACTGGGTCTAAGTCCATTAATGAAAGAAAAAAACTCCTTAAATACTGTTATAAGATTATATTTAATAGCAATTGGTCAAAAAAAAGATTTTTACAAGGAATGCATGATAAATTCGTAAATAGCGAAAAACTGCTTGTAGTATTCCAATCAGCTAAGAAACTTAATATTAATTTAACAAAAAAGAAAAACGAAATTACTTTTGTTGGAAAACTTAATAGATCAAAAGGTTACGATATTTTTGGTGAGGCAATAGTCAAAATTCTTAACAAATTCCCTGATTGGAAGGCTAATGTAATAGGCGATGAGCAGAGGGATAAATTAGAATTTAAACATAAAAATCTATCAAACTTAGGATTTCAACAACACGACCAAGTTTTAAAAATTTATAAAAAAACAAGTATAGCAGTTGTTTGCTCTCGTTGGGAAGAACCATTTGGCAGAACAAGTTTAGAGGCTTCGTCTGCAGGATGTGCCGTAATTATTAGCAATAGAGGTGGATTACCAGAAACAATTACAAATGGAATTATACTTAAAAAATTAGATTCAAAAAATTTGTATAAAAATATTGAATTTTTGATAAAAAACAAAATAAAAAGAAATGATATACAAAAAAAATCAATTAAAAATTTTTATTTAACGCATAAATTCGTTTCTAAATTGATAGATGATTATCGAAGTGAAAAATTTAAATATATTAATAAATTTTTTACAAAAAAAAATTTAAGTTTAAGAGTACTACACGTAACCAACTTTAATGAAAGACATGATGGTCGACTTTTTTTTAATACTGGAAGAAGAATAAATAATGGATTAGTAAGGTTAGGACATAGCATATTAGCTTTTAGTGACAGAGACATTCAAAAATATTACAAAAACATCAGAGACATTTCTGGATCTAAAAGTCTTAATAATAAACTAAAAAAAACTTGTTATAATTTTAAACCAGATTTAATAATATTTGGTCATGCTGATTTAATTTCTGCTGATACTCTTGGAGAACTTCGAGATGACTACCCTAATTTAAAAATGGCACAATGGTTTCTTGATCCACTTAATAAAAAGGGTCCTGATTTTATTAGGAATAAAGATAGAATCTTAGATAAGATTAATTTTATGGAGTCAAATTTTTTGACAACATCACCTGACGTTTTGAATTTTTTGCCAAATAGATCAAATAATTATTTTATCCCTAATCCATCAGACAAATCGTTTGAGACTTTAAAAAATCATCAAAAAGATTGTAATATGGATGTATTCTTTGCATTAAGTCACGGTGTACATAGAGGTATTTTGAAAACCGGCAAATATGACGATAGAGCAGTCTTTGTAAAACAATTAATAAACAAAACTAATAATGTTAAATATGACATTTATGGGATTGATAAAGTACAGCCGATATGGGCAGATCATTATTTTAAAACCATTTCAAATTCAAAAATGGGATTAAATTTAAGTCGAGGAGAGCCAATTAAATATTATAGCAGTGATAGAATTACTCAAATTATAGGCAATGGATTAGTAACCCTTATTGATGAAAGAACAGGTTATAGAGACTTCTTTAGCGATAATGAAATGGTTTTCTACAAAAATATCAATGATTTAGCGGAAAAAATCACAAGAATTTCTCAAGATGAAAAGCTCCGAAGGAAAATAGGTAAAAAAGGTAGAGAAAAGTATCTTAAATACTTTAATTCAACGCTTGTAGCTGATTATATAATTAAAAAAACGTTTGATATTAAGTATAATTTTAAATTTGCTTGGGAAAAATAAAAAGTAAATGATTTCTATATTACTATTTAGGACAGATAGAATTGGAGATTTTTTATTATCACTTCTATTAATAAAAAACATAAAAAGAAAATATCCCAATTCAAAAATAACTGTTGTTACTTCGTATAAAAATTACGACTACGTGAAAACGTTTAGTATTATTGATGAAATCATTTTACTAAAGAATGACATATATTCTAAAACGAAATTAATATTTAGTTTAAGAAAACAATTTTATGATACGGTAATTGTTCATGATGGTAAAAATCGTTCTAAGTTAATCTCATTTTTTTTAAAATACAAAGAAAAAATAGTTTGTTCACCAAGTTTGAAATACACACAAATTGAAAAAATTAAAGACATTTGTTTAAAGTTGAAAATCGATTATAATGACGATTGTTTAAATTTTTTGGAAAACAGAAATCATAAATACCGCAATTTACCTTATGATAATTTTATTTTGTTACATTTTGATGAAAAATGGCTAAACAATAAATATATAAGTAAGTACGTAAAAATTGAACCAAGTGAAGATGAATTACTTAATTTTATAGAAAATTTAACTAAAACAAATAACTTAATAATAACGACAGGCAAGGAATCCAATAATTTGATAAAATTTTTAAAAGGAGTATTAAAGAATAAGAAGGTTACAATTTTTGAAGATCAAAGCCTACTTGAAATTGAAAATATCGTTTTTAAATCAAAATTAATTATAACATGTCATGGTTGGATATCGCATATAGCATCTGCAAAAAATATTAAAACTATAGATATAATTGATAAAATTTATCCCTACGACAAATGGACTAGCCATTTTAGAAATTATAATTTTTTATATAGAGAAAATTTCATTAAACTATCTGATAAAATTATAGAATTAATATGAAATTTTTAGAAAAATATAATAATAAAAAAAATATCAGATTTAAATCATTTGAGAAAACATTAAAGATTTCTTTTAATAGAAACTTTAGAACGATAGTTGAAACCGGTACAGCTAGAGGTAAAACAAAATTTTTTTTTATTAAAAGATATAATTGGAAAGATGGTATGAGCACCCCTATGTTCGCCGAGTATGCAAAATTTACTAAAGGCAAACTTCATACTTGTGATATTTCATCAGAAAATATCAAAAACGCTAAAAAATTTACTAGTAATTTTTCCGAATATATAGAATTTCATACCAAAGATAGCTTGATTTTTTTAAAAGAATTTAGATATCCAATTGATTTATTGTATTTAGACTCCTTGGATGGTCATGATCCTATTGCTGCATCAGATCACCAATTAAAGGAAGCTCAAATCGCGATTAAAAAACTTCATAATAAATCACTAATTTTATTAGATGATAAAGGGTCAAAAACTAACTTATCAATTAATTTTTTAACAAAAAATAATTTTAAAATTATCTATGAAACAAATCATCAAGTTCTTTTATCTCGATAATTATAACTTATTTGATCCTCGCAAAAATTAAATCAGCGTTAACCCAATTTATTAACTTATAATTATTATTAATCAGTAATTTATATAAATTTGATTTTGTAATATTCTCTAATGAAAGATTATAAGTTTCTAAATCTTTAATATTAATATCGGTAATTTCTGTCACAATAATATCTATATTATATTTATTAAAATTAAAATTTTTCAAAGCCTCATATTCATAATTTTCAATATCGATTGACATTAAATCTATTTTTGACTCTTTGAATTTTGAGTTTTCAATAATACTATTTAAAGATTTTCCTTTTAGTTTTTTTATATCTTTAAAATTATTACTTCTACTTTTGACTAATTCTTTACTAATTGTATTTATTGCTGATCTATTATGATAAAAGTAAAGCTCTTTTTCTTCATTATCTAAAGAGGTTACTAAGGTTTGAATATTATCGTCTCTAGTTCTTAATTCATCAAATTGTTTTATCGACTCCTGGTCTAAATCAATATTAATGCCACTCCATCCTTTTTTATATAATAAATATGTATTGTTATATTTAATTGGATGATTGCATCCCACATCAATAAATACGCCTTTTTTTTTCTTTTTAAATATTCTTTCAATAACTAAATCTACATTACTTAATGAATAGGATTTTTTGGAATACTTTTCATAATAGATTTTTTTTAAATAATTTACCATTTTTATAATTTTATTTTGTTTAACGCATTATTTTTAAATAAATTAGCATCTCTTATATATCTTCTTACCATTTGAGTTGTTTTGTGTCCTGTCATCGCCATTATACTTCTTTCATCAGCACCTGATTCTGCTGCCACTGTTGCAAAACCTGATCTTAAACTATGACCGGAATAATTTTGGTTTTCTATTCCTGCTAATTTTAAACATTCTTTTATTATTAATACTACTGATTGATCTGTTAATCTATGGCTGGTTAGTATTGAACCTTTTGCAAATCTTCTAAATATTGGACCAGTTTTAATTTTTGATAAATTTATCCAATTCTTTAAATTGGTAACTGGACAATATTTTTCATTTGTGAAGTAGGGCAGGCCTTTTGTTTGACCTTCACCAAATTGATCTGTTTTAGATCTTTTTAGAGTTATTTTTATACCTTCTTCGACAAAATCTAAGTCTTCATGGTCTATAGAAACTAATTCTGTACGTCTAAATCCTCCACTAAAACCAACAAGTATTAGCGCTTTATTTCTTAATTTTTTAATTTTTTCTATTTTTTGTTCGTCTATAACATTAATTATTTGTTTTAAGTGATTGATTAATATAGGTTTTTTACCTGTTTGAATGCTTCCT
>MDSV01043340.1_pt1 | contig 28898 bp, 27 predicted proteins | sample 810851 | NCBI WGS metagenome assembly MDSV01 (sample SAMN05326640, study PRJNA326480) | marine metagenome | isolation source: seawater | place: Atlantic Ocean: North East | collected 2012 | reverse complement strand
AGTGCAAAAGTAACTATTGTTGATGCTCCTGTTGCTGATTTTAAAGCTCATCCTGATAGTATGAATATATTGTTTACAACTACTACTATTGAAGATAGATCCATTGGAAATATTGTTAAATGGAAATGGGATTTTGGAGAGGAAGATAATTTATATGACTACTCCTCAAATCCATTTTATACTTATAAAGATTCTGTAGCTTCATATGAAATTGCACTAATGATAGAGGATGATATGGGCTGTAAAGACACTACTTATCAAATAGTTACAATTAATAATGAATATTGGGTGCACATACCAAATTCCTTTACGCCAGATAATGATAATTTAAATGATCGTTTTTGCATAAATTATAATGGTATTAGAGAATATTCTTTTGTTTTTAATGTCTATAATCGTTTTAGTGAATTAGTATATTCAACAAATAACATTAAAGATTTAAGCTGTACTGATGGTTGGGATGGTACACACTATGCTACTGGAAAGCCTCTTACTTCTGGATATTATATTTATGAAATTTATTATCAAGATTTTGAAGGGTGGAAACACAAAGAAATGGGAGGAGTTACAATATCCAAATAAGTTTTATTTTTTTATGAATAGTATGTATATTTGATGTATATATTTGCAAATATTAATAAAACACTTTGAGTTATTTCAAAAAATATAGCGAGTTAAACCTATCTAAAATTCATCAAGATATTTTAAGTTTTTGGATAGAAAATGATGTTTTTAATAAGAGTATAGAAAACAGAAAAAGCAGTCCTGTATTTAATTTCTACGAAGGGCCCCCTTCAGCTAATGGAATGCCGGGAATACACCATATAATTGCTCGTACTATAAAAGATTTATTTTGTAGATACAAAACCTTGAAGAACTATAAGGTAAATAGAAAGGCTGGGTGGGACACTCATGGACTTCCTGTAGAGCTTGGAGTAGAAAAAGAGCTGGGCATTACAAAAGAAGATATTGGTTCTAAAATTTCTATAGAAGAATATAATTCTATTTGCAAAACCAATGTTATGAAATATAAAGAGCATTGGGAAAAAATCACTAAAGAAATGGGGTATTGGGTAGATATGAAAAACCCTTACGTAACCTATGAAAACAAATACATAGAAAGTGTTTGGTGGATTTTACATCAATTATACAAAAAAGGGCTTATATATAAAGGTCACACTATTCAGCCTTATTCACCAAAAGCAGGAACGGCATTAAGTACACATGAATTAAACCAGCCTGGTTGCTATAAAAATGTTAAAGATACAACTGCTGTTGCTCAATTTAAGCTAATTAGAAATGACGCTTCTAATATATTATATGAATATACAAAAAATGATATTTATTTTCTTGCATGGACTACAACACCATGGACATTACCTTCAAATACAGCTTTAGCAGTTGGTAAAAAAATTGAATATTTACTAATTGAAACAATAAACAAATATACTGGAGTTAAAATTTCAATAATTATAGCCAAAGAACTTGCTGGTAATTATTTTAAAAATGAAAACGAAAATTTAACTTTTGAAAATTATACTATTGGTGATAAAAATATTCCGTATAAAATAATTAAATCCTTTAGCGGTCTAGAACTAAATGGTTTGAGATATGAACAATTATTCAAATATAAACAACCCAAAAGTGGAGATTGTTTTTTAGTCCTCTTGGCTGATTTTGTTACTACTGAAAATGGTACCGGTATTGTTCATATAGCACCAAGCTTTGGTTCTGATGATAATCTTGTTGCTAAAAAAAATAATGTTGGGAGTCTAACACTTGTAAACAAACAGGGGCAGTTTACAGACGATGTTGTTGATATGGCTGGTCTTTATGTGAAGAATGAATATTATGTAAATCCTGAGGAGGAACCGTCATTATCTGTTGATGTGCAAATTGTGATAAAATTAAAAAAAACTGGTTTATGTTTTCATAGTGAAAAATATGAACATTCTTACCCCCACTGCTGGAGAACAGATAAACCAATTTTATATTACCCTATTAATAGTTGGTTTGTTAAAACAACCGACTATAAAGAAAAAATGTTGCAGCTTAATAATACAATAAATTGGAAGCCCTCATCAACAGGTGAAGGGCGTTTTGGTAATTGGTTAGAGAATTTAGTTGATTGGAATTTATCAAGATCTAGGTTTTGGGGTATACCAATACCTATATGGAAAACAAAAGATGAAAAAGAGGAGTTGTGTATTGGTTCTGTTGAGCAGTTAAAAATTGAAATTGAAAAATCTATTTCTGCTGGTTTTATGTCTGAAAGCCCTCTAGCTAAATTTATTGTTAATGATTTTTCGAAAAAAAATTATACCCACTTTGATCTTCATAGGCCTTCTGTTGATGAAATTATTTTGGTTTCCAAATCTGGGAGGCGCATGTATAGAGAGGCTGATTTAATAGATGTCTGGTTTGATTCTGGAGCAATGCCATATGCTCAATTACATTACCCCTTTGAAAACAGTGATTTGTTTAAGTCTAATTTTCCTGCTGATTTTATAGCTGAAGGAGTTGATCAAACAAGGGGCTGGTTCTTTACACTTCATGCAATTTCTACTATGCTGTTTGATAAAGTGGCTTATAAAAATGTGATATCAAATGGTTTAGTTTTAGATAAAGATGGGAATAAAATGTCCAAGCGATTAGGCAATGCTATTGATCCTTTTAATATTCTCAAAAAATATGGAGCAGATGCAACAAGGTGGTATATGATTTGTAACGCACAACCCTGGGACAATTTAAAATTTGATGAAAATGGCATTAAGGAGGTTCAAAGGAAATTTTTTGGAACACTTTTTAACACATATTCTTTCTTTTCTTTATATGCAAATATTGATAAATTTAATTATAGTGAAGCTGAAATACCTTCAAGAAGAAAAAATGAATTAGATGTTTGGATAATATCTGAGCTCTATACGCTAATTGGTGATGTTGAAAATCATTATGAAAATTATGATCCAACTAAAGCTGGTCGATTAATTCAAGATTTTGTAATTAACAAGTTAAGTAATTGGTTCGTTCGATTAAGTAGAAGGCGGTTTTGGAAGGGTGAATACAATAGTGATAAAATTTCTGCATACCAAACTTTATATACATGTCTTGAAAAAATTGCTATTATATCATGTCCTATTGCTCCTTTCTTTATGGATAATTTATATCAGGATCTTAACTCTGTTTGTAAAAAACACAAACACCCTTCTGTACATTTAGCTAATTATCCTGAAATAAATAAAGACCTAATAAATAAAGATTTAGAAGATAAGATGGCTTTGGCTCAATTAATCACAACACTTTCTCTTTCCTTGAGAAAAAAAGAAAAAATAAGAGTTAGACAGCCTCTTCAAAAAATCCTTGTTCCTGTTCCCGACAAAAAAACAAAAGCTGATATTCAACATGTTGAAGATATTATCTTACAGGAAATAAATGTAAAAAAAATAGAATATTTATCTTCTGATTCTGATATACTAGAAAAACATGTTAAGCCAAATTTCAAAAAATTAGGCCCTAAATATGGTAAAGATATTGGTTTTATATCTAAATCTTTATCCCTTCTTAATTCTAATGATATTAAATCTTTTGAAGAAAACAATGCTTTGAAGATTTCAGAAAATATAACTCTTGACTTCGAAGACGTAGAAATAATTTCATCTGATATTCCAGGATACTCAGTTATGGGGAATGAAAACATAAGTGTTGCGCTAGACATTTCGATTTCTAATAAATTAAAAGAAGAGGGGTTGGCAAGAGAGCTTATAAATAGAATTCAAAACATTAGAAAGGATCTATTATTTGATGTTACTGATAAAATAATTATTTACATTGTGAAAAATGAATTAATTGCGTCTGTTGTTAAAAATAATTTCACTTATATTTGTAATGAAACTTTAGCTGAGGATATAATTTTTTCAGAAACCTCAAATGATGATTTTGATAATGTTTCTCTTATTGAATCCATTATGGTAAAAGTTAAAATAATAAAGAAAAAATGACAGAAAAAACGGCATATAACGTACAAGAATTAAAAGAATTTAAAAAACTTATTCTTGAAAAAATTAAGAGTGCACAAGAAGATTTAGATATTCTTAGGGCTGCAACATCTAATAATTCTGATAATGGAACAGAAGACACCTCTCCTACTTTTAAAGCATTTGAAGAAGGTTCGGCAACATTATCAAAAGAAGAAAATATAAAATTAGCTGAAAGACAAGCTAAATTTATTAGAAACCTTAATAATGCTTTGATAAGAATTGAAAATAAAACATATGGTATATGCAGAGTCACAGGAAAATTAATTTCAAAAGAACGCCTGTCTTTGGTTCCTCATGCTACTTTAAGTATTGAGGCTAAAAAATCTCAATAATTAATTTTGAGAAAAATTATTTTAACCGCTTCTCTATTAATCATATTAGACCAAATAATAAAAGTTTGGATAAAAACAAATATGTTTTTAGGCCAAGAATATGAGATTTTTGATTGGTTTATAATACATTTTACAGAAAATAATGGCATGGCATTTGGGTTTGAGTTCGGGGGGTTCACTGGAAAAACAATTTTAAGCTCTCTTAGGATTATTGTTGTGATTATAGGGCTAAAATACTTGTTTTCATTAAATACTAAAAATATATCCCTAGGGGGGAAAATATCTCTAGGTTTAATTTTAGGAGGTGCAATTGGAAATATAATAGATAGTGTTTTTTATGGCGTGCTATTTAATGATAGTCTTAACAATATCGCATCTTTTATGCCTACAGAAGGAGGGTATGCCCCGCTACTTCATGGAAAGGTAGTTGACATGTTATACTTTCCTATTATTAACACTCATATAAATGGAGAGCACTTTATTTTTTTTAGACCTGTTTTTAATATTGCGGACGCTGGGATTTCAACAGGAGTGTTTATGATTGTTTTATTTTATCGTTCTATATTTGATTAATTACTTTCTTTGCATATCCCCATAAATGCTTCCCTTTATACTTTTTTGATTTTTTCTTTTTTTAAAAAAACTCTCTTTAAATTCTTTTAAATATATCTGTGAGTTAAAATATAATTTGGTAATTATAGCTGGCTTATTGGGGCCCCAATTCTCTGGAAAATTATAGTTATATTTATTAAAAAATGGCCCAAAAACATACTTTGCTCTTGCTCTTATTTCTTCATTATAATAAAATAAAATATCTTTTTTCTTATCTTTTGTTGTGTTAAATTTTGGAAGAGTTCTCGCTTCATTTATGCCGCATCTCTTCAAAACTTTTAAAAAATCTTCTTGTAGGTTTTCATATCTGATAATATAATCGCAGTGTTTTATTGTAAGGTCAGATAAATTTGTGAATGGTTTGGTGTAGTATTTTAAAAAAAATTGTTGAAATGACGCTTTATTAGTTTTTATAAAATTAAATTGTTCTCTCTGTTTTTTTGAAATATGTCCGCCGTTTTCTTTATAAAGTTTTTTATTACAATAATTTCCTTTTGAGTTTGTTCGCATTTTTTCATAAACACTTACAGCTATTTCCATAGGGTTTCTTAGCACAGCAAAAACTAAATATTTTTTTTCTGCAGCGGTTGCTATTGATAAAAACTCATGATAAAGTGAGTGTTTTCTAAGAATCGGTTTTCCCTCATATGCTTCATTTAATTCTTTTGTAATAGCAGACGATGCCGAAAATGGCAACCCTATAAATAAATATTTATATGTATGACTAATTATCATATTATGTTTTTTGCAATTAAGTATTCTGCAATTTGTACTGTATTTGTTGCCGCTCCTTTTCTTAGGTTATCTGAGACTATCCATAGGTTTAATGTTCTTTTTTGTGTAAAATCTCTTCTTATCCTCCCTACAAAAACATCATTTTTTTTGTTAGCGTATATAGGCATCGGATATATATTGTTTTTTATATCATCTATTACCTTAAGTCCGGGTGTTTTTTCTAAAATTTTTCGCACCTCTGCAATCTTAAAATCTAATTTAAATGAAATATTAACGCTTTCTGAATGTCCTCCTTTTACGGGTACTCTTGCCGCAGTTGCAACCACATTAATTTTTTTATCAAGTATTTTTTTCGTCTCGTTGGTTAATTTCATTTCTTCCTTAGTGTATCCATTATCCATAAAAATATCACAGTGTGGAAGTACATTATTGTAAATTTGATGTGGGTATATTTTTTCTGTGTTTTGGCTTTTTTCCTCTTTTTCCAATTGATTTAATGCTTTTTGTCCCGTTCCAGTTACAGATTGGTATGTAGAAACTACCACTCTTGTAGCTTGAAAATATTTGTGTAAAGGGGCTAGAGCCATAAGTAATTGTATTGTAGAACAATTAGGGTTAGAAATTATAAAATCTTTAGGTGTTATTTTACTCCCGTTTATTTCTGGTATAATCAACTTATGGTTTGGAGCCATTCTCCAAAATGAAGAGTTGTCTATAACACGACATCCCTTTTCTGATAAAATAGGTGCTATTTTTTTAGAAACATCACTTCCAGCAGATAATAAAGCTAAGTCTAAATTTATTTGTAACAGTTTATCTATAGAAATTACAGTATGTTGCTTTCCTAAAAATTTTATACTACTTCCGGTAGATTTATTTGATGCGGCAAAATAAATTTTAGTTATTGGGAATTCTCTCTCTTCTAAAACCTTTATTATTTCCCTTCCCACCATACCTGTTGCGCCTATTATTGCTAATCTCATTGTTGTTGTTTTTGCATATCAAAAATAGTATCTTTACGCCATATCTGAAACTATAATTTTCATTAAATTTTATGGCTGACACCCTCATAAAAAAGAAATTGCTTTCTATTCCTCAAAAAACTGGTGTTTATAAATTTTATAATAAAAATAATGATTTAATTTATGTTGGAAAAGCAAAAAACATTAAAAAGCGTGTCTCTTCATACTTTACAAAAACAAAAAAAAATGCAAAAACTACTTTATTAATAAAAAAAATAAATGATATTCAGTGTGTTGTTGTTGATACTGAAATGGACGCCTTATTACTTGAGAACAATTTAATTAAAAATTATCAACCAAAGTACAATGTTTTGTTGAAGGATGGAAAAACATATCCGTGGATTTGTATTACTAAAGATGAGCTACCAAAGGTGTATCAAACCAGAAAAGTGAAAAACGATGGGTCTGAGTATTATGGGCCATACCCTTCTTCTAAATTAATAAAATTATTTTTAAACTATTTTTCGGACTTGTTTTATGATTGTGGGTGGCAACCATATGCTTATGTAAATAGATCGCTAGATAAAAAAACAAAAGAAGATTATCTAAATATTATATTGAAAATTAAAAAAATTCTAAAAGGAGATTTAAGGGGATTTGTCAACGTTTTAACTAAAAAAATGTGCTATTATTCTAAACTTTTGGATTTTGAAAAAGCACAAAAAATTAAAGAACATCTAGTTTCTCTAAAAAACTATCAATCTAAATCTACAATTACACATTCCAAAATAAACAATGTTGATGTTTTTAGTATTCTTGATGTGGGTAAATATGCATACGTAAATTACTTGAAAATTATGAGTGGTTCTGTTGTGCAAGCGCATACTATAGAGATGAAAAAAAAGCTAGATGAGACTACAGGTGATTTGCTCAGGCTTGCTATAGTTAATATAAGAGATCGTTTTAATAGTACTTCTAAAATTATTATTTGTTCTAAAAATATTAATTCCTTTTTAACTAATGTTAATTTTGTTTTTCCTAAAATAGGTGATAAAAAAAAATTAATTGAATTAAGCTTAAATAATGCAAAATTACTTATGCTACAAAAAGAAAAAGATAGAGCTTCTTTTTCCTCTAAAGTAAAAGATAATTTTGCGGTTAAACAGATAAAAAAAGATTTAAATTTAATGATATTGCCTACACATATAGAATGTTTTGATAATTCCAATACTCAAGGAACAAATTCTGTTAGCGCCTGTGTAGTATTTAAAAATGGTAAACCCCGTAAAAATGAATATCGACACTTTACAATAAAGAAAACTGTTGGCGCTAATGATTATGCCAATATGGAAGAAGTGGTTTATAGAAGGTATTTCTCCTTGTTAAAAGAAAAAAAAGAGCTGCCTCAGCTTATTGTTGTAGATGGAGGTAAAGGTCAGCTAAATTCTGCTATTAAAAGTTTAAAAAAATTAAAATTAGAGAAAAAAATATCCATTATAGGTATTGCTAAAAAATTAGAAGAAATTTATACGCCTTTTGATAATATGCCTTTATATATTGATAAGAGATCTGAAAGTTTAAAGCTAATACAAAGACTAAGAAATGAGGCTCATCGGTTTAGCTTAAAACATCACAAAAAAAAACGAATAAAAATGAGTCTTTCTTCATCTTTGGACAATATCAACGGTGTTGGTTTGAAAACCAAAGAGTTGCTGCTTAAAAAATTTAATTCTTTAAACAAGATAAGGCAAGCAGAAAAAAAAGATCTTGAAAAGTTGATTGGAAAAAATAAAGCTGAGAAAATTTTACTTTTTTATTCGTCTTCTTCTTGATTAGAATTGTACTGTCAGTTCTTTTTTTAGATTAGCTCTAAGAACTTGCGCCTTAACCCTGTCTCCTTTATTGTAAAAGGACAGTGCCTTCATGTAAGAATTCATGTCTGTTATTTTTAAATCGCCTAATTGTATAACTATGTCTCCATTTTGCATTCCCGACATATCTGCTGATCTTCCTTCAATAATTCCATCTATTCGCATTCCTTCTCCATCAAACAAGTAGTCTGGTATTACTCCAAGTGTTACAGAAAATTTTGGCGCCCTCCTGTTTTCATCATTTTTTGTTTTAGTAAACGCTAGCTTTTTTTCATCATCTAAATCATTTATTATCTTTTCTATATAACTAACTACTACGCTAATTCCTTTATAGTTTATTTTGTCATGATCATCTGTTGGTTTGTGGTAATCTTCATGAGCTCCAGTAAAAAAATTTAAAACAGGAATATTTTTTAAATAAAAAGCTGTGTGGTCTGAAGCCCCAACCCCACTCTGCTTCTTGGTTATTTTTGTTTCTTCGCATCTGTTTTCTTCTAAAACGGAATTCCATCTTGGAGAAGTTCCTGTTCCTAAAACTATAATATTTTTTTCTTTATCTAATCTTCCTATCATGTCCATATTTATCATATAGTTGATGTTTTCATTTTGAAACAAATCGCTTTTGACATAGGCATTTGACCCTAACAACCCTTTTTCTTCACCACTAAATGCAATAAAAATAAAATTATAGTTTTTATATTTTGAGTTTTTATATTTTTCTGCTAAATATAATAAACCCGCCACACCGCTTGCATTATCATCAGCCCCGTTGTGTATGGCTGGATCTCCTACATAAAGAGAGCTTTCTTTTCCCCAGCCAATATGGTCATAATGTGCTCCTATTACTATTGTGCTTGTTTGATTATTATCTATTTCCGCTATTAAATTATGTCCCTGTAGTTGTTTTTCTTTTAATGAAACATTTAAGCTGATTTTCCTATTTAGAATATCCTCTTTCTCTCCATTATAAAACAATACGGGCAACCCTGTATCATAAATCTTCTTGAATTTTTTTGATAGTTTTTCGGCATGTTTATCGTCTGTATAAAATATAACTCCAGCTGCGCCTTTATTTTTTGCAGTTTTTGCTCTTGATTTTAAATTATGATGATTTATATATTTTGAATGTGGGTGTATTCCATCTGGTGAAGATGTGTTAATCAAAACCACCTTGTTTTTGACATCTATATTTTTAGTATCCTTTGACGCTCTTTTTTCAGACTGTTCTGTGTCAAAATAATCTGAGTAATTTAATTCTGGAGCAAAAATGCCAAAATTAACATCAATTATTTCAGCTTCTTCTATTTGACTTGTGTTTGAATATTTTGTTGGGTGGAGATTATTAAGATTGGAGGAAAACTTATATGTCACGTTTGCTGTAAATGCAAACTTTTGAATTTTAGTTGCTACATCTATTTGTGAAAATCTTTTTTCTAAATATTCAAGCGCTAATTTTTCACCTATTGTGCCGGTTTCCCTCCCTTCTAATCTGTCGCTTGATAAATATTCTAAATCTTTTATTATTTTCTCTATAGTTGTTTTGTTTATTTCACAATCTTGAGAAAAAACACTTATATAAAATAAGCTAAAAAAAAACAAACTCCTTTTTTTCATAACGTTTTTCCTTTGTATTCTGAAATACCTCCTGCTAAATTTATTACTTTGCTAAAACCCATTACTTTAAGTTGTCTTTGAGCTTGTGAGGATCTGCCTCCTAGTTTACATTGAACAACGACGAGTTTATCTTTTTTATTTTCAATTTCTGATATTTTATTAAAAAACTGTGACATAGGGATTAAATTATCTACTCCTAAAATATGTTTCTGTTGAAATTCATATTCTTCTCTAACATCAACTAATAAGAATTCTATTTTATTATTTTCTCTTTTTTCTAGAAGAAACTCTAATTCTTCTCCTACAATTTCATTTTTAGATATTATCTTTTCTATATTATACATCATGATTTTTATTTAATGGTTTCATTTGTGGAAAAAACAAAACATCTTGTATTGAGCTAGAGTTTGTCATTAACATTGATAATCTATCTATTCCTATTCCTAAGCCAGCTGTTGGCGGCATTGCATGTTCAATAGAGTTTAGAAAATCTTCGTCTAAAACCATTGCTTCTTTATCTCCTTTTTTTCCTAATTCTATTTGTTCTTCAAAACGTGCTCTTTGATCTATTGGGTCGTTTAATTCAGAAAATGCGTTACATAACTCTTTGCCGTTACAAATTGCTTCAAAACGTTCAACTAATCCTTTTTTTGTTCTATGTTTTTTTGCTAATGGTGACATCTCGATAGGGTAGTCTGTAATAAATGTTGGTTGAATTATATTTTTTTCACACTTCTCTCCAAAAATTTCGTCAATAATTTTTCCCTTTCCCATGCTTTTATCTATAGTTATATTTAATTTTTTGGCAACTTCTATAAGTTCATTCTCATTCATATTAGAAATATCAATATTTGTGTATTCCAATATTACTTCATACATAGTTTTTCTTTGCCATGGTGTTTTAAAATCAATCTCTTTGTCACCTACTTTCAAATTTGTTTTTTGATGTAAATCTAACGCTATTTTTTCAACCATCTGCTCTACCAAATCCATCATCCAATTATAATCTTTATATGCAACATAAAGCTCCATTTGGGTGAATTCAGGGTTGTGAAATCTGCTCATTCCTTCATTTCTAAAATCTTTTGAAAACTCATAAACCCCATCAAACCCTCCAACTATTAATCTTTTTAAATACAATTCATTTGCAATCCTCAAATATAAATCCATATCTAAAGTATTATGGTGCGTCTTAAATGGCCTTGCAGCTGCACCTCCATAAATTGGTTGTAATATAGGTGTCTCTACTTCCATATAGCCTTTTTCGTTTAAAAATTTTCTCATCGAATTTGTTAGCTCTGTTCTCTTTATAAAAGCCTCTTTAACTTTTGGGTTAACTATTAGGTCTATATACCTTTGTCTATACCTGCTTTCTGGATCAGTAAATGCATCATAAATTTTACCCTCTGGATCTGTTTTTGGTAAAGGCAGAGGTTTTAACGATTTTGATAAAAGTGTTATCTTTTTTGCTTTTATCGAAATTTCTCCAACTTTTGTTTTAAAAACAAGTCCTTCTACACCTATTATGTCTCCAATATCAAGTAGTTTTTTAAATATTATGTTGTAGTGTTCTTTTTCTTCTCCTTCACAAATTTCATCTCTATTAACATATAGTTGTATTCTACCAAAAGCGTCTTGTAATTCTACAAATGAGGCCTTACCCATAATTCTTCTACTCATAATTCTTCCTGCAATTTTAGCTGTATAGCCTTCTTTGTATTCTTGTTTGAGTTTTTTAGATGTGGTGTTTATATTATATGTTTCGGCTGGATATGGATTAACTCCCATCTCCCTTAATTTTTTAAGAGATTCTCTCCTTATGCTTTCTTGTTCTGTTAAAGAATCTATTTTCATTTTTTTTTTACAAAGATAGAAATTCTATTATGTCATTATTTCGTATTTTTATACTTATTTTAAAAAACTTTAACATGAAAATGGATGACTATATAAATGATTTTACTAATCATTTATCAGCGGCTCTAGAAATTGGCAATAAAGCTAAATTAAAACCTGCTAATAAAAATTTTAAAAATATATTAATTTGCGGGCTTGGGGGATCTGGTATTGGTGGCACTATAATTTCAGATATTTTAAAATCTGTTGTTTCTATGCCTATTGTTTGCAATAAAGGTTATGATATTCCTGGTTTTGTAAATCATGAAACTTTGGTGATTGCTTCATCTTATTCTGGCAATACTGAAGAAACCCTGGAAGCTTTCAAAAAATGTAAATCAAAAAAAGCTGAAATTACTGTTATAACTTCAGGTGGAGAGCTTTGTGATTTAGCAAATAAATTTAATTATAATAAAATCATTGTGCCGGGAGGGCATCCACCTAGAGCTATGTTTGGCTATTCTTTTACACAGCTTTTCTTTGTATTGATGCGTTATAATATTATTGGTTCCGAATTTATAAACGATTTTAATCGTGCCATTAGTTTGCTAAATATTGAACAAAAAAACACGAAAATTCTGGCGCAAAAAATATCAAAAAAACTATACGAACAAACACCTGTAATATATGTTGCTGATGGATTTGAAGGGGTTGCCACTAGATTTAGACAACAAATCAATGAAAACAGCAAAGTATTGTGCTGGCATCATGTTGTTCCTGAAATGAATCATAATGAGCTGTTGGGTTGGAGAACAAACACCAATAATCTAGCTGTTGTTATTTTTAGAAACAAAACAGATTTTAATAGAAATCAGGTGCGGATAGATCTCAACAAAAAAATTATTGAAAAGTATACATCTAATATTATAGAAATATGGAGTAAAGGAAATTCTATTATTGAAACCACGCTTTATCACATTAATTTTGGCGATTGGATTAGCTGGTACTTAGCAGAATTAAATGGTGTAGACGCGGTTGAAATAGACGTAATTAACTTTTTAAAAACTGAGCTTAAAAAGATTTGATTTTCAAAATGAATAAAACTGTTATTATTAAAAATCTTGGGAAAATCGACTATAAAAAATGTTGGGATTATCAAGAATTTTTATTCTCCGAAACCCTAAAACAAAAGTCTAATAATAGAAAAAATAATACTAGCATCAAAACAAAAAACTACTTGGTTTTCTGTGAACATCCACATGTGTATACATTAGGGAAAAGTGGGGATCAAAATAATCTTTTAATTAATGATGCTGTTTTGAAAAAAAATGGAGCAAAATTTTATAAAATAAATAGAGGTGGGGATATAACTTATCATGGTCCTGGACAAATTGTTGGTTATCCAATTTTAGATCTCGATAATTTTTTTACAGATATTTCAAAATATCTCCGGCTTTTAGAAGAGGTTATAATTCTAACTTTAAAAGATTATAATTTAGTAGGTGAGCGATCGGAAGGTGAGACTGGTGTGTGGTTAGATGTAGGAAAACACAATGCTCGAAAAATTTGCGCTATTGGTGTTAAAAGTAGTCGGTGGGTAACCATGCATGGTTTTGCTTTTAATGTAAACACCAACCTTTCTTATTTTAATAACATTATACCTTGTGGAATAATTAATAAAGGTGTCACTTCATTAAAAAAAGAATTAAATACAGTTGTTGATGTAGAAGATGTTATTTTGAAAATTCAAAATAATTTTAAAGATCTCTTTGGGGTGACATTCGATTAGATTTTTAAACCTTTGTATTTCTATTAAAAAAGAAAAGGTATTTAAAAAAGAAATTCTATTTTTAACATCATAAATATATAATATGTCTAAACCTCTATTAGAAATCAAAAATTTAACTACTGAGTTCCATACAGATGGAGAAGTTGTTAAGGCAGTAAATAATGTTAGTTTTACATTAAATGAAGGTGAAACTATCGGTATTGTTGGTGAGTCTGGGTCTGGAAAATCAGTAACCTCTTTATCAGCTATGAGGCTAGTCCCTTCTCCGCCAGGGGTTATTAGTGGAGGTGAGATTATTTACCACCATAAAAACGGTGATAATACTAATCTATTAAGTATTTCTGAAGAAAAAATGCGTGAGTATAGAGGTAATGATATTGCTATGATTTTCCAAGAACCGATGACATCTTTAAATCCTGTTTTTACATGCGGTGATCAAGTTATGGAGGCAATTATGTTGCACCAAAATATTAATTCTTCTGCAGCAAAAAACCTTACAATTGATTTGTTTAAAGAAGTGCAGCTGCCGGATCCTGAACGGATATTTAAAACATACCCTCATCAAATTTCAGGTGGGCAAAAACAAAGAGTGATGATTGCAATGGCTATGAGCTGCCAGCCTTCTATTCTTATTGCAGATGAGCCAACAACCGCGCTGGATGTGACTGTTCAAAAAACTATTTTAGAGTTAATGCAAAAACTACAAAGAGAACATAAAATGGGTATTCTTTTTATTACACACGACTTGGGGGTTATTGCAGAGTTGGCTGATAAAGTTGTGGTTATGTATAAGGGAAAAATTGTTGAGCAAGGAAATGTTTGGGATATATTCTCAAGCCCTCAACATCCATACACTAAAGGATTACTTGCTTGTAGGCCTCCTTTAAATAAACGATATACTTTTTTGCCAACGGTATCAGATTTTATGGAAACTACTGATGAAGGTGATATTATTGACAATAATGTCTCTGTGAAAGAATTTACTGAAAAATTAATTGTTTCTGAGAAAGAAAGGAAAGAGCATCAGAAAAAAATTTTTAATACCGATCCTATATTAAAAATCAATAATTTAAAAACTTTTTTTCCGATTAGAAATGGCTTTTTTGGCGGAATCACTAGTTATGTAAAAGCTGTAAATGATGTTTCTTTTGATGTTTATGCGGGTGAATCTTTAGGTCTTGTTGGTGAAAGTGGTTGTGGTAAAACAACGATTGGCCGTACAATTCTAAAATTAGAAGAAGCTACTGAAGGACAAATAATATATAATGGTAAAGATGTAATTAAAATGACTGGAGAACAATTAAGGGCTTTTAGAAAAGAAGTGCAAATTATTTTTCAAGACCCATACTCATCTCTAAACCCCAGAATGACTATTGGAAATGCTATTATGGAGCCTATGCAGGTGCATAATATTTTAAATGATGATATAAGTAGAAAAAAAAGAGTTGAAGAATTGCTTGAGAGGGTAAGTTTGAGCGCATCACATTTTTATCGATATCCACATGAATTTTCTGGAGGCCAAAGGCAAAGAATAGGTATTGCTAGAGCTCTTGCTGTAAATCCTAAATTTATAATTTGTGATGAGTCTGTATCAGCGTTAGATGTTTCGGTTCAAGCTCAAGTTTTAAATTTATTAAACGAGTTAAAAAAAGACCTTGGTTTAACTTATATTTTTATTTCTCACGATCTTTCGGTTGTTAAATATATGAGTGATAGAATGGTTGTCATGCAAGATGGTAAAATTGAAGAGTTAGGCGATGCCGATGATATATATAACGACCCTAAAACTTCCTATACAAAAAAATTAATTGATGCGATTCCTGAGGGTAAAGAAGAAGATATAAAACGTCATTTAAGTAAAAAAGGAGTAGCCATAAACTAATTTAAATCTCCATTTCTGGTGTGTTTTTGTTCACTATTAGATCTGCATCGGTTAACTTAATTATTTCTTCTACGCTTACCCCTGGTGCCCTCTCTAGTAGAATAAGTTTTTCTTCCTTTTTACAAACTTCTAAAACGGCTAAGTTCGTTACTATTTTTTTTACGCATTTTACCCCTGTAATAGGTAGGGTACATTCTTTTAAAACCTTGCTTTGACCATGTCTATTGGTGTGCATCATTGCAACAATAATGTTTTCAGCAGAAGCTACCAAATCCATGGCTCCCCCCATTCCTTTAACCATTTTTTTTGGAATTTTCCAGTTTGCAATATCTCCTTTCTGCGAAACTTCCATTGCTCCTAAAACTGTTAGTTGAACATGTTTTCCTCTAATCATAGAAAAAGACATTGCTGAATCAAATAAAACCGCTCCTGGGAGTGTTGTAATTGTTTGTTTTCCTGCATTAATCATATCTGGATCTTCTTCTCCTTCATATGGGAATGGACCCATTCCTAAAACTCCGTTTTCTGATTGAAATTCAACATTAATACGTTTAGGTATATAATTAGCTACTAAAGTGGGGATGCCAATACCTAAATTAACATACGTGTTGTTTTTTAATTCTTTTGCAATTCTTTTTGCTATTTGATTTTTATCTAATGCCATTATTTTTTCTTTCTAACTGTTCTTTGTTCTATTCTTTTTTCATATTTACTTCCCTTAAATATTCTTTGCACAAATATTCCTGGTGTGTGAATCTGATTGGGATCTAATTCTCCAGCGGGAACTAATTCTTCTACTTCAGCAACGGTTATTTTCCCGGCCATCGCCATTAAAGGATTAAAATTTCGAGCGGTTCCTTTATAAACTAGATTTCCTGCCGAATCGCCTTTCCAGGCTTTTACAAAAGCGAAATCAGCTGTGAGAGCTGTTTCTAAAATATGAGGTTTATTTTGAAAAAAGCGAATTTCTTTATTTTTAGCGACCTCTGTTCCGTATCCTGCTGGGGTATAAAAAGCTGGTATGCCGGCACCACCCGCTCTACATCTTTCGGCTAATGTTCCTTGAGGAATTAGGTCAACTTGTAATTCTTTACTTAACATTTGTCTTTCAAATTCTGCATTTTCGCCAACATAAGAAGAAATCATTTTTTTGATTTGTTTTCTTTTTAATAACATACCTAAACCAAAATCGTCTATGCCGGCATTATTTGAAATACAGGTTAATTCAAAAATATTTTTTTTTGATAATTCCTTAATACTGTTTTCTGGTATTCCAGATAAACCAAAACCACCAAACATAAACGTCATATTACTACTCACTCCAAGAATTGCTTCTTGTACGTTTTTTACTTTTTTATTTATCATAACTAAAATTCTTCATCTAATTCTTTATTTGTATTCCCATGTAACTCTTCGCCGCAATCCATTTCTAAATCAATTGATTTAGAAACATTAAATTGTATAGGATATACTCCTGTTTTTGCTGTATCTTTATATACTCTTTGCAGGTATTCTGCATAAACTGGCAATGCCGTGTTGGCTCCTTGGCCATAGTAAATGTCTCTAAAATGTGCGCTTCTGTCCTCACATCCTGTCCAAACCCCTGTTACTAAATTTGGTGTTATCCCAATAAACCATCCATCTGATTGGTTTTGTGTAGTTCCTGTTTTACCTCCTATTTCATTAGTAAATCCATACTTGTATCTTAACCTAACTCCTGTGCCTCTTGTTTTTCCTACTGAAGGACTATATACGCCATCTACAACTCCTTGCAATAATCTTATCATCATATCTGCTGTCTTTTTACTCATAGCTTCTTGGGTTTTTGGTGAAAAATCTTCCAAAACCACCCCGTTTTTATCTTCTATCTTTGTAATGAAAACAGGTTCTGTCCAAACCCCACTATTAACAAAAGTAGAATAAGCGCCTACCATTTCATAAACAGATAAATCAAATGTTCCTAAACATAAAGAGGGTACAGCTAAAATTTTTGATTTTATTCCTATCTTTTTTGCTAAATCTACAACTGCTCTTGGCCCAAACTGTTTCATGATATATGCCGTTACTGAATTTATTGAATTTGCTAACCCAAATTTTAAAGTTAGTGTATGCTCATCAAATTCGTTTCCTGAATTTTTTGGGGCCCAATCTTTTTCCAAACCCCATCTTTTTTTATCAAATACAACTGGTACATTAGGAATTTCATAACAAGGTGAATATCCTTCTTGGATAGCTAAAGAATATAAAAATGGTTTAAAGGTTGATCCCACTTGTCTTTTTCCAACCACCACATGGTCATACTTAAAATATTTATAGTTTATTCCCCCAACATAAGATTTAACAAATCCTGTCTTTGGGTCCATACTCATCATCCCAGAGTGAATAAAAAATTTATTATACCATATTGAATCTCTTGGTGATAATAATGTGTCTATCTCCCCGTTCCAGGAAAAAAGAGTCATGGGAACTTTTATGTTAAAGTTTTCTTTGATTTCCTCATCGTTAAATCCAGCTTTTTTTAGTTTTTTATATCTATCTGAACGTCGCATTCCTTGGTCTATTATTTCAGTTATTTGTTCCCATTCAAATTCATCTGGGTAAGGTGCTTTTGTATAACCTTCCCAATGATTATAAAAGTCTTGTTGAAGTGCTGAAATATGTGTTTTCATAGCATCTTCCGCAAATCTTTGGAGGCGTGAGTTTATGGTTGTATACACTTTTAATCCATCTGTATACAAATTGTATTTTCCACCTCCTGGTTTAATGTTTTTATTGCACCATTTTTTTAATTCCCCTCTTAAATATTCTCTAAAATATGGGGCTAACCCTTCGTTGTGGCTAGCCTGCTTAAAATCCAATTTTATTCCTTGGTGCACTAAAGTGTCGTATAATAATTCTGTTATGAAATTATACTTTTTCATTTGTGACAAAACCACATCTCTTCTTTCTTTTGTTAATTCTATTCGTCTGTTTGGGTTGTACAATGATGGGTTTTTTAACATTCCTACTAACATTGCTGATTCAGAAATTGATAGGTCAATGGGATCTTTATTAAAATATACTCTTGATGCTGATTTGATACCTACAGCATTATTAACCCAATCAAATTTGTTTAAATACATTGTTATTATTTCTTCTTTTGTATATCTTCTTTCAAGTTGGGCAGAAATTATCCATTCTTTTAATTTTTGAGTAATTCTCTCTATTCCTGTGCTTGGCCTCTCTGTAAATAACATTTTAGCTAATTGTTGGGTTATAGTGCTAGCTCCACCCGCGCTTTTCTTTCCTAATATTGCTCCAGTTACCGCTCGCAGTAAAGATCTTACGTCAACTCCGGAGTGTTCTCTAAATCTAATGTCTTCTGTGGAAATTAACGCTTCTATTAAATTTTCTGGCAGCTCAGAAAACTTTGCTTTAGTTCTATTTTCAAAAAAATATTTTCCCAATACTTCTCCATCTTCAGATATAATTTGTGTGGCCAAATTGTTTTCTGGGTTTTCTAATTGGTCGAAACTGGGAAGCTCTCCAAAATAACCGAAAGATGCCAATTGAACCAAAAAAAATAAAATTAGAAATGGGCTGGTTACAAATAACCAAATAAATATTATTTTAATTTTATTCATTTTTTGTCTTTACAATTAATCCAATAGACTTTATGTTTTTTAAATATTTTATTTCGTTATTAGGACCATAACGCATCGCTTGTTCTAAAAAAATCTTTTGGGGTCTTAGTGTGTTTTTAATCTTAAATTCTTTTAGAACTGTTTTGGCTTCTCTAATATTTCCTACTCCCTTGCCATGCCATTTACCCTTTTTGTCAGATAATAAAATTTCTACTGTGTCTAGTTTTTCTTCTGAAGAAATAAACAAAAATAAATTCTGATAATTATAATTAATATTATGTCTTATCGCTAAAACTATATTATGTTGTAATGTTGTGTCTTTAAGGGTACAGTCAAAAACCAATAAACTATCTGTATGCCAGCCCAATTGAGGAATATCTTTGTATTCTTGGTAAACACTCGTTTTAACACATGAGTTTAAAAAAATTAGTGTAAAAAGTATGAGTGTGTTTTTAATCATCTTTTTTTTGGTCTTTTTTTAATTTTTTTATCAAAACGGTTGATGCTATCTTGGCCTGATGCATTTTTAAATCCAACTAGCTCTTCTTCTAAAACAGTGAAATCCTCAATTTTTTCAGGAATCTTACCTTTTTTATTTAGGTCTATTATTTTATTAACATCTTGTATCAAAAGATCTGTTATTTCTGAAGGGTTTTCTTGATAATAATATGACATCTGATTTTTAAAAACATCTAATTTTAAAAACTTTGCGTTGCCTTTTTTTGTTTTTAGCCTAGTCTTTGTGCTTGGGAATTTTTTTAGAGCCTCTGTATAAGAGTCTAGTTCAAAGTTTAAACAACACTTTAATCTTCCGCATTGTCCAGAAATTTTTTGTGGGTTTATAGATAATTGTTGATACCTTGCGGCTCCAGTAGTGACACTAGGGAAATCTGTCATCCAGGTAGAACAACAAAGCTCTCTACCGCATGAACCAATTCCTCCAATTTTTGCCGCCTCTTGTCTTACGCCAATTTGTCTCATTTCTATTCTAGTTTTAAACTTTTTTGAAAAAATCTTTATCAGCTCTCTAAAATCCACTCTTTTTTCTGCGGTATAATAAAATATTGCTTTACTTGAATCAGCTTGAAACTCTATGTCTGATAATTTCATTTCCATATTTAATTCTGCGACTATTTTTTTTGCTTTTTTCAAAACTTTTGTTTCCATTTCTGTGATTTCGTTTAGCTTTACAAAATCATTATCATTGGCTTTTCTATAAACTTTCTTTAAATTCTCTATTTCTAATTTTAAATTCTTTCTCTTTATTTGTAGAGCAACTAACTCTCCTTGTATTGTAACCCTTCCGACATCGTGGCCAGATTTTTCTCCTTGTACTGCAATAAAATCACCAGGAGATATATTAATTTTATCAATATTATTATAAAACTCTTTCCGATCCCCTTTAAATTGAACCTCCACTAGATTAGTATGGTTTGTTTCTGGGCCATCTATTTGGTACAACCAATCAAATACTGTACTTGTTCCACAACCTCTTTTTTCTGATACAGCACAAGTATTACAATTATTACAGCCCATTTTGATTTTATTACAAATTTACATTTTAGTTTTAACTAGCCTTGCCATTTGAATAGATAGATTAAAAAGGTGTATTTTTAAATTGGCGTTTCTGTCTAATAATTTTATCGCTGATTCTAGTTTTTCAAATAGTAAAACACTGTTTTTTCCATGTACAAATGGAGAAAATTTTCTGATAAATTCTTGCTCTTTTTCTGTTGACCTTAATAATTGTGTGTTACCAGTTGAAAACAATATGCATTCTCTTATAATATTTATGGCGTAAATTAAAAATAGTCTTTGTAATCGCTTTCCTTTTTTGCAAGATTCTTCTACCCATTGTGAAATACTCAAAATATCTTCTTTATATATAATTCTCATCCAGGTTGAAAATTCTTTAAAAAAATCCATTTCTTCTTCTTCATCGTCAATAATTTTTATTATTTCCCCTAAATTATTATTTGTTACATAGCTTAGCTGCTTTAATTTATTTTCGCTGATATTTTTTTCTGATAAATGTGCTTTTATATCCTTGTCTTTGAAGTCTGGTATCTTTAATTTTTGTAACCTTGATTTAATCGTGCTAATCATTGAATCTATATTTTCAGATACAAATAGAAAAACTGTTCCTTCTGGAGGTTCTTCAAGTACTTTTAACAGTTTGTTGGATGCTTCCAGGTTCATTTGCTCAGGCATCCAAACCAAAAAAACACGATATTTTGATTCGTATTTTTTTAACCTTAACGTTTTGTGAACATTGTCTGCCTCATCTTTATAAATTACTCCCCTTTTTCCTGTTTTATTATCTTGAACAATTTGTCTTAACCAATCATCTAAAGAAAGATAGGGGTTGTTTGAGATTGCCGCTCTCCATTCACTTAGATATGTCTGACTAATTGCTTTTTTTTGAGTATTATTTTTTATAACAGGGTATATAAAATGTAAATCCGGGTGTGATAGGTTTTTATACTTTATACACGATTCACACTTGTCACATGAATCTTCTTCTTCTTTTTGTATGCAATTTAAATATTGAGAATATGCAAGCGCAAGCGCAAGCTTTGCGTTTCCTTTATTGCCCAAAAAAACCTGTGCGTGGCTTACTCGATTTAGCTTGATATCTTTTCTAAGTACATCCTTCAAGCTTTCATTTGCCTGTATATCTTTAAATCTCATCTATAAATTAATAACTGTCAAAGTTAATTATTTTGTAAATACTTTTGGGTTTTATTTTATTTTTGCAAAATGAAACTACTTAAACACTTTTCTTTTAAAAATAAAAGGGTTTTGATTCGTGTTGATTATAACGTTCCTCTAAACGATAGATTTGAAGTTTTGGATAATAGTAGAATTTTAGCTTCTATTGGAACAATTAAAAAAGTTTTAAATGATGGCGGTAAGGTTATTATCATGTCTCACCTAGGAAGACCTAAGGGGTCTTATGATAATCGTTTCTCTTTAAAACATCTTATTGGAGAACTATCAAATATTTTAGGTGTTGATGTTGGTTTCTGCGAAGATTGTGTTGGTAAAAAAACAGCTGAAACCATATCTTCTATGGTACCTGGTGATGTCACAGTGCTTGAGAATTTAAGGTTTTATGAAGAAGAGGTTTCTGGATGCCCTGATTTCGCAAAACAGCTTTCTGAATTAGCTGATGTTTATATAAATGATGCTTTTGGAACAGCGCACAGAGCACACGCTTCAACATCCGTGATAGCTCGATATTTTGGCAATCAAAAATGTATTGGTGATTTATTTTTTTCCGAGATCTCCCACCTTGAAAACTTACTTTCTTCAACGGTTAGGCCGTTCACGGCTATTATTGGTGGGGCAAAAATATCCAGCAAAATCGAAGTGATTCGTTCATTAATAAAAAAAGTGGATAACCTAATTATTGGTGGGGGTATGGCTTATACTTTTATTAAATCTTTAGAAGGTAATGTGGGTGGTTCATTGGTAGAGAATGACAAAATAACTCTAGCTAAAAACCTAATTGAAGAAGCAAAGGAAAATGATGTTAAATTATTTTTGCCTCTTGATTCTGTAAACGCCTCTGCTTTTAAAAACGATGCTGAAACATATATATCGAAAATCGAAAATATAAAAGACTCATACCTTGGACTAGATATTGGTCCAAAAAGTATTGATGTTTTTTCTGATTTAATTTTAAGCTCAAAAACTATTATTTGGAATGGTCCGATGGGTGTTTTTGAAATGGAAAAGTTTGCGGGTGGAACTAAGGGTGTTGCTAAAGCTATTGCTGAAGCCACTGCAAAAGGAGCGTTTTCTTTAGTTGGTGGAGGCGAATCTGTATCGGCAGTAAAATCATTTGGTTTTGGTGAGGAGATCTCATATTTATCTACTGGGGGTGGGGCTATGCTAAAATATATTGAGGGGGATCTTCTTCCTGGTCTTAAGGCTCTTGAAGTTTAATTTTTTCTAGTTTTTTCTTTACTTTTTTGGTTTCCTTTTCTACCTGATCTAAAATGTTTTTTTTGTGTTTGTTAATTTGTGGGTGAATAACTTCTGCTGTCTGCTTGAGGGGTTCTAATAATACTGATTCTTTTTTTATTTTTTTATTTATCAAATCATACTCTGTGATTATAAACAACAAAAAAATTAATATTATATGGTATTTTAAAAACCCAAATATTGCTCCCAAAAATTTACTTATAATTCCTAAAGACAAGGCTTTGGTAAACTTGTCTAAAACATATCCTATAGATCTAATTGATAAAATACTTACAAGAAATAATATTACAAAAGATACTATAGGCACAAACTCTTTATAGTCTTTTATATAGTTTTCTATTTCCGGCTCCAAATAAACCGAAAACTTTATTGCCACATATACACCTATAATAAGTCCCACTAGGCCTGTTATTTCTTTGATTAATCCGTTGGAAAAACCTTTAAAAAGACCGTATAATAATAGTAGGGAAATTATAATATCAAGATAATTCATACTGTAAAGATATTAAAAACTTTAATTTTGTTTTATGGTAGATTTAGAAATAGAGTGGGAAAAACTGATAGTTAGACTGGAAAAGCAGTTTGATTCTGAAATGACTCTAAAAGGCATACTCTATTTAATTGGCGTGCAAGAATTAAATTTCGGAGAATATAATTTTGACCGAAACGAAAAGTTAAATGTTTTACATGTTGCGGTATGTAAAATTTTAGTCCCTTTCGGCTATTATCGATTTAGTAGTATTGACAATGATGGTTGGCCGCATTATGAAGAGTTAAAAGTTTTAAAAAATCTATCAGAAAGTGAACAAGAGGCTCTAATAAAAAGAGCTATTCTAAAATATATAAATTAGTTTATTGTAACTATTTTTGTTTCTGTTTTTCCTTGTAACAGTCTAATCACATTCTTGCCTGTTAGGGTGTCGTTGCCGCTAACGTGAAAAACTTCTATGTTAAGGATTGCCTCTAGCTGATAAGAAAATTCCGCCCTTCCGTTTGCGTCTGTTTCTTCTGTTTTTCTCAAATTAGACTGATTTGACCAAGAGCCTTGGTCGCTAACTATACTATCTTGATGCAAAGTAACTTGTGCCCCACTAATTGTGTTATTTTCGAAGTCTTTTACAACAATTATCGCTGTACAATCATTTTTGCTTTCACATGAAGAAAATGATAGTATAATCAAAAAAGAAAAAAATGCAGCTATTAAGTATGTTTTGTTCTTATTTAGCATAATTGTTGTTTATTTGTACTTAATTATAGGCCAAATATACTACTTTTTATTATGTTAGAAAAAATAGCGGTTTTAATAAAAGAAATAGAATCCTTTTCTCCTAAATCTAAAGATGAGATCGATGATTTTCGTCTTAAATTTTTGAAAAAAAAAGGTGTTGTTAACTCCTTGTTTAATGATTTTAAACAATTAGGAGATACAGAAAAAAAAGAAGCGGGTAAAGCTATTAATAACCTTAAAAAACTTGTTGAAGAACAAGTGGCTGAACACACAAAATCTTTTGTAGTTGAAAAAGAAGAGGTGAAAATAGATCTAAGCAGGCCTGTTAATCTAGAAAGTTTGGGTTCCAAACATCCTATTTCAATTGTTAGAAATGAAATCATTAATATCTTTGCTTCACTTGGTTTTTATATTTCTGAAGGGCCAGAAATTGAAGATGATTGGCATAATTTTTCAGCTCTTAATCTACCCGAAGAACATCCTGCAAGAGATATGCAAGATACATTCTTTATACAGACCAATCCTGATGTGTTATTACGAACTCATACTTCTTCTGTACAGGTTAGGCACATGGAAAAAAACAAGCCTCCTATTCGAACTATTTCTCCAGGAAGAGTTTATAGAAATGAGGCCATCTCTTCAAGAGCACACTGCATATTCCATCAGGTGGAGGGGCTTTATATTGCAGAAGGTGTAAGTTTTGCAGATTTAAAACAACTTCTCTTATACTTTGCTCAAGAAATGTTTGGTGAAAAAACTAAAATTCGATTACGTCCTTCATTTTTTCCTTTTACAGAGCCTTCTGCGGAAGTAGATATTTACTGGGGGTTAGAAACAGAATCTGATCATCGTATAACAAAAGGAACCGGTTGGTTAGAAATTTTAGGATGTGGAATGGTTGATCCCGCGGTGCTAGAAAACTGTGGTATAGATTCAAAAAAATATAGCGGTTACGCATTTGGAATGGGTATAGAGCGTATTGCCATGCTTAAATATGGTGTTGATGATTTGCGTCTGTTTTTTGAAAATGATATTCGTTTTCTAAAACAATTTTCTTCTTTATAAAACTTTCTTAAAAAACAATTAGCTTCTGTGGGGTGGTGTAGGTTTTACCGTTAACGATTGTTACAAGGTATTTACCTGCAGGAATTTTAGAGATGTCTATATTGTATTTTTCGTTTTTAGAGATATTACCAATACTTTGTTTGTGATAGATGTAGCCCGCTTCGCTTATAAGCACCACTTCACTTTTTCCTTTTAAGGTGTAGTCTAAAGAAATGTTTACAAAAGTATTTGCAGGATTAGGGGTTATGCTTAAACTCTTTAAGGTCGTAGCAACTTCTTCTAGACCGCTTGAAGTTCAGGGAACTGAAAGAAAAAAAGTGGTTCCTGGAAATAGCTCTTCTGATCCACTATAGCCATTTACTGGGTCATAACCTGTAGTTTGTAAAAATGTTGATACCCCTTGTCTTTCTCCAGTTTGAATGTTTGTGATTTTATATCCTTGAGATATTATGTTATTTAATACTTGAGATAACGCCTTAAGACCACCGCTGTCCACGTCTTCATCTATACAGGTTACTGTTTCTGATCCTGCTGGATCGACCACGTATATTGCGAGTTCATAGTTAGTGTAATCACAGGTGCCTGTAGGATCCGAACTAGTGTTTAGAACAGAAACGATGTATAGTTGGGAAAATACTTGCTGTCCAATAAAAGTAAAGGCTAATACAAATAATAGTTTTTTTCATAATTCTTATTTAAAATTCCAGTTATATGTATCTAAATTCTCTACGCATGCTTTTAATAAATCAATTGCTGCTCTTACATCTTTTTTATTTACCATTTCTATTACTTGGTGAATATGTCGTGTTGGGATTGAAACCGCACCAGCAATACTTCCTCCTGGATTCATTCTTTGTATTCCTGCTGTATCTGTTCCTCCCGCAGGTAATATTTCTAATTGGGTTTTGATTTTTTTCTTTTTGGCTATTTCCTTCATATACTTAACCATTCGATAATCGCAAACCGTAGATGAATCCATCACTTTAATGCACGCTCCCTCTCCTAGAGCAGAAACTTGTTCTTGCTTAGTGCTTCCTGGCGTGTCCCAAGCAATCGTAGTATCTAATCCAAATCCAAAATCAGGATTGATATCCATAGAAGAGACGTTTGCTCCTCGAATTCCTATTTCTTCTTGTACAGTAAACACCCCATAAACATCATGCGGAGGGGTTTCTTTCATCTCTCTAAACATTTCAATTAAAATAAATACTGAAACTCTGTTGTCTAGTGATTTACAATTCAAGCAATCACCCATCTCAATCATTTTTCTTTCTCTTGTAATTGTATCCCCCACGCTAATTAATTTATCTAGCTCTTTTTTACTTCTACCGGTATCAATAAAATAATCTTTAATTGTTGGCACCTTTGCTCTATCTGCCGCATTCATTAGGTGAATAGGTTTGCTGCCCATTACGCCCACCACATCTTTCTTCCCATGAATAATGACTCTTTGGGCGGTTAGTGTTTTAGGGTCGAATCCTCCTAAAGTATGGAAATATATAAACCCTTTGTCGTCAATATGTGTTACTATAAATCCTATTTCATCCATATGGGCAGCTATCATTACTTTTTTTTGTGTTTTTCCTTTTTTAATAGCCAACACATTTCCCATGTTGTCTATTCGTATCTCATCTACGAGGGGTTTAACCTCTCTTAATACTATTTCTCTAATTTTTTGTTCGTGTCCCGGAGCCCCCGCCTCTTCGCATATCTCCGCTAATAATTTTTTATTTATCATTTTACTTTACTTATTTTCATCATGTTTGTCATTCCTTTTTCATGCGCCGGCATACTTGCTAGATTAACAACATGATCTCCTTTTTTTATAAACTTACCTTTTTTTAGAATTTGTTTTGTGTCTTCTATTGTTTGGTCGGTTGTGGGTCCCTTGTCATAATAAAAACCCTGTACCCCCCAAACCAAACTTAATGTGTTTAAAATTGTGTGGTTATTAGTAAACGCATATATAAACGCTGTTGGTCTATAGCTGGATGTTTTAATTGTGTTATAACCTGAGTATGTTATTGTTATAATTGCTTTTGCTTTTGTTTGTTCTGCTACTATACAAGCGTTTGAGCATACGGCGTCTGAAACAAACCTATTGTTTAGTTTAAACTGTGTTGTATCTCTATTTTTAGAAATACTGTGCTCGCTTCTTTCAATATCTCTAATGATTTTTCTCATTGTGTCAACTGATTTTAGAGGGTATTTTCCAACAGATGTTTCTCCACTGAGCATAACCGCATCTGCCCCGTCTATAACTGAATTGGCAACATCATTCACTTCGGCCCTAGTTGCTGTTGGGTTTTTTGTCATACTTTCTAGCATTTGTGTGGCTATAACCACCGGCTTAGAGTGTTTTATACATTTTTCTACTATCATTTTTTGATACACTGGTACTTTTTGAGGCAACACCTCAACCCCTAAATCGCCTCTTGCCACCATAACGGCATCTGTTTCTTGTATTATAGCATCTATATCTTTAATCGCTTGTGGCTTTTCAATCTTTGCTATTACCTTGTGGTGTGTTTTTTGTTGTTTTATAATTCTTTTAAGCTTTTTTACATCTTCTACGGATCTAACAAAAGAAAGGCCAATCCACTCTATTTTTTCATTTAAAACAAATTTTAAATCTTGTTTGTCTTTATATGTTAAGCATGGCAGAGATATTTTTGTGTTCGGTAGATTTACTCCTTTGTTTGAATATAATGTGCCGCCAAAAACAACTTTTAATCTAACTGTGTCTTTATGGTTGGTGTGTGTGGTTATTAATGTTAATTTGCCATCGTCTATAAGAACCTTGTCGTTAACACAAACTTCTTTTGCAAACTTTGAGTAGTTAACGTATATTTTTCCTTTTCTTTTTCTTGTGCATAGTGTTATTTGCATCCCTTTGGTTAACCTCATTGGTTTTTCTAATTCTCCTATTCTAATTTTTGGCCCTTGGAGGTCGGCAAGTATCGCAGTATGAACATGTAGCTCTTGATTCACCTCTTTAATAGAGTTTATAACTTCTTTCGCTTTTGCGTGGTTTATATGTGAGAAGTTTATTCTACATACATTTACCCCTCTTAAAACTAGCCTTTTTATTATTTCTTTTGAAAAGGTGGCTGGGCCTATTGTTGCTACTATTTTAGTTTTTCTTGTCATTAAAAATAAATCTATCTAAATGTTGGTTTTCTAAGACATCTAATTCAAAAACCATTAATACTTCTTTTATGTTTTTTACTTTTTCAATAATCTTATTTGTTTTTTTTTGAGTGTTTAAAATTAAAAAATAATTTACACTTTTATATTCTGGCACTAAATATCCTTCTTTGGATCT
>MDSV01242583.1_pt1 | contig 28906 bp, 29 predicted proteins | sample 810851 | NCBI WGS metagenome assembly MDSV01 (sample SAMN05326640, study PRJNA326480) | marine metagenome | isolation source: seawater | place: Atlantic Ocean: North East | collected 2012 | reverse complement strand
TAATTCTATTGAACCATTATGGTTTACTCCAGCTTCAGCTATAATAATTGTATGTGAGTTTTTCAATTCTGAACAACTTTGTTAGATTCAACATCATTTTTTAAAACTACGCCAGCTCCAATTACACAATGCTTCCCAATTACAATAGCTTGTTTAGTTACTGTGCCACTTCCAATAAATGTTTCATTTTCTACAGTGACTTTACCATTAATGATTGCACCAGTAGAAATATGGCAATGATTTCCAATTACTACATCATGCTCAATAAGTGCGTGGTTATTAATAATACAGTTATTTCCAATTATTGCATTAGCATTTATAGTCGCACCATGCATAACAATAGATCCTCTACCAATTCGAGCATGTTTAGAAACATAAGCTCGAGATGAAACAATAACTGGTAAAGTATAGTCTAAATCTTTTAATAATTGATATAATTTGATTCTGATGCTTGGAGACTTTATTTGCCCTACTGTAATTAAGGCATTTTTATAATGTTTTCGTAGACCTTTCAAATCATCATCAGTCCCAATTACAGGGTAACCAAAACTCTCATTAGATATACTTTTACTCTTTTCAATCAATCCTACAATTTCAAATTGGTTTTCTTCTTCTAAAACATCTATACACGAACGCGTGTGTCCACCAGCACCTATCAATATAATTTTATCCATTTAATACATTAAATACCATATTAAGATTTTCATTAGAGAGGTTTGAAGAAGATGGTAGACAAAGACTATTATTTACTAACTTAGTAGCCTTTTCAATTTTATAATATTGACAATCATTATAAGGTTTCTGTCTATGGTTCATTTTCCACACAGGACGTGCCTGGATACTGTTTTCTTCTAATTTTTTCATTAACATTTCACGATCTTCTTTATAAAGTTTATTATCTATTTGTAATAGGTTCAGCCAATGATTGTTATCTGCATAATCTGGCACTTTTGACAAAGACAGTCCTTCTATGCTCGTAATTATTGATTGATATAAATCATATATTTCTTTTTTCCTTTTCAGAATTGCGGGTAACTGCTCCAATTGCGCGACACCTAGGGCGGCTTGTATGTTTGTGAGTCGAAAGTTATAGCCAATTTCACTATGCACATATCGAATAGAATCATCCTTTGCTTGAGTTGTAAGATATTTTGCTTTTTTAGCTATTGATTCATCATTTGTCAGAATCATACCACCACCACCAGCTGTAATAATTTTATTTCCATTAAAAGAAAGGCAACCTAACTCTCCAATTGTACCTGGAGCTCTTCCTTTAAACTTACCCGTATTATAAAAAGTACCTAGACTTTCACAAGCGTCTTCAATAACAGTAATGTTTCTTTCATTACATAATTCAATTAATTCATCAAGCAAACAAGCATTTCCCCATACATGAACAGGGATTATTGCTGCAATTTTATTTTTCGTATTCCTATTATAAGTAAATCCATTTTTAAAAATCGTTTCATTTTTAATGAATTCAATCGTTTTCTCCGCATCTATATTGTAATACTTATCTGCATCCATAAAAATAGGCTTTGCATCATTATACGTAATTGCATTTACAGAAGCAATGAATGTTAACGTTGAGATGATGACTTCATCACTAGACTTAACACCTGCCAATCGCAGAGACACTTGTAGAGCAGCAGTTCCGTTTACACATGCAATTGCATATTTTGAACCAGTATACGCTGCAATATTTTCCTCAAATAAATCAACATACTTCCCTGCAGATGAAACCCACTCTGTATCAATACATTCTTTAACGTAATGCATTTCATTGCCATTAAAAGATGGGACAGATAATGGAATTTTAAACATTGTATTTATTAAATTTAAAATAATTTAAATTTTTAGGTTTTTTCATCCATTCAAAAAATTTATATTTTTGATGAATCATCTACATCAAACCTTTTTCCAATAATATCAATCTATTGTCCAAATTTTAGTCACGGTATATCTTCCCGCGAAGATAGACAGGCTCCAATAAGCTAAGATCTCCTTCTTCCAATGTTTGTCCATTTGGGAAAGGAGGTCGGGCATCAACTCCAATACCATCTAAAACAGTATCATCTTGATAATAACATTTTATGACTTCCATAGTAAGACGATTGAAAAAAATTAAGAACCTTCTTTTTAAATTATCAATTAGTTCTGATTGCTCTGAGCTACTTAGAATATGAAAGCTTTTACCATACTTTTTTTGAGATTCCTCTATAATTTTCAGAAGCCACTCTTGTATCCAAGCAATTTGTTTATTCTTATCCAAATAGTCAATAAAACCAACCTCAGAAGCACTTGGCATTTTACCATCTTCACTTGATGGAATTATTAGATTTAATAGAGCTTTGAGAGTATCTTTTTCTTCATTATTCAAATTATCAATTACTAACTTGTTATCTTTTGCCATAATTTTATCCTCTAGTCAAATAAGTTTTTAAGATTTCTTTTTATTTTATCCGAAATATAAAGAGAGAGTGCCTGCATAGTTGAAACTGGATTAACCCCGCTGGAAGTAACAAAAATACTACTATCAACAATGAAAAGGTTATCAACGTCATGACTACGCCCCCATTCATTAACCACTGAATTTTTTGAATCAGTACCCATTTTTGCAGTACCCATCAAATGCCATCCCGTGTCACGTACCGGTCCAAAACCAAAGTTATTAGATGAACCCGCAGCTTGCATAACTTCTTTACCTTTGGATATACCATGAATAAGCATTTTTTTGCTGTTTTCGCTCAACTTATAGTTGATTTTAGGCGCAGGAATCCCATTTGAATCAACCAAACTATCATCTAGTGTAACTGAATTATGTAATTCTGGCAAATCTTCTACAATGATTCCCATTCCAATAATATGATTAAACCGACTACTGAAAGATTGATGATATTTTGTCCCCCATGGAATTTTACGCATCGCGAATCCGGAAAGCGCCGTTTCCATTGGACCCGCTCCTCTTAAGACCTGCATCGTATAACCACGAGAAAAACCTCGCCTATGATTAGTTTCGTAAAACTCATGGCTAAATATAGAACAACCTTCTGGTCCAATATGTGATTCGATAGGATCATCAAATACCCCTTCTACATATCCTAAAGGATGCAACATTAGATTTTTACCAACGAGACCTGATCGGTTTGCAAGGCCGTTAGGAAAATCAACTGAACGAGAGTTTAGCAATAAACGTGGAGTACCAACCCCATTACATGCTAAAATTACGATGCGAGCTTTTTGTCTACATTCAGATCCATTTTCATCATAGTAAATCACACCGGTTGCTTTACCAAATTTATTCACTTCAATTTTACTAACACGACAATGAGTTTTTAAGTTTACACCATTTCTTAATGCATGAGGCCAATATGTAATATCCACACTTGATTTTGCACCTTGAGGGCATCCAGTATCACAGGGGCCCAGATTGATGCATTGCCCACGTCCCCCATAAGGACGTGTAATAATGGCACTATATGAAGGCCACCAATGCCATCCTAATTTATTAAAACCTTTTCCAATAGTTTCTCCCATTCGGCCAAACGGCACAGGGGGAAGTAAGCCTTTTATGGGTGGATAGGCTGTATCATCAGATAGCCCTGAAACTCCCATCATTTTGTCATTTTCACAAAAAAATGGTTCAAGCTGCTCATAATTAACGGGCCAATCATCGGCCACTCCATCAAGAGTCTTGACCATAAAATCTGAAGGATGAAATCGTGGAAAGTGACCTGAATAGATTATTGTACCACCACCCACAGCATTAAAATTAGCTATCGCTATTGGTGACTCTTTATCATTGATTGGATAATCTGCGGGGAGCTTTCGAACGTTTGGGCTTACATTATATTCATTATGTCTTAAAAATTCCCAATTTCGTTTTGTGCTAGGGTAATCTGAGGCTTCCATTCGACCTCCCTGTTCTAAACACATGATATTTAAATTTGTCTCACTTAAACTCCATGCTGCTGCTGCGCCTGATGGACCAGCACCTATTATCAAAACATCAACTACTTCTTCTGCCATTATGAATTATTTTTTGCATTTAATAGATAATCACATTTTTTAAAAAAAAATATCATATATATATTGTTTCTAGCATTGATTACGTTTTTTGATTGAATAATTAAAACAAATACAAACTTTGTTCTATAATTATAATTGTTTATATCGCTTCGTAATTCTTTCTGATATTTGCTTAGCAGTTAATCCATACTGCTCTAACAGATACCTATGATGACCAACTTTTCCAAACTTATCAGGCAGACCAAGAGTAAGTTGTGGCGGAGCATTACTAAGTCCTGTTTTATACTCAGCGATGGACCCACCCAGTCCTCCTACAATACTATGTTCCTCAACTGATACAATCAGTTTTGATGATGCAACAGCTTTATCTATTACCGAAGTATCTAAAGGTTTAATAGTATGCATATTGACAACTGTTGCAGAAAAACCTTCTGTTTCAAGAAGCTTTGCTGCTTCAAGTGATTCATAAACCATTGTACCATTGGCAATAATGGTGATTTCAGATCCTTCACGAAGAGTGATGGCTTTCCCTATTTCAAAATGGTAATCTTCTTCGTAAACAATAGGGTTATTTGTTTCTCCTGTAAGGCGTATGTACATAGGACCTTTATATTCCGCCGCTGCAAAAACAACTTTGATGATTTCTCCACAGTCAGCAGGTGAAACAACTGTTAGGTTTGGTATCGAACGCATTATCGCAGCATCTTCAATCCCGTAATGTGAATTACCAAGAAAAGACATCGCAACACCACTCCCTAAAGCAATAGCTTTAACATTAGCATCCATATAACCCATATTCATTCTTACTTGCTCACTAGATCTCATTGCAATAAATGGAGCAAAAGATGTGGCAAAAACAACAAAACCTTCTCTCGAAAGACCTGAAGCGACACCTATCATATTTTGTTCAGAAATCCCAACATTAAGATATTTTTCAGGGTATGTTTGAATGTAACGCTTTAAGCCAGAAGAGCCACCTAAATCAGCAGATAGAACCATTAAGTCTTTTTTAACCTCTGCAAGTGAGTGTAATGATTGGCCTAAAGTTGCTCTCGAACCAAATCTTGACCACTGTCTTGCATTTTTTTTATTTATTTCCATTTTCTCGATTGTTCCAATTCAATTAAAGCTTCCTTATAGTTAGACTCTGTTAACCGATTGTGGTGCCATTCATTATTATTTTCCATAAATGTCACACCCTTGCCTTTTATAGTTTTTGCTATAAGTACTTTAGGTTTATTCCTTGAATCCATGTCCATAAAAGCATTATATAATTCAATAATATTATGACCATCAACTGGAACTACATACCAGCCAAAACTTTCCCATTTATTTACAAAATCAGATGTGTCTAATATTTCTGTACTTGGCTCCATTTCATTTTGGAAACCATTATCATCAACTATCGCAACAAGATTATCCAATGCTAAACTTGAAGCTGACATTACTGCCTCCCACACAGAGCCTTCATTACATTCTCCATTTCCTAGATAAACATAAGTCATATAGTCTTTCATTCTTCTCTTTGCAGCTAAAGCAATACCTACTCCTAAAGATAAACCTTGCCCCAAACTACCATTTGAAGATTCAATTCCTAGTTTCAAATTCATAACAGGATGCGCTGTTAAATCACTCTCATCAATCTGAAAACTGGAATAAATATTTTCGGATATTATATCTGCTTCTAAAAGGGCACTATAAAGCCCTAAAGCTCCATGCCCCTTACTTAAAATAAATCTATCTCTTTCTTCCCATTCTGGGTTTTTAGGGTCATATTTCAAAATGGCTTGATATAAAACAGCCATTATATCAACCATTGAAAGTGCCCCGCCAATATGAGCACTTAAATTACAAGTATGAGATACTTCAAGAATTTTTTCTCTCATTCTATAAGCTATTTTTTCTATTTTTCTATTATCCATATTTTGTTATTCTTATTTATCTATATTGTAATACCGCCATCAACTCTTATCACTTGTCCAGTTATGTAAGTTGATAAGTTGCTTGCTAAAAAAAGAGCAACATTAGCAATTTCATATGCCTCCGCCGGACGTTTTAAAGCTGAAGCATTTATAAGCTTTGAACGAGCTTTTTCATCCATCTGATCGTACATATCGGTAATTGTAATACTTGGTGCAATTGAATTCACCCTAATATTGTTCCCACCAAGCTCCGTGGCAATTGTTTTTGTAGCAAACATAAATGCAGCTTTACTAGAACCATAAGTTATTGTTCCAGCATCACCAATGAGGCCCGCAGTTGATGCTATATTGATTATTGAACCAGATTTAAATCGAGACATATACCTTGAAATCCCTTGCGTAAAAACCATTTGGGAAAAAAAGTTTATTTCAAAAAGTTCTTTAAATTCATTCAATGATGTCATTTGAAAAATTGAGCCCTTGGCAATACCTGCGTTATTAACCAAAATATCAATTTGGCTTTTTTGAGATATGATTTTTTTTAATCCTTGCCTTATCTGCTCATTATCTGAAAAGTCAAAATAAACTGGAGTTATAGATACACCTGTACTCTTCATTATATCATTCATCAGACTCATAAATTCATCTGATTCTTTTCGAATACAAGCAAAAATATCAGCTCCATTTTTTGCAAAAATCTCCATAATCGCTTTTCCTATCCCGCGATTACACCCAGTAACTATTGCTGTTTTTCCACGAAGAAGCATTATTACAATAATTAAATATCTTTTTTAGGTAAATATTGCTCTAAAATATCAGGAATTGTAATCAACATATCCGCTTCACAAGCAATTTCGCCATTCGTGTAGGCAACACCTTTTCCTTTTGCTATCCCACGTTTCCATGAAATAACCTCAGTTTCTATAATGAATTTATCACCGGGAAGAACCTCTTTCCTATAGCGTACCGTATGTTTCAGGGCATGAGTTACCTTTCCCTTGTTTCCTGGCAAAGTTGTTAATGCAACCGTCAACATCTGAGCCAACGCTTCCAGTTGAAGAGCTCCAGGCATATTCGGTCCACCTGGGAAGTGTTTTGGAAAATACCACTCGTTCAGTGTAAGGTTTTTATATCCTTTTGCACTTTTTCCTGGTACCACTTCATCAATATGATCAATCATCAAAAAAGGATATCGATTTGGTTGATAGTCCTGCAGTTCAATGCAATTTAAGCTAAATCCTTTCATTTCTTCCTCCTTAAAGAATGGTTTTAAAAATTATTGCAAATCCACAATAACCCGCCCAGACTGATTACCGGCAAGGATACGGTCAATTTCTGGGCTCAATTGTTCAAGAGTGCACTCAGTAGCCAAACTCTCTAGTCTCTCCGGTTTCCACTCTCCTGCTAATTTGGACCATACCTCTTCGCGAATGGACATACTTGTCCCCTGAGAATTAATGCCTATAAGACTTACCCCACGAAGAATAAAGGGGAAAACCGTAGTGGGTAAATTAGTAGAATCAACCATACCCGTTGCCACAACAGTGCCATTTTCCTTGCAAGCTTTAAGCAAAGTAGCCAAAGTGGTTCCTCCAACAGTATCAATGGCACTAGCCCAGGTTTCCTTAAGCAGTGGTTTTCCGTATTTATCATTTACAGCATCACGATCGATTACTTCTGATGCCCCAATTTTTTTTAGAAAATCAGAAAATTCAGGCTTACCAGTGGATGCATTTACCGAGTAACCCAAACTGGCAAGTAGAGCAACGGCTACACTACCCACACCTCCTGTAGCTCCGGTTACAACAATGGGGCCTTCCATAGGATTCACTCCATGGCACCGAAGAGCGTTTACGGAGAGTCCTGCGGTGTAACCAGCGGTACCATAAATCATACTCTCCCGTAAATTTAGACCTTCTGGTAAAGGCATAATCCAATTGGCCGGTATACGAATGAATTGACCAAAACCACCTGCAGTGTTCATACCGAGATCGTAGCTGATAATAACAACTGGATCTCCAGCTTTGAAGTCATTGCTCTCACTGATTTCAACTACACCTGCCGCGTCTATTCCCGGTGTATGGGGATAATGGCGAGTCACACCACGATTACCATTGCAAGAGAGACCATCTTTGTAGTTAAGCGAGGAATAGTGAACTCGGACAAGTACCTCACCTGGGGGAAGATCATCGAGACTCCGTTCTTCAATGGCCCGAGTAAAAATTTTTTCATCTGATTCACGAACAACAAGCGCTTGAAATGTACTGTCCATATTAGTTAATTCCCCTTTGGAGAAGGCATGTCATGGGGAGAAATAAATGTAAATTCTCCCTGACAAACCTTTGCATCATTTATTTTCCCTACAGCAACACCTGTTGCTATTCCTCTTTTATATGATAACAAATCAGCATGTATAACAAAATGATTATCTGGAGAAACCTTTGAAAACAATTTTGTATTAATATTAGAGATATAGGAAAATTTCCCTTTATGCCCTTTCATTGTGTAAATCGTCAATACAAGTGTTTGCAACATCGCTTCGATTTGCAAAGTGCCCGGCATTACCAACTCTCGTTGCATGTGACACTTAAAAAACCAGTCATTCTCTGTAAGCCTTTTGATACCATGCGCACTTTTCCCAGGTATTATTTCTTTAATATAATCAATCATCAAAAAAGGGGGGGAGATTTCTAGATACTGTGCTATTTGATCAATATTCAGGCTGAATCTTTCTATTGTTTTATCCTGCATCACTTCACTTCAATAATTCTTGATAAACTTTTCACAATATCGTATCCATCCCATACAATATCCATCTCAAGCGCCTTACCTACTGGAACAATTCGATCTATACCTGATAAACGATTTTTCACAACAAAATTAAGAAGCTCAAATTTATTTACTCCGAAATAGGTAAACGTCTGATATTTGGTATTAATGATATGAGCTATATTATTAATATCATCAATATTGTACTCATAGAAATATCCAAACTTACCACGTAAAGTATCTATATCATCTGGTACTGTTTCAAGATCTATTCGATAAACATAGTTACTGTGCTTCTTGAAAGATTTGATATTATTAAGATTTATAGCACTATGACATAGCATGGTGTATTTATCCACCGCACTAATAGCCGCAAGCTGATATTTTTCACCAACAATATTGGATACTGCCATCCAAAACCTTTCTTTTGCCAATTCCTTTTCAGCTCCCTGCCAAAATATAAGATGCGGTGATGAACAAGCATTTTGATCCATCAAATACGTGTCATTGTAAAACTTTTCAGAAAGTCTTATAAGTCCAGCCTCATCAAGCTTTATCACAGATGGTGCATCTATTAAACATATTGAATATCTATCTGAAAATGCTATGTCGACACAACGTTCTGGCACTGAGGCTATTTTACGAATATTCCTTATAGTTATATCTCCACCCCAAATTATGCGAGCATCGCATTTTAATGAATACATACCAGTTATTTCATCATTTTGCTCATATCTGATAAAAGAAGTCATTGCTTTTATGTCTTTATATATATCAGATAGAAAAAGTTGATTTATAGCAGAACAAATTATATCAATTTGCGGGAATGGGTTCGAAGGTACTCTAACAATATTTGCATTCCCAGAAAGAAGACCAAAAACAAAAGAAAAAGCAAAATTAACTGGAACATTAGATGGTGCTATATGAAATATCATACCAAGCCCCAAGCGAGTTTCTTTATTATTAAATCCAGTTTTAAGTTTAGAAATATTAGCTTTTCTACACCAAAATGAGAATGCAATTACATCTGGATAGGCAGAAGAATTTTCACCTGAACGTAGTTCAACTGAAAGATCATTTAAAAATTTACATAACAATTCGTCATACGGTTCGTATGGGCGAGTTGAGATATTTCTAACTCCCGCCAAACATGTTACATTATCATATCGCTTCATGCGTATCGCTGCACCCCCTTATCTCAGCATCCAAAACACGACCATAGATCTTAAAATATTTCCCAAATCTCCCGCAAGAACAGTCATCTTCACCTATAATCTCGCCTGTATCTTCAGTTAATATTATATGACCCGGATAACTGTAGGGCAAAAGTGATGAAAGTTGTACCAAACCCGTTTCATTCAGACCACATATTGAGAAATCAGTTTTTAATACTCTTACATCAGAGAAAATTGAACTGTGCAGGTAACCAGCATCACATTCCATAAAAATAGATCCAGTTTGCTCAACCATTCCGTAATAGTTGTATACTTTCTTAATTCCGCATACGCTTTCAAGTGAGTACTTAAATGTCTTGTTATCTACGGCATTCTCATTCAGCTTTTTCCATCCACCACCATGAATCATAATGCCGTTTTGAAGTGCAAGTTTTTTGCCTGTCTCTGCCAGTTTTTTATAAAAGTATTCCCATATTATAAAAGTGAAACCAAAGATAAGGATATTTTCATCTTTGTGTTTCTTTAAAAACGCCTCCACCATCTCAAAATCAAGTTGCATATCTTCATCTATGGCATAAGTAATGTCACGACCAAACATTGAAAATCCAAGTATCCCCGCACCTCTTGCAGAGAAAAGGTTACGATTCTTTATAACAGACTTTGTATCGACAATAAGCATTGGAAGACGCTTTTCACCAGTAAAATCTGATACAATTTTCGCTAACACCTTTGTCTGATTTATAGAAGTTATCCGATCAAGAAATATCTTAGAAACGCTTTGCCCTGTTGTCCCCGATGAGGTCATAGTCTTAATGATTTGAGATTTATCAACACTCAAAAGGTCATAATCCTTAAACAACCTCACCGGAATAGGCGGCATATCTTCTAGGTTGTGCTTGATAGTTGGATCAAAACCTATTGTATCAAGTATTTTTTGGTATTGGAAACAATTTTCGTAATGATGTTTTGTTAGGGAATATAAAGCATCCAGATAAAACGCATCTTTTTCCTGTTTTACTAATGAAAATGGAGGAATATCATATATACCCTTTAAATCAAACACAGTAGCAAATTGATTCATTTTATCCAAGTGCCGAATACTGCACCTTACCCGAATCATTGCGCGGAATTTTATCAATATGCACAAAAGAAAACCCTGCTTTATTTATGCCTGTACGCTTCGCGATATAACTTATTATTCGGTCTCCATCATCCGGTTCTGTTACATATATCTTCAAATCATTGTCATTGCCAGCACATACACAGTCGTAACCCGCTGTTTTGATAAGTTCTTCAATTTCATCAAGATTAATCCTATTGCCATACAATTTTAAAAAGCGCTTCATTCTTCCTGCAATATAATAAAAACCATCTGAATCCATCTTTGCTAAATCACCTGTACGAAGGACCCCGTTATTCTCATCATCATTTTGCAAATCAAAACAATTTTTAGCATAGCCCATAGTCACATTATCACCTTGATAAACTAACTCACCTATTGAATTATTTTTTTTGATTATATTTTTATTTTCGTCCTCTAACCAGAACTTTCCTCCAGGTATGGCAATACCTATACTACCGGTTTTTGTATGCGTATACTCCCATGGTAAATAAGACATACGCGCTGTTGCCTCGGTCTGACCGTACATAACATAAAACTTAATTTCTTTATCCACACAAATATCGGCAAATTCCTCGGAGAGTTTCATGCTCAACCTTCCTCCGGCTTGTGTAATATATTTTAAGCTTGGAAGGTTCATACGCTCAAAACGTAGTTTCTTTAACATCTCATATATATAGGGTACGCCACCAAACGTAGTGGCGTTATTACCTTTAAATATTTCCCAAAAACTCCTATCCATAAGCGAAGTATTGGTAAGGATTATCGAAGCCCCTTTGAGCAAGTGACTATTGATGATAGAGAGGCCATAACTATAGCTAAACGGCATTGTGGTGATTGGACGATCAGAACTTGTAATTCCAAGATACTGCGTGATAGACTCTGCATTATTGTAAATGTTTTTATATGATTGCCTAACAAGCTTAGGGCTACCTGTACTACCCGACGTGGTCAAAAGAAGTGCAAGGTCATTATTAAGGGTATAATCTATTCGATAAGTAGTTTTCAATAATGTATAGCTGCGATAAGAAAAAACTGATGTAAAATTGAAATTCAAGAAGGACATTTCAGTTGGAAGAAAGATATATTCAGGTTTATAAGCTTCAAGTAAATTTAAAAAAAAGGTATTATTGATTGAATCATTAATCATTACCGGGACAGCTTTAGTCCTTATAAAACCGAGATAGCCAGCGATAGACTCAAAACAATTTCTACAGATTAAAAATACAAGACTACGTTGCTTAATATGTTCCCCAATATTGCCCGCCGCATCTAATAATACTCTATAGTTTATTTGGTCAGACGATTCTGTTACAATAGCTGTATTACTGGTATATTTTTCTAAATCATCAAAAATATCCATGATTTTATTTACTAAAAATCAACTCCATATTTAGCGACAAGCTCAAGGCCTTTTTTATAGGAACTGAAATCAATAATATCATCCATTTCCATCATTATATCAAATTCTTCTTCTAATCCAGCAATTAAACCCATGTGCCCGACAGAATCCCATTCTGGAATAGAATTATATTCAAGATCTTCACATAATTTACTTTTATCAATTGAAAAAATTTCCATAAAAGCTTTATTGTATTTTTCCTTGTTGCTCATAATTAAAACTCCTTTATATTTTCATTCTCAATGAATTTGGTTTTGAATTTGCCAATTTTGGAAAATCATTAGTATCAAGTCTTGATAACGTGTATGCATTCTCTTTAGTAATATTGGCAATATTAGGATTAGTTGTAAACCCCATAGAACACCCTTTCTTTTTAAGTATTCCAATTAAAGAATCATTGTGAGCACCATAGGGATAACATATGACCCAATTTTTCGTTGACCGATTTACTAATTCAAGGAATTTAATTGATTTATCAATTTCTGATTCTTGTTTTTCGGCAGTCAGGCTATCAAGCCAAAAGTGATCAAAACCATGACTCCCAATGTACATCCCATTTCGGGACATACATTGTAATTGATCTAAATCCATATACAATTCTCTTGAGAAAGATTTCTCATCATTTGTAACATACTTATTAAAAAGATTTGCAGTAATCAGTTTTCGCACATCTTCTGCAAGTTCTACTTGCAACAACCTTTTTATAAAAACTATTTCAGCGGAATCGAATCTGTCTTTTATAGCCAATGTGGAATAATAATGACTGTTACTTTTCAATTGATACTGAGATCGATATTGATCTAAACAGGAATATATGTCGATTATTAGTTTGTTAATATCTTTGTGAGCTGAAGCTAAAATAAAATGAATTTTATTTACATCAAGAACTTCATGATCAAGAATTGCCTTAGCCGGTGGGAAAAAACAACCTTGAATGTTATTTTCATCAAGTATTGGAAATACAGTTTCGAAGTGGTCAATATACCCATCATCAAATGTCAAAAGACAGGCACCTCTTGGTAAATCAGATTCATTCTGTAAAGCATTGATACAATCTACAACAGTTACAAATGTGTAGTGTTTTTTCAAATATGCAAGCTGCTCCTTAAATTCACTTGTTAATAGTGCCTTTATTTTAGGATAGCTTGTATAAGGAAGCTCTCTCACATAATGATACATGATAGCAGTTAGCTGTTTAGACATTAATTATATCCTTGAATTTCATTCGGCCTGTCCGAATCTCCATCGCCTTTAAATAAACGGACTGGAGTATTATTCTGCAGATTTATGTAACCAAAACCAATCTCTACGTTTTTCTTTTCAAACGGCTCAAAATGTCCAGGTACTATTAAGTCTTTCGCATCTTTTCTATTTATAAATCCTGCCATTTGTATCAACTTTTTAGGTACCCCATATGAATAAAGGTCAAAATATTCTGCATTGTATTCTTTTAAAAGAAATAATATAAAATCGTGCAACAATGGGAAGACTTCATTCGGACCTATAAAATCCACACAACTTAGCACAACCGAATCGTCTTTAAATATTGGGCGGATTACACACAATGCTTTAATATTATTGTCTTTCAAAATTGCATATACCTTATACTTATAAACTGGATGATTCATATAACGGTTTATAACATATGTATCTGACTTAAGTGGTAACTGATGCAAGTATAAAATCTCGGTTTCCAAATCTCGTAATTTTTTTATTGTGAGTTTTTGGAAAGATAACAAAGATACCTCTCTTTGAGATTGCACCTTTAGATTCTCTGGCACTTCAGCAACTTTAAATTCTTTCACGAAAGGCGACAAAAAGATATGATGGTCCAAAATATCACACTCAAACCCCTGCCATTTATAAAATGAAATTACACCAGGGTTGATACCTAGACCCGCAATGAAATCAGGTTTATAGACTGCTAGAATTTCTTTAAACATACGAAGTCCAATACCTATTCCCTTATTCTCAAGTATTCTCCAAAGTGCTAAAAAAATTTGATTCTTTGTTAAGCGCTTATCAAAACGACTCAACGGAATAACACCATGAACTCCAACAATATTTCCATTTTGCTTTGCCGCCATACAATGATAGTTATTAGACCCTTTATGCTGCCAGTCAAAAACAGATTTTTCTTGAGCAAAGAGATGATCTTTTTGCCAGTGATTTTTAATAAACTCTTGAAAACTTTTAAGTTCTTGGTGCCTCAATAATTCAAAAATAATGGGCTGGTGCGTATGCATATTATATATTATATAACTCTGATTTGTATAAATGGTATGAATTCTTAAACCAATCAATGGTTTCAATAAGTCCCCTTTCAAGGTCATAAATTGCATGCCAATTTGTGTTTTTCACTAATTTCTCATTATTGCAATGTAGCTTATCAACTTCACTACTTTTAGGGCGAATTCTTTTTTTACTTGATTTTATTGTCAATTGTATTTTCATTATTTTAGCAATTAATTTTGCTAATTCTCCCATTGAAATTTCTGTTCCCATTCCAATATTTGTAACTTCTCCGAAAAGATTTTCTGATTGATAAATTTGTTCAAAACCTAAACAAGTATCTTTCACGAAAGTAAGATCGCGAGTAGGCGAAAGGCTTCCTAATTCAATTCGAGTTTTCCCGTTAAGTATTTGCGAAATAATCGTTGGAATAATTGCCCTAGCGGATTGCCTTGGACCATAGGTGTTAAATGGCCGTACAATTTTGACCGGCAAATTGAACGATTTATAATAACTAAGCGCTAATTGATCTGCTGCTATTTTAGTAGCGGAATATGGCGATTGCCCTACCAATGGGTGGTTTTCATCAATGGGCGTGTATTGTGCGGAACCATAAGTTTCACTAGTAGAAGTAACTAGAACTTGCTCTAACTCTAAATTCTTCGATGCTTCCAATATATTATAAGTCCCTTCAATATTTGTTCTAATATATGCTAGTGGTGATACATATGAATACGGAATACCTATAAGAGCTGCAAGGTGAAAAACTGAACTACATCCATTCATAGCCTTTGAAACAGAATCATAATCACGTATATCACCAAGAACAACTTCAAAATTATCTTTATACTTAGAATTCTCAAGCCATCCCCAATTGTTATTTGGATCGTAACGGTCAAATACTTTAACGCTATAACCTAGTTCAATACAAAGTTCAGTTAAATGCGAACCTATAAATCCGGTAGCCCCCGTTATTAGTAATTTGGATTTTTCCATAAACTCAAATTTTTAATCTTACTAATATAATAATTCTTTATTCTGTCGTAAATACTTTGCGCCAATGCGACAACGGAAAACCTGGTTGTGTTCACTAGGCTTAAAAATAGACCACAATCGCTGCTGCAGCTCATCATCTTGGTCTGTTGTTTCCCAAGTCCCATTCAATCTTTCATCCATTTCTGTGGCTACATCATAAATTTCTTCTGGAGTATTTTCAATCAATTCAATTCCATGTTTTATAAACAATTCAGAATAATAAAATTTCCCAGCTCCTAATTCAATAATTTCTCGAAATGTCATTAAACGTTTTTCATTTTTGAGCCAGTGTTTTTTAAAAATTGTCAAACTGTTTTTATACCATCCTCGTATCAATTCAATTGGCACATAATTTACAAAAACTACTGGTCTACGAAAAATTATTGGCACACTATCTAATCCACAATTACCACTAATAAAAAAATGACATTTTGCAGAAATATAAATATCAAGTAAATCTGTTCTATAACCTTTGTAAGCATAATCGATTATTTTAGGGTTACTGGTTTCTAATTTATTTTTAACGGTAGCCCCCATACGGATTACAGTATGCTCCCTATTGGTTAGTTCATCTGCTGCAAAAAGGTAATTTTCAATATTAGAATCACGGTAGTTATGATAAGACCAATCTCCTGTCGGTAAATTATTTTTCAAATATGAAGAATCTCTTGCAATGACACCTATAAATGTTGATCCTGCCGGTACACCAATATTAACTAACTCTTTTTGTGCATCAGCCTCCTCATTATCTGTGAATTGAAGGTGAATATCAGACTTGATCAGTACATCATGATTATCACGAATATCCGTATTTATTTCATATCGTTCTGCACCAGGAAAAATTTTACTACCATAGTACAAAAACCATGCAAACTGATTTATTTTTAGATCTGGATGCCGATCCCACATTTTTTTTAGCTGATAATTGCAAATTTTGAACGGATGGAAAAAAATATCAAAGGACTTTTTGGGGTGAAGATCATGATCTTTTTCAGATAAATAAATCTCATTATTCTCAGCAAAATGTCCAATTCTAGCACCAAAAGTACCCCCTACTCGAATCAAAACAAACGGACTAATGAAACGAATCACTAAAGCAATTGGAAAAATAAGTGGCGCAAGAATCCACTTCCTCAATGGTTTTATTTTTGCAATTAATTTTGATCGATGAACTATTGCTCCATAAGTAAAAATATTACTCATGACTTTATTTTGAAATTATACATTAACCAAACTAGTGAATACTGGTGGTGTGAACTGAAGTTTTTTCTTATATGAGTCTTTTCTCACAAGTTCTTTAGGAAAACCATTACTAGTGGCAAAATCTTTTGCAAACTCAAAATAACTCATATCATTGCTACCAGATATTTGAAATATACCCTTTGCTTTTTGATGAACTAATAAATCAATTTTTGTTATAACATCATTAATACTAATTGGAGAGACTGATAGATCTGTAAATGCTAAAATCGGTTGGCCTTCAGATAAACTTTTTTCCCATCTCCTCAATATTCCTAATCCTGGATGTATTACTTTAGTCATTCTGAGAATACAGGCATTTGAAAAGTTTTCTATAAAAGTTTCAACCTCAACTTTTTGGCGACCATATTCAGTAACTGGTCTCCTAGGCGCATTTGGTTTTTGCATTGGATTTCGTCCATCAAAAACTTGATTAGATGACAGAAAAAGAATATGAGTTCCTTTTTTCGAAAATTGTTTTACTAATTCCACAGTTCCTTCAACATTTATTTTTCTGGTTCTATTTGGGTTTTTTTCGCAATATGCAATATCAGTTACCGCTGCACAAATTATTGCACTTTTATAAATTTTTAAATTTTGAAATGTATCAGAATTATCCAAATCAATAAGTTTACAATTATCTGTAACCATTTTCTTATGCCTTGTACTGGTATGAAATGGAATATTATTTTCTTGCCAGTAATTTGATAAGACTGTTCCAATCTGACTATCTCCGCCGACAACTAAATTAAGCATATATAAAAGTAGAAATATCTAAAATGTATTGACTAGGATTGATGCTTGATAAATCCAACGATATACAAGCCTCTAGAATAATATTTACCTTATAAATAATTTTGTACTATTCATAAAAAATACAACTGAAATCTCCTGAATAACCACAGCGGTCAAAAATCCATTGCCACTCTTCTGGAGTATAAAAACACTCACATGTGAGTTGCCAGTACATTAGATTAACCTTCTCCTCTTCAGTTCTGTATGAATCTACAACAATATATTTTTCACCCTTGCTAACGCGCTCTATTTCATTTAAAGCTTTTTCCAAATCCGGGAGATTTAAATTGTGTAAAGTATTTATTGAAAGAACAAAATCAAAGCTATTGTCTTCAAAGGGTAATTCAACTGCATTACCTAATTTCAGATGCGGCTTCATTTCTTTTTTTGCATTATTCAAAGCGTATTGAGATATATCCAAACCAGCAAGTCCAACCTCTGGAATGATTTGGTTGAATTCAAATAATAAATACGCCTTTCCGCATCCAATATCTAAAATATTTTGACTTGGTTTAATATTATAGTATTGAATTATTTGTTTTGCAACTGGTCGCCACCTACCATCATAAAAAAAGCCCCCATAGCCATATTTTCGGTCTCCATCCCAGTAATTCTTATCAAACTTCTTGGCAACTTTGGCACACTCCGCCTTATTAACTCCAATGACACGCTCACCTAAATAATCACGCGTAGTTTTTTTATGAATCTTTTCAATAAAATCGATATAAGCCATTATTATATGATGCGAATGGTTAAAAGGGACCTTTAAATTCTTTATTGGGTATATCTAATGGTGTTTTCTGAGTAATGCCTAGCTCATCTTCTGTTTTTTCTGCTTGGCCCAACATTTTAAATACTGAATTCACAATATCAATAGCCCTTGGATGATAATATTTTGTTAGCCCAGGAGTACTGGGTGAGGGAATATCTGGAAGCGTAATACGGACAGGTTTTTCATTAAGGTATCTGTATGCTTCTTCGGCTACCAGTGCAATAATTTCTCCAGCTATGCCACCTGTTTTCCAAGCCTGATCAACAACAATAAGACGTCCTGTTTTCTTTACTGATTCTAGAATAGTATCTGTATCCATAGGTCGTAATGAACGCAGATCGAGTATTTCCGCATCAATTCCATTTTTCGCTAACACTTCGGCAGCAAATAATGCTTCAATATTCATATATGAAAATGATATGATAGTAACATCAGACCCTTTCCGGGCAATATTCGCTTTTCCAATTGGAATTTTATAAACATCTTCTGGTACATCTCCTGTAATGGTATGTAACCATCTATGTTCAAAAAATATAACCGGATTGTTATCTTCAATGGCAGATATAAGCAATCCCTTAGCATCATATGGAGTAGATGGCATAACAACCTTCAGACCTGGCACATGTGCAAACATTGCGTGTAAACTTTGTGAATGTTGTGGTCCTTGACCCCAACCACGTCCTATAAATATCCGGATTACAAGTGGAATTGATGATTTACCACCAAACATATAATGCCAATTTGCAGCCTGATTAATTATTTGCTCAACTGCTAATAAAGCGAATTCCACGCGGTGATGCGCCATAATTGGACGCATTCCAGTAAGAGCTGAACCAATCGCAACACCCGTCATTCCATTTTCAGCAGTAGGCATATCCATCGCACGCATTTCACCATATTTTTCCTGCAGACCAATTGTGGTACCAAAAAACCCAGATGGGTCTGGAACACCTAAACCCATTATATAAACTGATTTATCTTTTGCCATGCATAAATCAATTGCCTCTGATAATGCTTTGCTATATGTAATTATTCTTTCCATTATGTTTACCTATTGCTTATTCTATTTGGAATAAAGGTGAGTATAAAGCGATTCTTTTTTGGGATACGAAGCAGATTTAGCATATGAAAATGCTTCATCGATTTCCAAATTAATAGTATTCGTCATATCTTGAATATCCTGACTAAAATTTTTATTATCGGTTAATTTATTAGCAAGCTTTATTAGAGGGTCTTTGGATTTCCAAGAATTATATTCTTTTTCTGTCCTGTAACCTATATGATTATCATTATTTGGACCACAATGTTCAAGTGTGCGATATGTTTCTAATTCTAATAATGTTGGCCCATAACCATCTCGTGCTTTTTCAACAGCCTTTTTTGTGATATCATAAATAGTTGCAACATCATTGCCATCAGATTTAAATGCTTCAACACCATGGGATTCTGCTATTTTGATTAAATCTCGTCCAGGAGCTTGCCTAACAGAAAGAGGAGAGTATACAGAATATAGATTATTTTCACATACGAAAATTGCAGGAAGGTTACCAAGTGCGGCATAATTCAGACTTTCTGTAAAAACACCCTCTTCTGTAGCAGCATCACCGAAAAATGCAACACCAACTTGGGACTTATTTTGCATTTTAAGTCCCAGGGCAATACCAGCTCCTATTGGGATAGTGCTTCCTACTATTGGAACAGCATAAAAACCAATTGTGGGATCAACTAGATGCATCGATCCACCCTTGCCTTCGGCACAGCCAGTTTTTTTACCATAAAGCTCACTTAACATAGCTTTTAGATCTCCCCCTTTTGCTAAAAAATGAGCATGGGAACGATGAGTACTTACAGCAAAGTCCTCGTTCGCTAGTGCATTACAAACACCAACTGCTGTTGCCTCTTGTCCAACACTAAGATGGACTGGACATCTCATTTCCTGCTCATGATAAATTTCCGAAATTCTCTCTTCAATTAGCCTAATTCGAAGCATCTCAAAATAAAATTTTTCCATTTTTTCGTTTTGCATGTTCATTAACTCTCTCTAATAATTATTATTTGATGTCTTATTTCCATATAGCTCTTATTAAGTATTAATTTTTATTATAAATCAGTTTTCTAAATTTAAGACTTTTTATGATAAAATTTCTTAATCTGAGAAATTAAAAATTTTATGTGTTCTGATGTTATGAATTGATGTGAAGGAAAAGTAATAATTTCTTCCCCGTAAGTCTCAGACACTGGAAAATCACCTAATTTATATCCAAGATCTTTTGCAGCTTTTTGTAAATGCAATGGGATGGGGTAATGGATTTTTGCTTCTATCTCATTTTCAATTAAAAATTCTATTAATTCATTTCTATTCACACACCTGACCATGTATAAGCTATAAGTTTCTTTATATCCCTCTGGCCTAGGTGGTACTTTAATGAATGGGAATAGTGATTTTAAGCCTTCATCTAACATTTTAGCATTCTTATTACGAATTTCTACCGATTGGTTGACTGTTTCTAGAACATGTTTAGCGACTATTGCTTGGAGAGGTTGCAACCTCATATTCACTCCCCAAATACTATTGTGATCACGGTCAATCATGCCATGATTACGATACCTCCTCATCCATTCTGCTAATTGGTCATCGTCAGTACTAACCATTCCGCCATCACCCATTACATTCAAAGGCTTTAATGGGTGCATACTCCACGCACTGATGTGTCCCAATGTTCCAGCATGCCTATTATGAACTTGACCACCAGGAGCCATACATGCATCTTCTACAACAGCTAATCGATGTTTTTGCGCAATTTCCATAATAGCTTCCATATTAGGTGAAGCGCCTCCCCAATGCACTGGAAGAATAGCTTTAGTTTTTGGTGTGATAGCTTCAACAATTAAATTTTCATCTATCTGATATCTGTCATCAATATCCACAAAAACAGGGCGAGCACCTACCGCAACTATCGCACCTACAGTAGCATAAAAAGTAACGGGAACGGTTATAACTTCATCGCCTGGAGCAATACCAAAAGCTTTCAGAGCAAGAATTAAGGCATCTGTGCCAGTATTTGTCCCAATAACATGTTTGCACCCAATAAATTTTTCAAATTTTTTCTCAAATTTGTCAACATATGGACCTAATGTGAATTCAGTAGAACCAATAAGCCTTTTCCAATCTTCTAAAATATCTTCAAACTCAGAGAATTGCATTGGAAGATAATTATAGGGAACTTTCATATTTACAACCTTTAATTTTTATAAAAAGAATGGATTAACTCGATAACTGTGTTTTGCTGTTGAAGTGTCATACTAGGGTACACGGGCAAACTCATAATTTGGTTAACATGCTTCATTGTTTGAGGAAAATCTGAAGGTGCATAACCTAAATATGCAGCTGCCGGTTGAATATGAATGGGAGTAGCATAATGAATAAGTGCTTCAACACCATTATCAACTAAATATTGTTGTAAGGCATCACGTTTTTCAGCCTTGATAACATATGTTTGGTAAACACAATGTTCTCCAGGTCCCTCATCTGGTGTAACAACATAAGGTTTAAGTAATTTATTATAACGCAATGCCAGTTTTCTTCTAGCCTCAGTGTTAGCTTCCAATTGACGAATCTGAATACGCAATAATGAAGCCTGGAGCTCATCTAAACGGGAATTATAGCTCCAGAAATCACATTGATCTCTACTGACAAGTCCGTGATTTCTAGCTACTTTTAATTTTTTATAGAGACCATCTTGGTTTGTAGTAATCATCCCACCATCTCCAATTGACCTTAAATTCTTCAATGGATGCAGACTAAAACAAGCGGCATCACCCCAACTACCAACTTTTTTATCATTTAGTCGTGCCCCAACTGCTTGAGCAGCGTCCTCTAAAACAAATAAATCATGATTATTTGCAATTTCAAGGATTTCTGGCATTCTTGCTGGTCTCCCAGTAAGGTGAACAGGCATTATGACCTTTGTATTAGGATTAATAGCAGCCTCTATCTTTTCAGGATCTATATTACCATCTTCACCTATATCGGCGAAGACAGGCTTAGATCCAGCAAGTGCAACTGAGGAAGCTGAGGCGAGAAAAGAATTTGGCGCGGTAATCACTTCATCTTTTTCATTTAAATTTAATGATTTCAAAACCAAGTATAGCGCATCTGTACCAGTTGCTACACCCATTGCCATCGGTGATTGACAAAAATCCGCAAACTCTTTTTCAAAGTTTGATAATTCAGACCCCATGATGTAATGCCCACTATCTAGCACTTGTTCAAAAGCCTTCATATATTCTTTCTTAAAAGAACTAATTTCTTTACCTAGTTCAATATATGGCACAACCCAATTTTTATTCATTTATTTCACAACCTTTTTTTTGAAAATTCTAAAGCCTTCTCCCAAACTTGCAATAAATATTCTGGAATATTATGTGAAGCTGCCTTATGGTAATGTATAAATTTAAGGTCTTGACCTTCTAAACACTTAAATTTCTGAATACCATCATAATGTGCCCAGAAAAACGTGAGCATATAAGTGGGCCAACCTTCGACATGATCTATAAATTCAGTTAGATATTTTAAATTTTGGCAATTGTAATCTGTTTCCTCTAAGAATTCCCTTTTCGCACAAACTTCTATATCTTCGCCTTCTTCAGCATGGCCTCCTGGTGGTACCCACATTCCTGCATTACGCAATCCTCTTTTAAAATCACGAAGTTGCATTAAAGCGGCTCCATCTTTGCGTAGTAATATAACTGCAGCTACCCTATCATTTTGAACACCTTTTTCTCTAATAATCATTAAAATTCTACTATTTATGATGATCCTGTAATTTCTTAAATGTTATTTCTAAACCATCCTCAAAGGGCGTGTAGCAAAATTCAGAAAATGTATTTAAACATAAAGATGAATCAAAAGGACGGTAACCATTATGTGGCATTGGACCCACTCTAGGATTGGAATTTATAATTACAGCAGGATTAAAATATTTCGAAACCATTTGAGCAATTACTTTGAAGGATATAACTACTCCGGTTGCAATATTCATAATTCCTTCGCTACGATAAAGTATTATAAGATACAAAATATCGATCACATCTTTAATGTAAACATGATCACGTTGTTCTTCTCCTTCGCCAAAAAGATTAATTTCTCTACCCTCAATCGCTAATCTGAGAAATTGATTAGGTCCGTAACCATTATGAGTATCTTCAGCGCCATAGATTAAACTTGGACGAAGTATAGCTAATGGTCCATTATAAACTTGCTTTAACATAACTTCTCTACTTAAGTGCATAATGCCATGTACTGATTCCGGTTGTGCTATTGAATTTTCAGTTAAAAGATCAGGGCTGTCAGAATAAACAGCATCTGAACTAATATAGACTACATGCTTTGGTTGTTTCTTTTCAATTGCTTCACAAACTACTTTCATCATCAAAATATTTTGAAGGAGCATTTCATTATCTTTACATGGAGCAATTGCAGAAACCATAACCAAGGTATCTTCAGGGTTTAGAATTTCAGTCAAGCGAATCGAGGCATCTGAATCTAAAAGATTTAATTTTTCACTTGTCAAAGCAAGGAAGGGAATTTTCTTTGATTCTAATTTTTTAACTAGGGAAGCACCAATGAACCCTCCTGCCCCCATTACAACAATTCTTTCGGGAATTATTTTTTTAGACATATTGTGTTTAATCATAAAACAGTTTCCTTTATAAAATTAAAATGTTTCTTGTTTACTTTTAGTATGTGTGTTTATCCCAAGTGAAAAATAATCAAAACCAGCAGCTTTTACCTGATTACAATCGAGTACACGATATGGGTCAATAATTACACGACCTCTCATGTTTTGAACAATAAAATCAACACTGATATCCTTAAACTCTGACCATGCTGTCATAATTGCCAATACATCAACCCCCTTTACAGTATCTAAAATATTTTTTTTTGAATGAACATAAGTAGGTATGTCCATATCTGCCACAGCTGGGTCGTAAACCCCAACATCATGATTTTTTAAATGATTTAGAAATATCAAAGACGGTGAGTTTTTTATAGAATTTGTATCTTCTTTATAGGTAAGACCCAAAACACCTACTTTTAAGGGCAATTTTTTATTAAAATTAAGATTTTTAAAAATTTTCCAGGCCCACTCTTTTCGATGACGGGAATTATAAATCCATGAACTAACAACACCTCCATCTGTTTTGTATTGCTTTGCATATTGCAATATCGTTGACATATCTCGCTCTAAATTGCCCCCAGAAATACCTAACCCTGGCATGAGATATGAATGTTGGCCAATTCTTTTATCAAGACGAAGTGCAGGTATTATTTCTGACCAATCAGCACCAATATTTTCACAAATCTCAGCAAGGGTATTTGCAGCACTTATCATAGCTACAAGACACATATTAATAGAGATTTTTGCTAATTCTGCGCTCTCGTATCGCATAGGGAGTACTGGACAATCAAATGCTTTCAAATAATTATATAATTTCTCATTAACCATTTGGTTTGGATCAGCGCAACCTAAAATATAACGCTCTGGGTATCTTGCCCTTTCAACTGCTCTACCAAAGACAAGAGTCTCAACCTGGTAGTAGAGCTGTTTTAAAGGCCACTTAACTTTTCTAGTAAACCCTGGGGGAACTTGACAAAGAATCACCAGCAATGCCTTAGAAGACATGACTGATGTGACAATATTTATCATGTTATAGATGGGAGATAAATCACTCTTACCCTGGTCATCCGTTGGCACATCCGTAGAAATATAAACAATATCACAGTTAGTCAGGATTTCTAAATCAGCGCTGAAACTTATATTTTTTTTATACTTGGATAATAATTCTGGTAAGCCCGGTTCTATTACGTTCAGATTGTTTTCATTGATTTGCTTGACTAAAGTAGAACTATGATCATAGCCTACTACCTGAAAACCTCGCGAGGCACTGGCTACTGCTGAATTAAGACCAAGATGGGTGAGCCCTGCAAAACCAATTACGTTTTCATTAATATCAATGTGTTTCTTTTTGTTAACATTATGCGAATCTCTAATCATCTTATCGCCAACTATTTGACTTGAAGTGATTGACCAAGCTCTCTCAAATTAGTTTGCAACCATAAATCATTTGAAAGATTAGTTATAGATTTTGAAGCAATAAGGTTTTTAAAGAAATTATATTCAGATTCCCAGGTAGGGTCTTTCCGTACAAGGGTTTTACTTTTTTCAATGGGCCTGCCCGAGGGGAGGACTCGCTTTCGGAATGAAAAAGTAGCTGGTCCCCACTTACAAAGTGACTCAATATGCGCTGTACCTTTTTCAGCTATTATATCACAAGTAAAATAATTTCTCCACATACAAAGTGTCATTTCAAGCTCAATCCGAGGTCGATTTTTTTCTGAACTAATTATGACATGGTCAGGAGCCTTGTTTTCAAAATTATTTGCTGAGACAATCTTAAAGTCACCCAAATTTGTACCAAACCAGAATCGGCATACATCGAGCAAATGAGACCCAAGATCTGAGAGCACACCATCGCCCTGATCACGCCACTTGCTATCGCGCACTAATCGGGCTGTACCATTTCCGTAGAACATTCGACAAGAATAAATAGTTCCTAGTTTTTTTGATGAAATAAGATTTCGCATTTTAATAAAATGAGGCTCAAATCGATGGTTGTAGGCAGTATAACAAATAACTTTATTTTTTATAGCTAATTTTTCCAGCTTAATAATTTCTTCGTTTTGGGGAGCCCATAATGGCTTTTCTACAAGTATATGTTTTGAATTACTCAAAGCATATTCTATCAATTTGATTTTTGGTTTATCAGGTACACAAGCTAAAACAGCATCATAACTGTTTAGCGGAACATCTGTTAAATCTAGATAGTCTGCTTCTTTATTAAACGGATCTACGCTAGCTACGTAGTCTTTTCCAGCATATTTACGACGCTTACAACCTTGGACACCAAGTCCGACAACAATTACCCTCAAGATACAGTATCAGTTTTATAGTCGGTCATTTTTTCTACTGCGTCAATTTTTTCAAGCAAGTTTTCAGGACGAATCGGAATATTACCATCATATTCGCATTCACAAGCTGCAGCCATCGAACCAAGTATGCCAGCTCTTACTAAACTTCCAGTAGCAAGCATAGTTAAAGTAGAATATGCAAGCAAAGCATCACCCGCACCTACAGCATCAACAACACTACTGGCAAATGAATCAATAGAAAAATATGGATTCTTAACATTCGTGTTTTTATCAACACAAAAAACACCCCTATCTCCTAACTTGAGAATCAGGTTTTTATAACCCGATGATTCATTTAATAAACTGGCTAGACTACCTAATGTAGAATCTTGGTCTCCCAATGCAAAGCGAGCTTCACGCTCATTCGGAGTTATCAAATCAAAACCTTTAAATTCAGTAATATTACCCCATCGACTAGCAACCTGACTATCTGCAACTTGAAAAACACCTTCTGGGATTGCATCAGTTAGAGACTGAACATTCATTCTATTAAAAACACCATGTCTAAAATCACTAAAAACTAATGCATCAGCAGTAGCGTTTTTTATCATTCCAATTAATTCTTGAAGTATCTCATCTGAGATTGGACGATTATCAAGCGTATCAATTTTTAAGAGCCTATATCCTCTAGATATGATGGCATTTTTCTGGGTAGTTGGTCGACTTGGGTCGATTATTGGTAAAATTTTCACACCTGATTCCTCAAGGCCTGAAATAACAAAATCTTTTAAGGGGTCATCACCAAGGACAGTTGAAAATGTCACTCTTGCTCCAGCAGCTCGCAAATGCTGTGCAACAATTCCAGCACCACCGATATAATCATCTTGACCTTGATAAAGTACACTAAAAGTAGGAGTTTTAGTTTGTCCTCCAATAAAATTAGTACGAGTGTAAGAATCAACTATTGTATCACCTACTACATGTACATGGTGATTCGATAATTTTTGAACTGTATCCCGTAAAGATTCAAAACTAATATTATTTAGTTGCATTAAAAGTAATAATTTCTCTAGCTGAACTTGCGGAATTGAAAGATTTAGAAATTTTGTTGAAGAATACACTACATCACCGGGTGTAAATATCATCTGGCCTCCATAGCTATCAACAATTTCAGACTCTTCTTGTGTTGCTGGATGCAATCCAGTAGAAGTATACTCAAACCCTTTCGCAAAATAATCAGGCTTAATCTGTGACAATGTTTTTAAAGGTGTCTCTTGGTCATCAATCATTACATAATCAACCATTTCAAAAGCCGCAAGATTTAATGCACGTAGCGCTTCTGGAATATGAGGTCGATAAATACCCTTTTTTATATGTTTATCAGCTGTAGTTGAAACAATTAAGATATCAGCTTTAGTTTTTGCATAGGCTAAATGGCGTACATGTCCAGGGTGTACCACATCAAAAACACCATGACACAAAATAACCTTTTTCTTCCTGGGGAAAGCACCGATTAAATCAAATAATTCTAACGATGATTTTAATTTATAACGATATTTTTCAAAAAATTCTACATCCATTATATACCTACTTTTCCTCCATATATTTGAACCAGGTTTGCGTTGCTTTTTTAATTGATTCAGGGCCCCAAAGTGGAGCATCTTTCCAAGCTTCAATCTCTGACTGCATCTTATGAACGCCTTCTTTAAAGCTAACTGTTGGTTGCCAATTTAAATCAGTAGTTATCTTGCTAATATCAGCCCACGTGCAATCCGGCTCGCCTGGACGCTTTGGAACGTAAACAATTTCGCCACCAAGTAATTCAACTAAATGATTAATTTTCTGCGGATTCCCTGCACCCAAATTATAAACCTGTCCAACTTTTGAAGTTTCTGCAGCTGCCATAAAAGCTTTTGCTATATCTGTTACATAAATAAAATCGCGCATCTGATTTCCATTTCCAACTACTGTATATGGCTTACCAGCAAGCTTTTGTTTAAAAAAGACTCCAAATACGGCACCGTATGCTCCTGTAGTACGTACCCGAGTACCATATGCATTAAATATTCTTATAGAATTTATAGGAAGTCCATATACTTGATGCCAATGAAAAACTGCTTGCTCCCCTTGATATTTACTCAGCGCATAAGGATATTGTGGAACAATAGGGTGATCTTCATTTGTTGGGGTAGATGCAAGACCATAGCATGAAGAGGAAGCAGCGTATACAAATTTTTTAATATTTGCTGTCCTTGAAGCTTCTAAAACTCGAACAGTACCCTGAACATTGGTTTCCATATAGTTAATTGGATTTTCAATAGAGGGAACAATATCCCCTATTCCTGCAAAGTGAAAAACAAAACTAGCCCCTTTAAAAAGGTTACCTTGAGGAGAAAGTGAACATATATCAACTTCTTCAAAATGTAATTTTGGGTTAGAAACTC
>MDSV01009560.1_pt1 | contig 28907 bp, 34 predicted proteins | sample 810851 | NCBI WGS metagenome assembly MDSV01 (sample SAMN05326640, study PRJNA326480) | marine metagenome | isolation source: seawater | place: Atlantic Ocean: North East | collected 2012 | reverse complement strand
GATGCGGCTGGTGCGTTGAGTGATGTAGATGTTAATACCAGTAAAGATCTTAGCAAGTTAGTTCAGCAGTTAAAAGATACTGAGGAGCAACTTGATAAGCTCGATCAACAACAAAGGCACTTGAAGTTTGTTGCTCACAAGATAAAGACCGAACATATTCCTGCATTGATGGAAGAGATGGGTCAATCAAGTGGCACATTCAATGGTGTCGAAGTTAAACTTGTACAGAAAGTTGATGCTAGAATCTCTGAAGGTAAAAAGGAAGAGGCTTTTGCATGGCTCCGAAGTAATGGACATGATGGTATCATACAAAATACTATCAATCTTTCTTTTACAAAAGGAGAAGACAACCTAGCCGGAGATGCTATGGGGATGTTGAGGGAGAAAGGATTTAACCCTGTGCAAAAAGAAACAATACATGCCAACACATTGAAAAGTTTTATAAGTAAAGGTCTTGAACAAGGCATACCTATGGAACTTGATTTGTTAGGTGCGTATGTCCGTAACGAAGCCAAGATAGGGAGGAAAGTATAATGGCAACAGCAGTAGCACAAGTAAAAGGAGTATCAGTTTCAACTGAAATGGCTGATGATATATTTGATATGGCAGGAGCAGGTGCAGATTTCTCAAGTGATGAGATGCAAATGCCCTTCATTAGAATAGCACAAGCTATGTCACCAGAGATTAAGAAGTCTGATGCTAAGTTTATCGAAGGATGTGGACAAGGTGATATCTTTAATAACCTTACCCAAGAATACTGGGGTGAGGGTGTTGAGGTAATACCATGTTACGTTCAGACCAAGTACACCGAATGGGTATCACTTGATGATGGTGGTGGATTTGTAGGTGAGATATCTCCTACAGACCCGGTGCTTCAGCAAACTACTCGTGAAGGTAGCCTTGAAACTTTACCTAATGGGAACGAGGTTGTTAAAGCTGACAACTATGTTGTGTTGGTAAAGTCTGGTGATGGTTCTTGGACACCAGCTATACTTGATATGAAAAGTACAGCACTTAAAGTTAGTCGTAGATGGAAGACACAAATCAATCTACAAACTATCACACATCCAAAGACTAAGAAGATTGCTAAGTGTCCTATCTTTGGAAACATCTGGAAACTCAAGACCGTTGAGGAAACCAACAAACAGAATCAAACTTACTTTAATTATTCTGTAACTAAGGTTGGTCTTATTGAGGATGCTGACTTGTTTACCCAGGCTAAAACATTACATGTTTCTAGTTCTAAAGGTGAAGTAAAGACAGATGCTCCAGAGCAAAGTCAAACGAACCCGTCAACTGATACTGACGAAGTTCCATTCTAAATGATTCACGCACAAGAAATGCTTGCCGCCTTTGAGGGATCGAAGGCGGCTCATGGCACTACCCATGTTGGAAGAGTTGGTAGGAACGGCAAGGCTGATGCTGATAGCCGGATTGTGCGTGAGCCATTAACTACGGATAAGATACAAGCACATCTTGATGGGAAGCAGGGGGTCGGAGCTATACCCATCAATGATAAGAACGAGTGCAGATGGGGAGCGCTAGATATAGATGTGTATGACTTAGATCATGCTAGCTTGCAGCAGAAGATACAGAGGTTGAAGTTACCTCTGGTGCATTGTAGGTCTAAATCTGGTGGAGCGCACTTGTTCTTGTTTCTCACCCACTATGAACAAGCATCTGTAGTACGAGAGTACCTATTAGAAATGGCAGTTGCCTTGGGTCATAGTGGGAGTGAGATTTTTCCAAAGCAAGATAAGATACTATCAGATCGAGGTGATGTGGGTAACTTTATTAATTTACCATACTTCAATGCAGATGAACCAATGAGATATTGTTTCAATAAAAAAGGTGAGGCAATGGAACTTGAAGAGTTTGTAAAGTTCCTACAGAAAAGCAAGGTATCTACAGACAAACTAGAAAAGTCTACTGTATCCGGGAAGAGAAAGTATTTTTCTGATGGACCTCCATGCTTGGAACATCTGTTTGCTAATGGTCCGAGTGGCGAGGATCGAAACAAAAAGTTATTTATGTGTGGTGTTTACTGTAGGTTAAAGACACCAGATGATTGGGTTAAGGAATTTGAAACTATGAATAGGCAAATGTTTACAACGCCATTAGATGCCAAGGAAGTGATGAACTTACAGAAGTCTTTAGATAAGAAAGAATATTTTTATACGTGTGAACAAGAACCATTTAAAAGTTATTGTGACAAACAACTTTGCATGACCAGAAAGTATGGGGTAGGAGATGATGGACCAGAGATGCCAGCTATTGGTAGCTTAACTATTCTATTATCAGAACCACGATTGTATTTTATGGACGTTGGTGGACAGAGAGTTCAGTTATCTACAGAACAGTTACAGAACCAGCTGCTATTTCAACGTGCTTGCATGGAACAAATACTGGAGATGCCACCAACTATGCGTCCTAACAAATGGAATGCAACTGTATCTAAACTATTGAAGGATGCAACTAAGTTAGAAGTACCAGAAGAACTAACCATTAGTGGTCAGTTCGTAGAGTTATTACAAACGTTCTGTACAAGTAGGATCAAAGCTATGCACCCGGAAGAAATGAATCATGGCAAGCCTTGGACAGATGAAGGGGTAACCATGTTTACTATGCCAGGTTTGATGGAGTTCTTAAACAATCGTAGGTTTACCCATTTCACCAGAGCGCAGGTTCAAGAACAACTTAAACGTTTGAACAATGACCAAACTTGTCATGGACATAAGAGTGTCAAGAAAGAGAATGGTGGTAGAACTACTATACGAGTGTGGTGGGTTCCAGAATTTAAAGTAGAAGAAGTGGAAATGAAAGTAGAGGACATGAGCAATGACGAAATACCCTTCTAAGCTAATGAAAGTTAGTGAGATATCAGAATGGTTAAACGTATCTGAAGCAGCCATATATAAGTGGGTGAATGAAGAACGTTTTCCAAAGCCAATTAAGTTTGGCGAAGAAGATAACAAGCGACAATCTTCTCGATGGGTTCGAGAGGACATAGAGAATTGGTTAGAAGAAAAAAGAACCAAGAGTATAAGAAGCCAATTTGAATGAGAAATAGTAAACTAATACTGGGTCCACCTGGTTGTGGAAAGACGCATACTTTGATAGAAGAAGTAAAGAAAGCTATTGGAGAAGGTGTATCTTCTACACGTATTGGTGTCGTATCTTTTACCAAGAAAGCTATCAGCGAATTTATAGATAGAGCCTGCTCTGAGTTCCCTAATCTAACCAAAGATAATTTCCCCCACTTCAAAACTCTACATGCTACCGGGTTTCATGGTCTTGGTTTAGAATCGTCTGACGTTATGGGAAGAGAAGACTATAGATTATTGAGTGGTATGCTTGGAGTAGACTTCGAGGGTGGAGATGCAACATCAGTAGATGATGGTATTAGTATTCCTGCTATTGGTGGGTCAGGTGCTAAGTATCTACAGATGATAATGAGAGCAACGTATAGAGAAGTTACTCTTGAACAAGAGTATAATATGCAAGGTGATTACAATTTATTTTTTGAAAAGTTAATGCAGATATCTTTACAGTTAACTTCTTATAAAAGTCATGTCACTAAGTTAGACTTCTCTGATATGATATCTCAATACATAGAGAACGTAGATCCACCACACCTAGATCTTTTGATTATTGATGAGGCTCAAGATCTCACACCACTACAATGGACAATGGCAAGAAAGATGGCAGATAATGCAGGAGAAATTATTATTGCTGGTGATGATGACCAAGCAATTCATCGGTGGACAGGCGTAGATGTCCAGAGGTTCGTTGATTCTTCTGACAATGTAAAGGTACTTAATAAATCATATCGCCTACCACGAGCCGTATTTAACGTATCTCAGAGCATTGCTAGACGTATACCTAATAGAATATCTAAACCATTTTATCCAAGAGAAGATGAAGGGAATGTGCAATGGGTGTACAGAGTAGAAGACTTACCCTTGGAGCAAGGTTCATGGACTATTATGGCAAGAACGAATGGTTTCGTTAAGAACATAGCTGACCGACTAAGGGGGATAGGATATTTCTTTTCGATAAAAGGTTATCCATCTATTAAACAAGAGTACATACACGTTATGTCTATCTGGAAAGACTTACAACAAGGATATGCTCTGCCAGTAGAAACAATCAAAAGGTTCTATAGATCAGTTCCAAAAACAAAAGAACATGCGGTGGTAGCAAGAGGTTCTGCGTCTTTGCTAGATATGTTGGAACCAGATGCAGACGTAGATTATCACCAGTTAGTTAAGGACTTTGGTATGCTTGCTCCATTGGATCGAGATGCGAAGGACATAGCTAAATTAAGCAGAGAAGAAAGACTATACATGGAAGCTATCGAAAGAAGAGGAGAATCTATTGACGGTATTCCACGTATAAAACTATCAACTATCCATGCCATGAAAGGGGGAGAGGATGATAACGTTGGTGTTTACTTAGGATCTACACAAGCATGTATGGAAGGTAAGCATCCAGAAGATGAACATAGAGTATTCTATGTGGCAGTTACTCGAGCAAAACAAAACTTATATTTAATTGAATCAGATAAAAAATACAGGTACGAAATATGAAAAGAGAAAAGATTCTACAAGAAGCAGAAAGACTAATCAATGGTGACAGAGCAGCTGCGTATGGAGATGCGTATGTGAACCATAAAAGAATAGCTGACATGTGGTCAGTAATCTTTGGTCAAGAGGTAACAGTAAAGCAAGTATTGTTGTGTATGATAGCTTTGAAAACTGCAAGGCTTGTGCATGATAGCCATGAGGATTCATGGGTTGATATCTGTGGGTATGCAGGATTAGGGGGTGAGATAGATGGCAAGGGATAGGAAAGATAAAAGCACTATTGATTTCTACCACAGATATGATGCTGATGTAATAGATAAACCTTGGAATATACCAACTGAATTTCCAGACCTTACAAAGTACAAGCAAGTAGCAGTAGACTTAGAAACATGTGATCCTAATATTAAAACCTTTGGTCCCGGGTGGGCGAGGAAGGATGGTTTCATTGTAGGTGTGGCAGTTGCAGCGGGTGATTACTATGGGTACTTCCCCATTCGACACGAGAATGGACACAACCTAGATCCAAAGATCACATTACGTTGGCTCAAGAAACAGATGGAAACACCTCACATAGATAAGATTATGCACAATGCTACGTATGATTTAGGTTGGCTCCGTGCTGAAGGTATCGAGGTACAAGGTAGAGTGATTGATACTATGGTAACGGGTGCTGTTGTTGATGAGAATAGGTTTTCTTATAGCTTGGATAATCTAGGTAGAGATTGGATTGACATGCGTAAGAATGAAAAGTTATTACGTGCTACTGCAAAAGATTGGGGAGTAGATCCAAAGGCACAGATGTACGTCCTTCCACCAACTGAGGTTGGTGCTTATGCAGAACAAGATGCTATTATGACTTTGAAACTTTGGGAAAGGTTAAAGCTAGAACTAGAGAAACAGGATCTATGGAACATCTGGAGATTAGAAACAAGTCTTATACCTACCATGTTAGACATGAGAACAAATGGAGTTCGTGTAGATTTAGACAAAGCTGACCAGATTGAAATAGCTTTAAAGGAAAAGGTTGAGGACTTGAAGAAGTTTATCAAGAGTAAATCAACTATAGATATCCAGCCCTGGGCAAGTGATTCGGTTCGCCAAGTCTTTGAGAAACTAGATTTGAAATACCCAAAGACAGAAGAGACAGGCGCTCCATCTTTTACTAAACAGTTTCTTGCGAACCATCAACACGAGGTGTGTCAAGCTATTGTAAAGTTGAGGGAGTTCGATAAGGCAGGATCTACGTTTATCAATACAATTAAAACTCATGCACATAAGGGAAGGATACATGCAGAGTTCCACCAGTTAAGAAGTGATGATGGTGGTACAGTAACCGGAAGGTTTTCTTCATCTAACCCTAATCTGCAGCAGATACCGGCTAGGGATCCAGAGATTAGAAAAATGATACGTGGTTTGTTTATTCCAGAAGAAGGAACCAAGTGGGGATCCTTTGACTACTCAAGCCAAGAACCAAGGCTCTTGGTACATTTTGCTGCAAGTCTAGGATCAGGTACACATGAGATGGTAGCTGGTATCGTAGAGGAATTTAATAATGGTGATGTAGATTTACACCAGATGGTAGCAGACTTTGCAGGCATCACTAGGAAAGAAGCAAAGACCGTAAACCTTGGTATCATGTATGGCATGGGTAAAGGTAAACTAGCCAATCAGTTAGGTGTGGATATAGATACAGCATCTGAAGTATTGGAAACACATAAATCCAAAGTTCCTTTTGTAAAAGGTCTGGCGGATAGGGCAAGTAAACAAGCATTAAAGCATGGAGTGATTCGTACTTTACTTGGTAGACGTTGCCACTTTCATTTGTGGGAACCAAAAACTTTTGCATATAACAAACCTCTTCCTTTGGAAGAAGCGCAAAAGACATACGGTCCACCATTGAGGAGAGCCTTTACTTACAAGGCTTTAAATAAACTGATACAAGGTTCAGCTGCAGATCAGACCAAGAAAGCTATGGCTGATTGTTATAAGGAAGGACTTCTTCCTATGTTAACTGTGCATGATGAACTATGCTTTTCAGTAGAGAACGATAAACAAGCAAAGGAGATAAAAGATATAATGGAAAACGGATTAAATGATATATTGAAAGTACCATCTAAGGTAGATGATGTACTCGCAAATAATTGGGGAGAAGTAGAATGAAAGATCCTTGGAAGAATTTTAAAGTTGAGAAGTGTTTAGGTTTGAAACAAATGCACCCAATGCAGGTAGAAACTTTGATGGATTTTATTGGTCTTAGTCTTATGGCAGGTGCAGAATCGGGAGAGGATGATCTGATGGATCAGATAGAAAACAAAGCAGACGAACTTATTCGTATGTTTGGTGGATCTGGCATTAGAATAAAAACTACAGATGATCTACCAGATGGGTTTAAAAAAGGACTACATTAATGCCAGATATAATTTTTAAAACATGGGAACCTTATTTTGGCACACTAGAGGAACCCATGCCAGCTACCAAGTGTGTTCCAGAATACTATAAGAAAATGGATATGTGGGTACATGAACCAAAAGTCTATAATCACAATCAATTATCATCTGGTATGACTATGAAAGCATGTATTCCCATAAGGGATTTACTAACAGCAGGATATATCATATCTCTTTGGGAAGAATTATTTGTTGAGAAAAGAGTACATAATGAAAGTGATGACGGTAGAGTTTTTTCTTTTGCAGGGACAGCAGATGGTAAAGATGTAACTAGTGGTACGGGTCTTTCCACAGTAGAAGCTCATGGAATAAGACAGTTTCAAGCATCTCCCTTATTTAAAAAAGCTAGAGATAAAGAAACTGGAAATCGAGTACCAAAGATGAGTTGTCCTTGGACTTTTCATACCCCTCCCGGATATTCTTGTTTGTTCTTACCACCACAGTATAGAGAGAATAGAATAGAAATATTACCTGCTATTGTAGATACAGATAAATGGCATCTAGTTCAGTTCCCATTCTTGTTTAATGGATTTAAAGATAAAGAAACTGTACCAATAGGAGAACCAGTAATTCAAGTGATACCTTTTAAAAGAGAAAACTGGAAGATAAAGGTGCAGGAAAACAAATCGAATAGAGCAAGTCTTCTTTATAGTTTATTCAGAAAGTTAACAAGTGCTTATCACAAGTTTCATCATACCAAAAAAAATTGGCGTTAACCCGTAACCTTGGCGATGGTCTGTGTGTTTGGATTGTCGCCTACAACAATAGGGTTTGTTCTAATGTTAGGATTGGTTGTATTAGATGAAAGAGGTACACCACCAAAGCGACCGGGGGGAGGAGCAGGTGGTGAGAAAAGTTTATCAATTCCTTTGTTGAATAACTCAAGAGGAGTAGGACCTTTTTGTTCCTCTTTCAGTTGTTGATTAACACTAGGCTCTATAGGTACACCACCAAAACGTGACTCACCACCCGGTACTAAACTTCTATTTATCATCATCTTTTGTATTCGTTCAATAGATTGTCTTGGATATAAATTAACATTGTTAAATCGTGACAGTTTCATAAAGTCTGTTCTACTAACTTTGTATGGTTGAAACTTACCCGCCAAAATACTTTTTACTCCACCTATCTTTTCTTTTTGAAGTATCTCACCTATTTTCTGGTCATCTAATCCTAGCTTTCGGTAGCCTTCTATGACTTGATAATATTTTTTATCAAGTTCAAATTTGTTTTTATTTGCTGTCATGTAGCCATCTAGGATTTGTTGTGAATTTACATTCGCATCATCTAAAACGCTACTAAATGCACTCTTTAATCTTTTTTGTGCTGATGACAATTCATAAACTGAAAATCTAAAACTTACTTCGGGATCAAACTCTTGTGGAGTTACTGCCATTAAAGAATATATAAGTTGTTCTGGTCCATACTGTCTACCTAACTTATCTTTAGGATCCACTATGTCTGGAGCTATTGCACCTATAGTTTGACGCAATATCTTCTTTGGCTTTATCTTAACACCAAGAGGATTAAAGTTTAAAGGATCAAGAGGATTTAACTCTGCTTGAAGTGGATTTATTCTTTCAAGTGTAAAGGGTACGAAGTTTGGTATAACAGTATTCAAGATGTGTGCAAATCCTTTAGCAATTTTATCTCCAGCAGGGTCTTTTGGATCATATATTCGCGCTCCAGTTGCAGTTTGGTTTTGGACTACTGCATCTACTATAGACTCAGTAAGCATGGCTTCTGATACAAAAGGTTCTGCAATCTCATATAAAGAACCCAAAACAGCATTGTTAAATATTTGTTCTGTACTAGCACCTGTTTTTTCTGCGTTGTCTACCTCTCGTATAAGACGAACAAGAGGACGTACTAAAGTGTCATAAGGATTTGATATACTAAAGTTGATGTATTGTATCTTACCATCTTCTTTACCAAGAGGAATTAAGGTAGCTCCTTTTTCCCAAGGTGCGCCCGCTACTTGTTGGTAGGCTTCCATCTCTTCTCTTGAAACACCACTAATGTCGTGCATGAAATGTTTAAACGCTATAGGAGCAGCCACAGTTGTACCAAGTAATCCAGTTAATCTTTGTCTACCCCTAGCTTGTATTCCCGCTATGTCAGATGCCATGTCATCAATAGCTTGACGCGCTATATTAAAACTAGTTCTGTATATCTCCATAGGGAACACAATGAAGTTACCAAAGGGTAGTCTACGCAAAGTAGAAACCAAACTAGATGCAGCTTTATTGTAGTTTGGTACAGTATCACGAACAATCTGTGCTGCTCTATCTTTAATCAAGGTATCATACAAACCTGGATACTCATTTAGATTTATTTTTGATAGATCATCAGTAGATACACCTGCTCTTCGTAAGGTATTAAGTGTATCTGGATCTAATCCTTTACCCCCTTTTACTAGGTAAGAAAGTTTTTGCGTGTCAGACACACCTTCCAAAGCATACTTTAGTTTGGTTTGTTCCGCATGATAAGAATAATATTTCCAAAAATCATCCGAACCTTGATAAAATTCTTCAGCAAGTCTGGTTCCTTTCATAACAGTCTTTGCACCAGGTGCGCTCTTAACTTTTCTAGCTATTTCTTCTCCAAGTATAGCACTCATGCCATCTCGATTTGACATATCTCTTTCAGAAGAAAGAATACCTTTTCTCAAGCTGTCTTGTATCTCTCTTAGCTCTGTATTCGTACCAAGTATACCTCTTCTTCTCGCATCTTCTAAATCTCTTAATACAGCTTCATCACCTTTTTTAAATATACTTGCTGAAATGGCAGCTTTTGCGTCACTTAAACTACCACCTCTTCCAAATGCTGGAATGTTTCCGTTAGCAGTTGCAAACGCAATAGCAGTATAAAAGTTTCTTGCCTGTGTGACTGGAGATAAAACTGTTTTAGAATACTGTGATAATGCCTTACCACGTAAGAAAGCATTTGCTAGATATCTTATTCCTGCTGCACCAAACGTATCATCTCTAGCAACAAATCTAGTTAAATCATTGTAAACATCTTTTGGAACGTAATAACCATCTAGCTGACCCCATCCTTGTTGGTTCAGTTGTTTAAAAACTTGATCCTCTTGTCCCGGTTTTTTAGCTATACTCTGACCTTCCTCTGAACCAAGTCTTACGTATCCTTTTTTCTTTAGATCAAGTATAAACTCATCATCTACACCAGCCCTTGTCATAGAGGGAGGAATAAATAGTTGTCTTATGGTAGGACTTTCATCTGATAATCGCGCTATCGTAGCAAAGTAATCATCAACAGCTGAGAATTGTGATAGGTCGGCAACAGTAGATAGATACGCTTCTCTTGGATCTTTAACCTCACCCATCAAAGCTCTTAATGTTTTTGGAAGTTCAGTTCTAGTAACAAAGATACCAGTATCTAATTTATCACGAGCCACTCGTGTAACACCCGGCAATCCAAATCTAAGATTTCCTTCTTGGTTATATATGGTATGTCTATCAAGAAAAGTTTGTCTTGCTTTTTCCGCTAGTTCTTGTGTGACTTCTCCATTAATCTTTGCTGTTGCTGAATTAGTTCCTATGTTATTAACAGTTATATTATTCTTTCTAATAAAATCATCAGTAAGAATTTTTCTAAATTTATCTTTTTTAGCTAAAGTAGTTAGCTCTGATTCTGTCATCTTTTTATTTCCTCTGAAAAAAATGTCAGCAGCTTTAATAGATTCTTCAGTAGGTTTATATTTACTATTTGTGTATATCTCGTAGTTCCTTCTAAGATAACTACCCATACCTTTTCGTATGATATCTTCTACGTTCAATCCTTCTGGTGTTGTGTATCCAGCTTTTTGTAAGAAGTCACTTTGTAAAACTTTATTACTTAATGTATCAACATGCTTTCTCATTCTTAATACTGGTTGCCGCATACTTTCAGGTAGTTCAGAAAGTATTCTTGATTTTAAACCTGCATCTTTCTCCACCAAGTAATCATCAATCCTATTAATAAAGTAAGCATCTGTTAAAGAACCTTGTTGTGGAGGTAAATTTTCCATAGCTTTTTTTATTTCTTTATCAATATCAGCTAGGTTTTGTTCTGCCCTTCGCATATCAGTTTGAATTTTTGGATCTAAAAATAGTCTTTGATCTCCTACTTGCTCTGGTAATACACCTCTGTATCTACCAAATGCCAAAAGTCCAGCTAATCTATTTCGAAAAGTAGACAGATCATCTGGTGCTGTCATTCTTTTATAAATTAAATTGTCTATGTTGTTGGCGGTTTGTGCAAGATAGTCACTAGCCTTTTTAGAAATCCTTTGTCCAGTTGTAGTTCTACCTGCAGCTCTAGCTCCAACTCCACCACTATACAATAGACCACCCACTACATTACCAATTACATTTGCTTCAGTAAAAATTTTAGCTTTGTTCAAAAGTCTTTGTGCAGCTGCCTCTCTACCTGATAATCCAATCAAGTCAGTAGTTTTCATAGGATTAAAACCAATCCAATCACCAATGACTGTACTGGCTTGGTCATCTGCAACTACAGTTTCTACGCCTGCAAAAATTGCACCATCTTTTACGTATTGACCTAGCTTACCCATCTTAGTTTTAGGTACAGCTTTTGCTGCTTTACCTACCTTAGATGCAATATTTACTGCACCAAGACCCGGTGCAAGGTATTGAGTTACAAACTCTGTGCCTTTACCTGCAAGACCTTCTGGATTTATGTCAAGGGATTCTCTTAGTTTGTCACCACCTCTATCTATTGCACCTCCAATGTCACTACCCGCCACCATATCTGGCACAATACTTGCCAAACCACCAATACCTTCCAGAATACCAATAACTCCAGAAACAAAACCTTCGCCCGCTTCTCCTATTGGTTTTGTTATAAATTCACCAAGAGAAGTAACACCATCATCCACACCTACAATGTTATCAACTACCATATCAATAGCAGAACGGTCTGGATTAAATAAGAATGATTTTTCTAAGAATGATTTTTCTTTTTCGTTTAAAGGGTTTCCTCTATCACCAAGAGGTTCACCTCCAAAACGATTGGATGGTGGTTGTGAAAAAGGATTGTCACCAAAACGATTTGCCATGTTTAAGTTTTCTTATATGGTTTGCCATCTGCCTTGTCTATATATATCGTTCCCGGTTTTAACGCATCATACTCTTCTTGTGTATTAACAACTTTATATTGTGGTGTACCTGGGGTAGTAGTTGTTCCGGGGATGGGTATACTACCTGGTGCAACGGTGCTAGGATCCATACCATAAAGTCTTGATACTTGTTGTATAGCTTGTGACATTGCAACATCAGGATCAGCATTGAATTGACTTGCCATAATGTCATTGAACACTCTAATCACAGCATTTTGAAAAGGTTCTACAGTTTTACCACCACTACCAGTTTTACCAGCACCAGCTCTCAACATAGCTGTCTCACGTTTACCAGCAAGACCCAAAGCGTAGGCTTGCGCTATTCTTGCACCTAAACTACCCGGTTGAGCCAGACTACCACTAACTAAAACTTTCATAATTCTATCATCTAGTTCATCAATGGATAATCGTTCTGGAGCTTTATTACCAGTTACAATTTTATAGGATTCTTTAACCCCTTCTTCTGTAGGTGGTTGCCCTGTTATACTAGTAACTGCTTTGGTCTTTTCTTCTGTAGTTCCATTAGTAGCCTTACTTATCTTAGTAATATCTTCTTTAACTTGCTCTTCTGAACCAGGCATCATATTCTTTATTAGTTCATACAAACCAGCAAATGCTTGAGGTACAGCCATAGGACTAGGAGTTTGAGTAATGTTACCAGAACCTGCACCTTGTTTAAACATCTCCATTAAATTTGGAGTGGTGGGTCCACCAGTTGACAACATCTTTGGAGCAGGCTTTTGATTTGGTGGCGTAGGCGGGCCCTTAGGAATAGGTGGTTTCGCAACGCCCATAGGCTTTCTCGTAGGTTGTACTGGAGAAAGAGAAGCCATACGCATCTCAGGTAGTCTTATGTTTGGTGGTGTAGTCATAGGTTGTGGCATAGCTCTCATTGGATTATTAAGCTGAGAGTTAAGTAGTTCTGTAGAGGATGCCATGATCCCTGCCATCATACTTAATTTATCACGAGCCATTCTATCATTTACATTAAACAAAGCCGGATTATTAATTCCTCCAAACATTAGCCACTCCCACTTGTATTAGCCAAACTTCCTAACCCAAACAATCCACCGCCGCCACCACCAGCAGATAGTGTGTTAGCTACGGTAAAAATATTTCCTATTGGATTTGCCTTGGGCGCTCCAGTTACACCAAGTGTAGATTGTCCACCGGGTAAACCAGTTAATATATCTCTCATGTATGCGAACCTACCAAATGGTTCGTATGCGTCTTCTAGTTGTCCTGCTCTAGCCACATCAAACTCTGATTGTAATTGTGCTTGCTCTAAAGAACCAACGTTAAACAATGCGTTCACATCTTTTGCTAGGCTTTCTTGTGCAGCTTGACCCAATGCACCTTGCTGAACACCAAGTGAACCAATGCCCTGACCAAGTTGTCCAAACAGTTGTGCAGCTTTTTGACCATAGTTAAGAGCATTATCAAATGCTTTAGCTCTAATGTCTGCACCAGTTTTAGCTTTTATATCTGCAAGATTTCTTTGTAACTCTGATTCTTGTACAGCAGCACGGGATCCACCAAATGCACCAGATCCAATAGCTTTGGCTCGTTCTCCTATCTTTGCTATGTCACCTTGTCTGTCAAGTTCTGCCATTGTAGTGTCAAGAACTTTTTCTACAAAAGGATTGTAGAACTTATCTATCTGACTTGGATCAGCAAACCCACCTTGCATCTCTTGTATTGGGTTACCTTGTGCATCAAGAATTTGATTACCTTCTTTATCTGTCTTGTAGATAGGTACTTGGTTTCCTTCTGCATCAGTTGTAAACATAGGAGTTCCAATACCCATCTGATAGGCTTGTTGTCCTAAGTCTAAAGTACCTTTTGCTTTGCCTAGTTGTTCCTTGTAAGCACCTATACCACCATAGTCATAGGTCTTCTCTCCTGTGTCTGGATCTATTGTTGGCGCTCCAGTTAACAACTCCATTGCTTTAATTTGTGGATCAGTAAATCTAATAATGTCTGGTTGTGCTACTCCACCCTCATAGACTTGTATAGGATCACCATATTGGTCATACTGAATGTTACCTTCAGCATCTTTCTGGTACATAGGTGTACCATCTTCGTTAAATTGTGGAGTACCAAGTAACGGGTTCTGAGTAGCAAAGCCACTAATCTCTTGACCAATTACATTACCTTCTGCATCAAGTACATCTTCAGTTTGAAAAACGTTTGCTAATAAATTTTTTAGAAAATCTTCTTGATACTGCGGTAGCAGCGTCATACTTTTTTGAACGGTATCCTGCGCCATAACTTAGACTTTCCTTTCAAAGTTTTTCATCATCTTGTACATCTGAGCCGCGCCTTTATTTCTATTCCCATCACCTGCTCCTTTAACAGCATCAGCGGTCATAACAAATTCACCGTCCGAGAGGCGAGCTTCTTGAACCCTGCCACCATTTTGATAGATAGCAGCGGGTATCGAATCACTTTTACCAGTACCGGGTCCCTCAATCATACCACCCATTGCTCTATTCATAACTACTTGTCTTGGAACGTTTGGTACTTGAACACCTCTGAAACTAGGATTTCTTTCTCCAGTAGCAAATTGTTGTTCTTGTAAAGGTGTCATGCTTGGTTGTGGTTTAAGTATGTTATTTAAAATCATAGACATTAGTATTGGATCATTTACCTGACCACCTTTTGTTACACCCGTAAGATCAAAAAGATTACTAATACCACCAGTAATACCACCCAACATTTGTTTACCTTGTCCTGCTACGGTGTTCATTACATTCTGTCCTACGTTACCTTGTCCTGCTGTACGAGGACCTTGAGAAATAGCATTCATCAATGCTGCACCCCTTTGTTGTGCAGAGTTACCAGAACTATCACCAGCATATCCAAGTAAATCTAAAGTTAGACCTGTTGGACCCATAGTAGCACCACTAAACAAACTACCAATTCCAGATTGGATAGCATCTTCGATTGAACCACCTGCGGCTAAAGCACCAAGACCACCACCAAAAGCTGCACCCATAGGATTGCCACCACTAGCAACCATACCAACAAGCGCACCTATTGAACTAAATAGATCGCTACTTGGTTCTGCCATAACTGATTTGTTTGAAGTTGTAGTAGCTGGTGCTGAACTACCCCCACCAGATTTATTGACGTTAGAATACATCTCCTCTATAACTTGTGGGTCGATCATTTAGGTTTCTCCTGATATAGCTTCGGGCGCTGTTACTGTTATACTTGTACTACGTTTTTCCTTTCCTGTCCATAATTGTCCACAGATTGGACATGTTCCATCTGGATAACTAGCAATTTCTTCTGGAGTGTCTACTTCATTACCACAACTTACACATGTTATTTTATCTGAACTTGTAGCGGGTCGCCATTTAGAACCATTTGGCATAGTTATTACTGTCATGTTGTCACCACCGTTACTGATCCTACGTTTCCTGTTCCAGTAGAACCTCTGACATGAGGTCTATTAACTAAAGGTATCTTAACAAATCCATCGTGAGAGAACAATCCCCCATTTTCCAATCCCGAATCATCAGTTGGTAGGTCTGTTATAACTAATTTTGTGTGTCGTCCTTCTCCCGGATTTTGTATTTGTTCCATGTATAATGAAAAGGCACGAACAATTTCTGCAAAGTATTGTGGAGTATATTGATTTGGTGGTATTGGAAAGAATGGTAATGGTAGATTACGTGACATTACCTTCTCCCGTCTGGACGTATCTCAAGTCTTGGTGTACCTAATCTCCAAGTTACACCTTGATTAACTGATTCTATTCTAAATGCAAAACTTCTACCACGAACCCGTATAAATACTTGATCTGTAAACTGTTCAACAGGAACAGATGAAGTCTTTGTTACGTTCTGTGTATCAGATTGAAGATAGTTTCCACCGGGGAAGTTTCTAGTTTTGATTGTAAAAACTGCTTCTGGTGTGGACACAGAAGAGTTCAAGAACGTAATGTCTGGAACAAGTCTTGTCATAAAAATAAACCTATCGCCCTCACCTAAATCTATTTGACTTGATTCAATGTGCGCTTCTATAGGTTGAACAGGATCATAGGAACCATCATCAAAACCATTTTCATGTTCATATAAATAACCATTACTAGCTGCGATTGGAAAGTCATTTATTCCTCTGTCTATCCAGGCAGTTCTTCCAAGATTACCAAAGTACCAAACCTTTTCTTGGTAATTATATACAACATACCTATCTACATTTTCGCTAGAAGAAGATGGATAAAACCACCATATCTCTGAATTAGCACTATTCAAACCAGCTGTTACTTTGTTTGCTTGTAAATCATTGAAGTCATCAAAAACATGATCTCTTACGGTGCAAGGTAATTTTTGTACTTGACCAGTATATACATAGAACTCATTTCTACCCATCCAAAACACACTATCTTCAATAGCAATAGCTGCTAATGGTCCTCTTACTGTAATGTTTTCTGATATAAGATTAACACCAAAGGTAAAAGGTGGACCTAGAAACTGCATAGAATATAAAGACTCATCTGTGAATACCAGTATTTGTTGTCTTGTTTCTTGTGCTGTAATGATCTCAGAACCAGAACCAAGTCTTAATTCACCTGCTGTATTGGTTGCAGTTGCTGCCCAATCAGTTAGAGATTCTTGGCTCGAGAACCTAATAGACAAAGGATCTTGTACTCCGGGATTAGCTTCTGTATCACAACCAAAAGCTATAATATGTCTATCTTTATCAGATACCATAATCTGTTTTGCTATAGTAGGTGCGCTAATGGAACCTGCCAAACTACTTAATGCTACTGCCCTAGTACCTGTACCATTGGTTGCATCCCAATAGTAAATATTACCATTTCTTATATTCATAAGAAGATCTTCACCAAAGTTATCATGTGACCAAATTCTTAAAGTGTCAGTAGCTAGGTTAATAGTTGCAGCTTCACCCCATCCTGCTCTACCCCATGTTCCAACTCCCCAACCATTACTAAGAACTACAGTATCTATTCCACTATTGACTTGATATTGTCCAGTTGTACCACCACCATTACCAGAATCAGAACCATCTGCATTAACCTCAGTAGGAGTATATACTCCATTTACAGATATATCACTTAGATCTTGTACAGTTCTTGCTCTAATCGTGTAAGAGTTTGCGTTTACTACCTCATCTATTTTATATTCTTGTTGAAGAATAGCTTTAGTTATTTGACCACCTAACCCACCTGCAGTAGTTACAGAGCTATAGATAACAAAATCACCTTGTACTGCACCATGACCTGTATGAGTAACAGTAAGTACAGAAGAACCATTTACTGCAGCAAAAGTTATACCCGTTGCAGCGTTAGTTCTTATTGGAGTAATGTCATAGTATACACCAGATTGTTCAATGTAATACTTTGCATCACAACCAAGACCAATAAATTTATCAAGGTTTAAAGAAACCCAAGGATGTAATGCACGACAAGTTCCAAGGAACGAGGTAGTAGATTTTTTTAACCAACCACCAATTTTTTCTGGCAGACCAAATCTAAACCTAACTTTGTCTACATCAAACCAACCACCCTCGTTTGTATAAGAAGTAGTTTCTTTATTAACACCGGGTTTAAATTGAAGTTTTTGTAAAGGCATAGATCATCTCCTATATGCACACGTATCATACTCTAAAATGTATGATAGAGCAATACTGCCTACAACACCTTTGGGATATCATCTTTAGGTTTTTCCTTTTGAGGTGGAACTTCCATGTAATCTATGATACCATTTATCCTTGGTATTTCTCCAGTATATGCTACTGAATGTGGTAATCTATTGTTGATTTCTATTGCATCCCCTTCATACATATCTACTTTTTGACCAGCAATCATAAAGTGCATGTTGTCATAATCTCCATCTATACACCAATGTATTCTATGCGTAACTCCAAAGTAAGGGTGAGAATCACTATGGTTAGCAATATTACTATTTGGTGCTAACTTAACAAAAATTGCAGTAGTGCAAACAAAAGGTTTATCTAAATACTTTTCGCAGAAAGCATCACCAATGGGTTTTACCCATTCCATTAATTTTTCTGTATGTTTATACTGGTGCATGTTTAGATGAGGATAATTACTTCTATCTGGAAAGATAGCAGCAATAGTGTTTGTTGCTTTGTGCGCATCAAACTGGTCTTGTCTTTGTGTAAATTCCCCCCAATCTTCGGGTGGTAAACTTTCAAGAAACTCCTTTACTGGTGTTGGGTCAAATTTACCTATCATTAAACTTCTAGCTATTATATCCATTATATCCATTCCTCCCAGAATATGTTGTAACGTTCTCTTAAATTGTTTGCGAAAGGTTCTACTCTGCCTAAGTCAGTTCTTCCAGATCGCATTTCTTTTTCAATAGTGTGCATAGTATCGTACATTCCATAGTGTCGATCAAGTTGTTTATTTGCATTTTGAATGTTGTTTGTTTGAAAATTAAAAGCACTAGCTCCTATGTAGTCACAAAGTTTATTTAATTCTTTTTGTGGGTTAGCACAAAGTTTATGATAATCTATAAACAAAAAGTCTTTAGCTCTTTGTTGGATTACAGATGCTTCATACAAAGCAGTATACGTTCTACCTATGGCTCCTTTGTAACTCATAAACTCTTCAACCAATCCTAATGTAGTAGGATAAAGTTCTTGTTTTACTAAATCAGTTTCGTATGCTGTATAAGTAATTGGTTCTTTTTCTTTCAGACGTAAGAAAGAAGCAACACATTCTACAGGATCACGAACCAAAACTACAACTTTATAGTCATCAAAAACTTGATCTGCCATGTCCAAATAAAAAAGCCACTCTCTATTCTTATCAAACACAAATTGATTGTGTGAATATAAATAAGAATGCAAAGATCCTTTTAATACTTTTAAACATTCTTTTTGTTGGTTAGTAGCCAATGACTTTGCATTATTATAAAATACATTTCGTATAGCATTTGAAATACCAATCGACAAAGATCCTTCTATAACTTTAAAATCGTCATGTTGACTCAACAACCCACACAAAATGGTAGATCCACTTCGTGGAAGACTAAATAAAATTACTGGCTTCATACGTCTGCGGTTACTAGAATATTACCTGCCCAATTAGAAGAATAAGAGCTTGGATTTTTCCAAGTAAGACTACTATACGAACTATCTAAATAAGATTTTATATTATTTATAGTAGGAACTTTAGTTTTTGCATACCAATTACCTACTCCAGAATCTGGATTAGTTCTTTCTACAGAATCAGCAGAGGTACATACAGGTCCTTCAAGAATAAGTTTATCTCCAAAACTAGCTAGTTTTGTTATAAGTGTGGATTGAGTAGTTCCAAGATGGATCATGCCTGCACAAAAAACTACATCAATATCAGCAGGTGCTGTATAATCTTCCCACTTAGAAATCGCTAAAGTATATTTGGAAGTAGCAAAGTATTTTTGTAAATTAGTATTAGCAACACCAATGACACCACTATCAGAATCAATACCAACAACGTGACTTGCGTTTTGATCTAATAGCCAACTCATCCATCTTCCATTGTTGCAACCTACATCAAGAACTTTTTTACCACTAACTAAAGATGCAATACTATTAAAAAACGTAGCTCTGTCATTTAGTACCGTTTTAGAAATACCTGTTCCTTTGGATCCTACGTTCTGTTCAGTAAGTCCATCTGCTTCGTCCGTAAAATCTAATTTGTCATTGAAGTAAGTCATCTGGTTCTAACCTTATGTTTGCTAATTGTACGAGATCTTCTATTGTATCTAAATGATTTAAATATTGTATAGCATTTGATTCAACTTTGCGAACATAATCTGTTACGTGTTTACAAAACTTCACCATAGTTTCTTCATTCATTGTTACTGTCCTGCCCGAAGAATCATACCACTCAAAATCTTCTGGTATATCATTGTGACTTGCTCTTAGCCCAAGCAAAGATATGTAAGCAATGTTTCTGAACTTCAAGTCATAGTGTCTGTTACCAAATTCAAAACCTTCCGCCCAAATCATATCTTTACAAAAATCTAAATTATCTTTTTTGCTGTGCATAATTTCTTCTCTACCAAACTCGTGAACTTCAAAAAATTCTATTGCGTTTGGGCTACCATCTCCTGCTAGTCTGTAACGAGGATCCATTCGATAGGCTTTGTGATATACATGTTTGTATTTATCAAAATTAAAAGGAACCACTCTAAGTATACCTAGCTCCCATAGTTTACTATCATAAGTATTTTCATCCAAGATATGTCCATGAAAATTTATTACTGGATCTACATATTCCGCAGTAAATCTACCATCCATGTATCTTACCCATTTAGGACCGGGTACATGTTTCCATTGTTTTTTATATTTTTCTTTATCTTTTTTTGCTCCTACTGGATTACCTACCCATGACCGAGGCGCCATAGAATTTACCCAAAAGTCATCTGGATAATCTCTATACCCATTTGGTTTCAATGGATACTTCTTATCTTTTTCTACATCATAATTAAAAAACTCATCATATTTAAGTCTATTTGGATCAAATCCCATGCCTTTCCTCCATTAACTCCATGACACTTTGGCATACCCAACGTTTGAATTTTGTCCTACTGTAGTATCGTGATAAGTACCAGCTGTCAAAGTACCACCCGTTGATTTACTTGAGCCAGAGTGACCACCATAATTACCTGTGTTGTTTGCAGGACCACCACCATTTTCTCCACCACCAGAACCACCAGAAGTATAGTAACAACGACCACCACTATTACTTTCTCCATTAGTACCATTATTATTTGTGATTACACGACCACCACCAAATACATTATTGTCTGTAGCTAAAGCTGCATCCGCATCACTTGCTCTACAATAATGATAAATGTTACTATAGTTATAATAGGTTTGCCCTCTATCTGGTCTACCAGAAGCACCACCACCACCAGCAGAAAGATGAACACTATTACCAGCTGCGTTGTAAGCAACCGTAGCGCATCCTCCCGGAGCGCCAGAATAATTTACTTGATTGGCGCGAGTAGCTTCTGATCCAGAATAAACATTAGCCGCAGTACCAGAACGCCAAGCGTACTTAGCAGCACCTGCTTGTGTCGAACCATCTGGAGTTCTAAAAGCTAGATCTGTAGGATCCATACTAGTATGCACAACTTTAGATGCTTTACCTACTAATTGTCCCGGGCCACAACCAGGTGTAAAACCATTGTTTGCTTGTGGTTGATTAAAGATTACATCACTAGGGTTCCAACCTCTATTGGAATTTGGTGTATAAACATTTGAACCATTAACACCTATAATTTCAACCGTTACCGTTGAATACCCAACGGGTTGATAAGATGCTTGTAAGTTTTGTGAGTCAGAAGCAAACCAACTTCCCGCTGCTTCACCACCACCACCAGCTATGCCACAGCCATAACCTCTGGCTGAAGCTGCTCCAAACGTTGCTAATATAGGCATTTATCCTCCTTTACGCAAATTGAACTTGACTAGCTAATACTGTATATGCTGCACTTCCCGTTTTAAAAATTGTAAATGAATACACATCAACACTATTAGCATTACCTGCACTTGGTGCAGTACCACCTTGCCATTCTGGGGTAACACTTGAACCATCAATCTGAACAGCATTTAAGTAATAAGCACTACCAGTTTGTGTCATCATTACAGAAATGGTTATAACATCATTATCACTCATATAAGCGTTTAACGTTGTACTACCATCTCCTCTAAAGTTAATTGTTCTATTAGCGGTTTGTGCAACGTTAAAAAAGATAACTCCTTTTGAATCACAATCAACGTTTATTGTACCACTTGTGCTTGATTCAACTGAACCTTCTTCTGTAACTGGAGTAATCTTTAACTCTCCTGCCGACGTATCAGCAACTCCACCTGAACCAAGAGTAACATTACCACCCGTAATAGTACCAGTAGTTGTTATAGTAGAAGATCCATTATCAATAGAACCAAATCCAGAAGTGATTGATCCACCATTCAAAGCACCAGTAGTTACTAGTGATGTCATACTTGTAATTTCGTTACTAAAGTATGTAGCAAAAGTTGTAACGTTTGTCTGTCGCATGGTTCCACCATCGTTAGTCACGATACCATCACCATCTGCAACAGCTGTTGTGCCTACAGTTGAACCACCATCCATTAAGTTTAGTTCTGTGGTTGTAGCAGTTACGCCATCCATGATGTTTAACTCTGTAGCAGTAGCAGTTACACCATCTAAAATGTTTAGCTCTGCGGTTGTAGAGGTTACACCATCCATAATGTTAAGTTCAGATGCAGTAGCAGTTACACTAAGATCTGAAAGTGTTGTAGTAGATGTAAATAATGCAGTTAAATCTGTAACAGCAGCACCAGATCCTGCACCATCACAATAAATTATTGCACCTTTTCCATTTAAAACATTAACGTTAGCTCCAGAACCTTGAGTAAAGGTAGCTGTTTGACCAGATGCGTTCTGAACCATGTACATTCTTTTTGTATCATTTGGAGAAACCGTAATGGTATTTGTACCAGAAGGAGATCCTCCAAGTTTTAATAAATGATATTGTCCATCTGATGTAGAACCATCTGATGTAGTTAATGTGTGCGTTGTATTAGATAGTGTTATATCACCAACACCATTGGTTAACCTATCTATTATATCAAAATTTGTATTCGTGGACGTACCCCAAGTTCCTGATTCGTCCCCGGTGGAGATCTTTTTGATACCTCCGTTCGTTGTATATGTAGCCATTTCTCTATTCCTTTATGCAGCTATATTGTTCCAATTTGTACCAGGAGCCGGTATGATCTCTCCCCAAACAGGTGGAGGTGCGGGATTGGTTTCACCAGTTGCAGTTACACCAGTTGGAAAGACCGTACAACTTCCAATAACGATTATAACAGAAGCAGTTCCAGTTGTCGAGGAAACTCCTGTTACAGCTGCAGGGGTTAATGGAGCTACTACAAGAGAACCCACTTGCCCTGTTCCAACTAGACTTCCTAAAGCACCAGTTGTTGAATCACCAATAATTTCTGTATTAGTACCCACACTACCTATTAGTGGAAAAGGTACACTAATTTGAGTTCCAGCATCTCCTACTTGACCAGTAGCGGCTAATCCAGTTGCAGGTACATTTTGTGTGGTTATAGCTGTAATTGTGCCTGCTCCACTTGTGCTAGATACACCAGTTACACTTACAGATAATCCAGTAAAAGTTGTAACGCTTCCAACAGTTGCAGTTCCAACAAGAGAACTTGTTAAAGTTACTGTTTCATCTATTCTAATAGTTACAGTACCTGGTTGACCAGTTGCAGTTACACCAGTTGGTGCGATTGAACCATCTGTAGAAACATTAACGCCACCTATCTGACCAGTAGCGGAAACACCAGTTAATTGATTTGTTACTTCATTTGTAGAACCTGTGCCAGAAAGACCAGTAGCAGTAACAGAAGAATCACCTGTAACAGAAGAAAGACTTCCAACTGTACCTGTGCTTGATAATCCTGTTATAGTTGGAATAGCTCCGGCTTCTACCGTTACCGTTCCAACGCCACCTGTTCCAGCAATACCAGTTACATTAATACTAACTCCGGGTGGAGATCCCCAAGCACTAGAACCCCAAGTTGATCTACCCCAACCTAAAGCAACGTCGGATCTACCCCATTCATTATCACCCCAAGCGCCACGACCCCAACCATAGGTGACCGTAACAGCTTCTCCCCATTTTCCAGAGGACCACGTACTACGACCCCAACCTAAAACATTGGTCATAGTACCCTACCTTTACGCTATACGTATAATGGCGTTGGAAGCATCGGCTGTTGGAAACACAATCTGAAAATCACCTGCTGTTGATGCTTTATCTGATCCAAAATCTAATACAACAACTGTGTCTGTAGTTCCAGAACCACCAGCAGTTTGTGTGTTATAGATCAAAGCGCCACGAGCCGTAATTGTTGCTGATGTAAATGTTTTATCAGCAAAGTCAGTAAAAGCAGTTGTGCTTGCTGATGTTGGTGTTACGTTTGTTAAAGCACCCCCACCTGCACTATATGATCCAGAGTTACTAACTTCATTTGATGAGGTATAGTCTGTAGTAGATGCAGTAAAAGTTGCACTATTGGTATATAGAGCAATCTTAAATACATCGTTTCCATTTGTAAAATCGTGTTGACCTTTCAAGAGTTCTACCTTGAAAGACGTACACATAAAGTTTCCGCTGAAAGCCATGTTACAATCTCCTTATTAGTTCAGCCAGTTTGGGGTTACCAGAATCTACCAATGCGTTATACACAGTAGTCCTATCGCTGCGAACCGCTTCTCGCATATAGAATGCAATGAGCTTTTCGATGTGCTTTGAGAAAGCACGTGCTTGGTCCCGTATGCCCGGATGAGCATTGTCGGAAACCGAAATCACTTTTTCCATACATTGTTCCGCCAGTTCGTCTGGTGTAAATCCCCTATGATTGGTCGTTCTTACACCAACAATGGGTTCATCTTTTGGAACATTTAAATCTAATTTAAACATTATTGTTTTTGCCTTATCACTTGTCCAGTTCTATCTTGATCTGTGGTTTGTCTTGCTTCACCTAACATCTTAACACCAATTAGTGCTTCTTGAAAGCGCGAATTATACATCTGCATTACATCTGGTTCACCCTTCATAAATATGTATGCTTCAATTAAAGAACCATATAGCATAGCCATTTCCGCATTAGTAGTTAACCAAGTAGAACTTGCATCTGTATACACAGAGGTATCTGTAATACTTGCTGGTCTATAAAAGTAATGAAGTTCACAAGTATATTCTACATCAGGAGTAGGTCCTAGAATAAAATTATCTACATCAAACTGAGCATAATACTTAGGAGTTCCAGTTGTAGTAGAATCTGGTGTATATGTTTGTATAAATGTCACATCTTTAAACTCTACAAACCCTTTGTCACCATTTGATCCTGCTAGACTTAATGAAAAAGGAGCTAAAAAGTCTGAAGGACAAGCTAAAAACTCATCATTAACAGTAGTAACTGCACTTGCGTTCTTTCTAAAAATAGTTAGTTGTACACTTTTTAATATTCTTTCTTCTGCTGTACGAATGAAAATAGGAAGATTAGACACAAATTGAGTTTCTGTGTTTTCTGTATACTCTTGTATGGCTGCCTTTAATTGTCCGTATGTAAATGCCATTAGCTACCTCATGGTGTGTTTGCTTGTCCACCCATGCCTGAGTGGTACTGACAATAGTAATACAACGTTGGAGCGCCTGATGCAACTGTTATGGTAGTTGTATATCCAGACATGTCTACTGTTACACCTGTTGTGTATTCAGTACCACTTCCATGAGTACCATCAGAAGTTGTAGAAAATCTTAGTGGATGACCCGAGGCTGCAGACCAATCAAAGAAAAACGTAGATCCTTCAGTTAATGTTAATGTTGGGGTAAGAACCCCATCTATATAGTATTTGTTACCAGAACCTGGGTTAGCCACAGTTACAGTAAACTTTTGTCTAGCGATTGCCGACCCAAGACCACTTGTTCCTGCTAAACCAGTTAACGTGTGAGTTGCACTTGTTGGACCGATTGCTTGTCCTACATAACCTATTATTGTAGGAACGCCACTTACTGCCGCAACTTCAGACGTACCAGTAAGAGCATTTATGGTTACAGTTCCTACTTCCCCTACTGGAGCAAGATTGTTAGCAGGAGTAATTCCCGGTATCTCTGCAAACCCCACAGGATTAAACCCATGTTGTATTGCTCTTTCTACGTTTAATTGTGGTTCTGGTCTTGGATTTCTAAGAGCTTGTGGATCTGGTGCTGCTTTTGGAGGAAATAACTGTGGATGTTTAGGATCAAATTCATCTGGACCAACCTTTGCACCAGTCCATTCTGTCTTCATATCTCGAAGTCTGTACCTTCTTCCAGATCTGTCTGATATTCCCCAAGCATTTTTACCACTAGCATAGGTCATTACACCCTCAAGTAATCAAGACTAGGCTGTAACTTCAATGGTGTTCTTCCTTCATCTTCATCTGCAGCTCTTTGAAACTCTTCTTCATATACAGCTTTAAGCATCTGAACCCTATCTGGCGCTCTTTTCATAGCTAGGTAATAAGCTAACCCTGCTACCATGCAAGGATAAAACCTAAATGGTAAGTCATTAGTATTAACTAATGTATCAGCATCTTGTATTCTTCTTACATAGTAATAGATAATTTGATCTGTAGAGTTTTCTGGTACTGCCCACAAATTTAGGATTGGTGTAATTTGTCTATCAAAATAATATTGGCTAGTTCTACCTTGAGTGGTTTTATCAGGTAATGTAACATACTCACCTCTACTGATTCGCTGAACAGTATAGTCAGTAGAATCACGACGGAGTACAACCTCTAACAAATCAACAATATCACTTGCTAAAGTTTCTTGTCCTTGTCCTTGTGTTAAATTAATCGTTCCTTGATTAACTGTCCAAAGATTTAATCCACGATTAGCCCAATCCGCAAACATAAGATTCAAAGATCTACGCGCTGTTTTTGCATCATAACCAGTACGAACTTCTAATCCACACCTTTCGTATGCTTCTTCTATAACTTCTCCAACGTCTAAGTTGAAATCTCTTGAACCAGATGTTGTCATAGCATTAACCCATGTGTGGTTTTTGATTCGTCTTTGTAATTACTGCACCACCGTTTTTGTAACCTTTGACCATTCCACCTTTTTTCATGTACCCCATCTTATTACGTACACTTGTAGGTAGTTGTGATAAACCAGGGTTCTTTTGACTATCTACGGGTTTTAGACTTTTTTTCATTTTTAGCTCCTTTAGGTCTTCCTCGTTTTCCTTTTTCTCTATCTACGTGAAAGGATTGTGGTGTTTCTGTACTCGCACCTCCACCCAGATATTTAGGCTCCTCAGTATCTTTTCTTTTTATTCCCGGTAAAGCTGCAGCAATATCCAAGAAAAGACCTGATATAGACAATAATATTTTTCTAATAAAACTTATCATAGTTTTAATCCTTTTCATAGTCTGCATATAAATTATCAAAAGTTGTTCTTGGATCAAGATAACTATTGTGTATTTCTGCAGCGTGAAGGTGCTGACTAGGTTTAAAATCAGGTGGTCCTTCCCCTGTTTCCCATAAAGCAGGACTTGTGGCTCTAACTCTATTGTTAGGTAAAGCTACAATATTTCCTGTCCACTCTCCTGCATCTGTTAACTGCAACACATGACTTTGCTTGTGTTGTGCAGGGTCGTCTGCAATATGACTTTCTGTATAATCTACGGTAAACAAATACTTACCTTGATAAAACTCACCATCAATCTTGCATATCCAAGGTGAGGAACTTACCCTCTCCATATTGATAACAGAATGATAATGTGAACTACAATCCCAAGGCTGTACCAAATGTGTTTCCATAAGTGTAGGCCACTCTTGTAGTGGTATATCTGCAACTAAGGCGGTGATAGGCATTCGCGCCCACATTGCACCACCATGAATTGTGTCTTCTGGTTCGCCATCTGCTTCACAACCAGTAAAGACAATTTGAAAACTCAAACATCTATCTGGTATTGTATTGACAGCAATGGCTAAACCGTGAAGAAATTCTCCATGATATTTGAGATGATTACATGTAAACTCTCTCCGCACCCAACATTTAAAATGTGGAATGTTACTTATTAAATAAGACATTAGGCTTTAGATATTTTCATACCCATCTTTTTAGCAGCAGCTCTAAGTTGTGGTAGTGACATTCCTACCTTACCACCATTCTTATAGCCTTTAGTTTTTACTTTGCCACCAGCTTTCATGCCTTTAGTTTTCATTTTACGACCCATCATTTTTTCTTTCTCCTTTTCAATGATTTCACTCGTCTTGGTTTACCAGCTGGTTGACCCAACCGTTTCTTCTGACTTACTCTACTTTTCTTTTCAGCAGCTGTCATTTCTGAAGATGTTTTAGGAGTTTTAGAACTTACCCGTTTAGAAGGACGACAATAAGGAGTACCACGTTTCTCTCCTTTCTTACGCCCACAAGCCTTGCCTGTACGTACATCTTTCCAATCTTCTTTGAACCATCTCTTGAGAGCTAGTCCTTCTTTTGTTTTACGAACCATTAGTACGTCTTCGTTATTTTTCTTTTACTAGAATCAATATCACCACAACCTGCGGCAATAAACGCGCCATTCTTAAATCCTTTAGGTGCGGGTCTTTTAGGATTATCTATAGCAGCAATAATACCCCCATTAGCTTTCTTAATTGTTTTTTTCTTTTTCTTCTTCTTGCCACCAGTTCCATAATTAGCAGCTCCTACTTTACGACACTTTGCTATAGCGCCGCTTGCGTAAGCTGATGGGAACACTTTGTATCTTGCTTTTACCTTTCGGTAACATGCGTCTTTTGGCATTAGTTCTCCTCCGTGAAGGTGACTTTGTAATTTGCTTTCTCATTTGACTTCTGGATATAGCCAATTTGAATCTCCTCTAAACGTTCTGCTATAGCACTTAGTTTAACTTCCATGACTTCAGTTCTTTTATCTACTTTAATTAAAGTTTCTGTAGTCCATGATCCCCATGTATAGAAGATAGTTCCTACTCCACCTATTGATAAAACAACAACGGATATGCCTATTTGTTTTAACATTTCCATCTTCTCCTAGCTTGTCTAATCCTACTATTAGGATCATTTCTAGTTTTAGCAGAACTTCTTTTCAACTGTCCTAAAGATCTAGCACAGTATGACTTTCTTCTTTTAGCATCTTTACT